>Ga0326511_10003240_pt1 | contig 13092 bp, 9 predicted proteins | sample 0_2496_0518_D_FD_203701 | JGI IMG/M metagenome (GOLD analysis project Ga0326511, IMG submission 203701) | Bovine rumen microbial communities from UC Davis, California, United States - 0_2496_0518 | ecosystem: Host-associated > Mammals > Digestive system > Stomach > Rumen | place: USA: California... | reverse complement strand
TACTGGACGCTTGTCTCTCCTTGGGGGCAGGAGTACAGCATCGCCGAAATTCGCAGCCAGTTTCCCGGCGCGAGCATCAGCGGCGAGAGTACCACGACCCTGACCATCAACGGCCTGTTCGTGGGGCTGAACGGGTGGGGCGCATACTGCACCTTCTCCAACGGCGTCCAGAGTGCGCGTACCACAACGGCGTATGCGTATGTCTATGAGAAGACCAGCAGCGTCAAGAATACCAACTCCAACGATTATTATAACTGGTACGGCCTGAGCGACGAAGAGCTGTACGATCTGGCTCTGATCGCGCTTGTGCTGGACGACAGCGACTGGGCCTTGGTTCAGGATACGAGCTATTACGATCCCTGGGAAGAGGCCCTGGCCGAGGCCGCGTGGAGCGACTACTTCGACATGCTCTGGGACTGCAGAATGTCACCGTAACCGGCCGGCAAGGCCATGATTCCCGGCCAGCGAAAGACTTAATTCCCGGCCGGATGATGTCACAATGCCCGGCCAGTAAGCAGTTAACCTCTATAATAGCGCCTCATACAATCCAGTCAGTTCAGGCCTCTTCTCCGCAATATAGTCCATGATTGTTCACGCTTTTTGTCAGATTAGGTAGTTATCCAGATAGCGCTTGGAGCAAGTGAAGGACTCCCCTTCTTGCGCTGCTTCTCCCCTGTTTGTCCTACAATTACTGTTTTCTTAAACAAACATGAAAACGCACTACCCATCAAAAGTGGTGCATTGTATCAAAACACTGTTCCTTTGCCAAGGACGTTGCAGGTCTGACCTTCGCGTATGACTCCTCTATCGACAGCCCCTGCGTAACGGGCGAGAACAACTTATCATGGACACCAAATGCACCAGCGTCCCCATCTCGTGGACAATAAATGCATCATTGCATCGCCCTCAGTCTCACGTGAAACACCCTTCTACCCAAATGCATCACTTCCCGAAAAAATGCAACACCCGCGATGCAAAATGCAACACTCCCCTCCGAAAATGCATCACCCTCGCCTTGCAGTGTTGCATTTGTATCAAAAAGGAGTCCCAGCCACATAGCATAAACCCCTACTTGATACAATGTGTCAGGTAGGGGTTTCGTTAAATTGTTTCCTCTGAAACGCTGTAATATCAATGGGTTCAGGGTTTGCGAAGCAAAAAGTGATGCATTTCAAGATCGTAGGTTGAAGAAATCTGCGGTCTTTTTTTGGCCAAATTTGGGAAAAACAGGTAAAAAAGGGGCTTGTCTGCGTTATACTGACACCTGTTTTCGTTAAAATTTAGGGGGAATCGTTAAATTATAGGGTAAATCGTTAAATTATAGCTGTTTACGTTAAACTACAGGTGTTTGCGTTATACAGACAGATTTTTGGTTGACATAATTTTCGGCGTTTTGGCAAGGGAAAATAGCAAGAATTAAGCTGTCCCGTTCTGCAAAAGGTTCTTAAACGTGCAAGAATTTTCCTGTTTTTCCACTTTATATCAGCTATTTATGGCGAGAAATTCCACTCTTGACTATCAAGTCCGTGTACACCCAAATCAAAATCTATCAGGATCGTGTACTCGACTTTTAAAATCTATCAGCTATTTGTCCTCTTTTTTCAAAGCGGTGGGTTTATCGCGTGTTGCTGTCGCCGCCGGGCGATCCTGGCGGAGAAACGCCGCGGACACAAAACAGGCGCTGTGAGGAACAGCATTCTCATACCGCCTGTGCGGTCCTTCTATTTTCGGATCAGTTGATTATTCCTCCGCTTCGATCGCGTCTCTGACCTTCTTCAGCTCGGCGATGGCCTCGAGCTTGTACGCAGTCAGCGCGTCGATCAGGCTCTTCGCGGTGAACTCCGCCTTCAGGGTGTCGCGGAATTTCTTGGCCACGGGCGCGAGCGACTCTTCCAGCAGGGGATTGTTGGAGCTCCTGGTGGGCTCGTCGGCGCCGGTCTTATAGTACAGCACCGTGTCGGGCGCGCCGTTCTTGTCGGTGTCGCTCAGGTAGAGATCGAACTCGCCGTCGCCGTAAAGGTCGATTCCGAGGGTGTCGATGTCGCCGCTGCGGTTGGTGTCGATCAGCGCGAAGTCCGCCACGCCGTCGCCGTTGAGGTCGAAGAAGATCTCGTTCTTTGGGGAGTCGCAGAGGAGCTTCGCCATCTCGGGGTCGGTCTTCATGGCGGCGCGCATCCTTCCGAGCGTGCCAGCCTTGTGATACGCCTCCACCCTGCCGCCGATGATGTTTCTGATCCGGTTGAAGCGCGCGATCAGATCCTCGGCATCCGCCTTGGCCATCCCCTCCTGAAGGCTCCGGGCAAGGGCCTTGAATATTTCGTCGTCATCACCGGGAATCTTGATATAGGAGGGCTTGTCCATGCCGTCGCGGTAATACTGTACCGAATCCGCAACAGAGTCACCGTCCGCGTCGTAGAAATAGATGTTGAGGCTGCCATTGCCCGTCATGTCGGCCGCGAAGGTATCGGGATTCCCGTCGCCGGTGGTATCCATCAGCGCAAAATCCATCTTCCCGTCCCCATCGAGGTCCAGGAGCACCTCGTACTTCGTGCCTGGCATCAGCAGCTTTGCCGTTTCGGGATTGCTTCTCAGTCTCTTTCTGAAATCGGATATAACGCTCATTTTGTTTGCTCCTTTACTGGAAAAATTTTATGCCCGGTCTTTCCCGGTTCCAGGGGAAGCGACCGCGGCTTCTCTCAGGCCTGCTTTGCCGCAGTTTGCGTCCATTATCTTACATTTTTTCTTGAGCTCGTCAAGAGGGGTTTCCACCCCGTCAAAGTCTTTTTGTCAGATGATGAACAAATCCTTTGAAATTGTCGGCGTTGCCCTTGTAGAGCTTTTTGAATACACTGTAGTTGCGTTCATAGATTTCTTTATTGCGGGGATGAAACGGTGTGCGAAGCATGCACTCCCCCACATGATCCAAAGAAAAAGCTCATTGAATACTTGCAGAAACACATGGGCGTCACATTCAGTGAAAAGGAGATTGACGCTTTTTTCGAGAAAGGCGACTCTGAATTATTCCTTGAAGAGGTTTACAGAAAGCAGAAGGCTTCCCACCGTCGCTCCTCTTTGGAGAAGCATGATCTGTGAAGATAAAAATTGCATATCTAGTCCGTTTTAATTCCTTTTGAATACATTTCTCCCATATGATTTAGTCTGGATACATGTTGATGCTTCTCTTAATAATCATGTGGATATAATATCACTGATTCCTCACTCACGCAACAGAAGCGGCAGACTCGGTACCCTGATGATCAGGCCAACCGAGTCTGCCACATTATCTTGGGATTCCTGCATGTTGTGCGTGTGTGCATGAAAGGCTTTGACTGCCATTCTTCGGCAAAACAGAGTCCGTTTTCCCCCACCCCTCTTCTGCAACAACGTGCATAAGCCCTGATTTTTCCGCCGGGGGGAAGCTATGGACGCTTCTTCAGGACAGATTGGTCTGGATGACGTTCAAGCCGTTATTCTCGGCATATTCCCGAACAGCATCTGTATTGCCAAACAGCGCCCTGATCTTTCCCCCCGCAAACGCGTCATCCGAGATCATGCTTACGGAATCCGGAATAACTACGTATTCTGCCGCAGTATCTGTAAATGTCTCTTCGTCAATGCGCGTCAATGCAGCGGGCAGAACCAGTGTCTTAAACATCCCGACGATTTCCCCGAACAGGATATGGCTGGCTCTGGTAAACAGAGGAGCCGCTTCTTCGTTTATTTGGTCGCCGGCTCCCCCTCCTTCCATGCCGTCCCCTGTCTCCATGTTTCGGTAAATCACCTCTTCCAGCTTAACCGGTGTTCCGTCTTCATAGACGGGAATATCGTCTTTCCGGATCATTTCAAAATGTGCGATGTATTCTCCGTTTTGCTTTTTCTCGCAAATCAGGATCGGACAGGCCTGCGACAGGTCCCTTCCCATTTTGCTCACGTTTTTATCGGGGCCGAAGGCACCTCCGGCAACGGGATAGTGCATAAACCAGCAGCCATAGATATGGCCCGGGAAGTAAGCCGCTGTCGCGTTGGAAAAGGGCGGACAGATATATTGGTCATACTGGTGATGCAGAAAAACGTGGTTTTCCAGATTGTAGTAGTACCCGTCGTGTTCGATCAGATTCCAGTCATGCGCGCGCATATCGGATGGCTCGGGCGTTTCAACGATCATGCTCGGCAGTCCGGCGAGGTACATTAGATAGCAGAACAAACTGGAGCATGGGACACATATTCCCTTTCTGATGGCGAGCATGCGCATCCAGCTCTCCTTGGCTGTCTCTGCAAGCCCGCCGTCGCCTGCAAATCTGATATTATGCCTGAAGTAGTTGGCACCGTAATTGATGATCGCCGTCAACGCAGCCTCGGTTCTGTCGGATATTATTTTCTGACAGGGATACAGATAGTCCTGGAGATAAATCTTCAGATCTTCCTGAGTCAGGCACAGTTCACGCTCAACCTCCAGGGGCAATTCTCCGGACTGATACTTCGCGCCCTGATAATAAAAATAGGTACACGCATCGCTCAGATACAAGCCATCCGCAGAAGAAAACACATAAATCAGGCATTCATATTCTGCCGACATGTATTCGTCTGTTTTCATACTTGTCGCCGTCACAGTCGAATCACCTTCCTGCAATGCGGTAATGAGCCCATCGGCGCTTATGCTGAGTACAGCGGGATTGCTGCTTTTATAAACGACCTGAAGCTGAGGATAATCCTCAAACGGCTTCCATTGGTGGGTATTGCCAACATGCAGAGAAGGGACGTCTGATGTATAGCTGACCTCCGGCTCTTCGCCGGTGGAAGTCTCGGCATATGCAGGAAAAGAGGAAGCAAGCATTCCTAGTACAACGTTCGCCAATTAACTGGACTTTTTCAGCGGTAGTGTATCCACGATGATTTCCTCTGAAACGTCGATATCATCGAGGTTGTACTTCCAATGAAATACAACAGGTTCGGAATTGACTTCTTCGAAATATAGATAGATACGGTCTTCCAGCTCCGCCTTGGATTTGACCCGTATGCCTCGGAGCATCTGCTTCGTCATCTTACTAAAGAAGCTTTCGACCATGTTCAGCCATGAGCCATGCTTGGGTGTAAACACGAATTCAAAGCGCCCCGGAACTGTGGCAAGGTATTTCCTTGTCTCCTCAGAAGAATGGACTCTGAGATTATCAAGCACCAGACGAATCTTATCGCCTTTGGGGTATTTGTTATCAAGTATCTTCAGGAACTCAATATAGTCCGTGCTGTTATGAGTCTCGCTGACCAAAGGAATGGCCTCTCCGGTCTGTAGATCTATTCCCGCAAGGAGGGACAAGGTACCAAGCCTTCTGTACTCATAATCCCTGTTAATCGTGCTGTGGTTTTCATCAGGGAGCAGATCCTCTGATGTAGTGGCAATTGCCTGTATACCAGGCTTTTCGTCATAAGAGAGAACATGTACAACCTCTTCGTCTTCCTCCCAGGGAATAAATTGTCCGTTCTCATCAAACTGCATGGACAACTGCTTATACACCAGAAGAACGTTATGCATCTTGCTGTCGAAGTCGGGATCACGATTTTCACAGTAATATTTGATCCGAAACGGCTTGATCTCAGCCTTATCAAGAATCGTATGGATGGTACTTTTGCGAATCGTTGAAAGCCTTGTAAAGCCAGCTGGCTCAGCATTCTTGTTGATATGGGCCGTCAGCTTTGAGTAAGTCCAAGTCTCCGCAGAGTATCCTAAGTCCTTTGGCTTTTGACAGGCGATATTGATAATCCAAGCTTTTTCATCATCTGTGATCTCAGCGTTGCGACCGCGGCCAGGAGCATCAAACAGGGCGTTCTCGACACCCCCCTCCGCATATTTACGGAGGCAGAGCATCACGCTTTTGCGGTTAATGCCGACCTTGTCTGCAATGTCATCAATTGAGCAGCCATCTGCTTTTAAAAGCAGAATACGGGCTCTGCTAACTGTCTGAGCCTGTATCGTGCGGGCACGGATCTGTGTTTCCAGATACTCGCGTTCTTCTGCGGTAAGGTTGATTACACTTGCTTTTCGTCCCATAGAATAATACCTCCATCTACTAATGGAACTATTGTACCACAGAACGTGATTATAGTCCAGTTATTTAAAATCTACTGTACTAGCAGAGGATGAAGTTCATTTAATGAAAGCGCCTATAAGGCGAGTTTTCCCTACACCCGTGGCAAGAGCAAAAGTCAGAGAAACAAAATCTCTCTCAAAGTCAGTGCATGTAGGATACAAAGCGTGAATAGCACCGAGAGCAGCACGTAGATTCATGGTTTTGCGAAGAGGAACCGCATTAACAATTTCATCAAGAATCTTTACAGATTTTTCCTGAGGTTTGCGAAGTGACATCCGTTGATCTCACTGTAGTTCGCGGCATTGGCCTTGCAAAGCCGCTTGAATACCTTGTAGTTGCTTAACCGTTGTCTGCCGTTCTTTCAATGCTCCTCGATATGATTGCAAGCATACATTGTCCCGTGAAAACGTTTGCGGCGGTTGCTACAAAGTCCAGTATGGAGGACAGCGACAGTATGACCGCCAGATCGGATGCCGGAAGCGCGAGCTGGGTGAAGAGAATGGTGAAGCTGGCTGTAAAGCCGCCCGGCACAGGTGGCGACGCCGCGGAAAGGATGATGCTGATGAATACGGCGGTGAGGAGCCATGCCGCAGACACCTCTGCGCCGCTGCTCTCGGCCACGCTGACCGCGCCAAACCAGAACAGCACCGACGCTCCCGGATTATACAGCAGTTGTCCGAATGGGACGCCGAAATTTGCCATTCGTTCGCTGATGCCCAGCTTTTCGACACATGTCCTTTTGTTATCGACAAGCGCCGCCGTCGACGATGCCGTTGTCAGCGCAATAAAGAACGTGGAGAAGGTCCTTTTCCAATAGTCAAACGGGCAGATGCGCATTTTCACACAGGCCATGGCTGTGTGGATGAGTATCAGAAGGATACATCCCGCCACTGTGCTGGTGAAATACTTCCCGCCGGCGGCGAGGGAGCCTGAGTCGCTGGACGCGACGATCATAAAAAGGCTTCCGAATACGAACACGGGAACGAGTTTGCTGATGACGCCCATGATCCCGTCTACAATGGAACCAAGCTGCTGCACCAGATCAGCGACGACCTGCGTATCCCGGCCGATGCGCAGCATCATGAGGCCGACGACGATGGCGACAAACATGATCTGCAAAGTGTTGCCCTGCGTGAACGGCATGAAAAGGTTGTCGGGGATGATGTCCAGAACCATCTGATACAGCGCGGAATACTGATTGCCGCTTTGCGCAATGCCGTACTGAAGGTTGAAAAACGGCATGGAGATCAGCGCGACCAGTATTGTCATGATACACAGGTACAGGAGAAATCTGACGCATATACGCCTGCCCATCTCGCTGAAAGTGGATACATCACCGATGCTGTATATCCCCCAGACGACTGAAAGGAAGATCATCGGGCCGGCGACCGCGTTCAGGAAGCCGAGGAAGGTATCCAGAAGCGGCGAGACGACGCCCTGCTGCAGCGCCGCGGAAACATTCGCAGGCAGCGCCCTGACAGCCAGTCCCAGAACGACAGCGGCGACGATCGCAATCAGCAGCTTTCCCCATTCGGGCAGGCTCTTCTTCGCCGGGGTGTATGTGATCGTATTGATGCCGCGGGTGTACCTCCATTTGGGGCGCTGTCCCATCCTTGAAAGCACGTTCGCCAGGAGCTGCTCATCCTCCGAAGCGGCTTCGGCCGAAGCGAAGGGATCGAGCGCCGCGCCCGGCACGGTCAGACGGATCTTGCTTTTGGACAAGCCTCCGCCGTAGTTCACAGTGAATTCCGCGTCGCTTCCGAAGGCGCTCATGTAATCGAGCAATACCTCCTCGACGGAGAGCTTTGTGTGGACCCGGTCCTTGTCCTCAGTCTTTCTCCTGACGAGATAGGCGTTGACCTCCTTGGACACGGCGTCTATGTTCAGCTCATTGAGTTTGTACTTCATCGAAAATTTCCTCCTTCACCTTCATCGGGCCGCTTTGCATCAAAACTACCCGCAGGAATAGCGTATAACCATCCAAGGGGTGGCGCAAACGCCTTCCCTGCGGTTCGTTCATTCGACCTGAGAAGCGTATCAGATGCCGAATACGGCGTCCAGGCCCGTGTTTTCCAGCACGTCCCTGAAGTTCTCGCCCACGTTGGCCAGAGACATGCTGCCCTTCGCCGCCTTCATCTGCTTGAAGGTGGCCAGCAACACGCGCAGGCCGGCGGAGGAGACGTAGTCGCACTCCTTAAAATCCAGGGTCAGGGCTTTCACACCGCCCAACTCCTGGTTCAGCAGCGCGGACAGCTCCGGCGCGGTCAGGGTGTTGAGCTCGCCGTTAAGGTGAACCGTCAGGTTGCTTCCGTTTTTCTCTTTGGTCAGTGTCATTGGTTTTCCCTCCTATTTTATAGTCAAAATCACCATGGTGATGTCGTCGAACTGGGGAACCCCCCTGGCAAATTCGTTGACATCATCAAGTATGCGCTCAAGCACCTGCTCGCCCGGACAATCCCTTGCGTTATCCAGGACCTTTTGCAGGCGCTCGTTGCCATAAAGATTCTTCTCCCGGTCATGGGCCTCCACAACGCCGTCGGTGAACAGCAGCAGCCGGTCGCCCGGCTCGAGCTGGATCTCGCCCTGCTTGTACCGCGTGAATTCCATGCCGCCCAGGAACAGGCCGTGATTCTTCCTGATCTCCGCACAGGGCTGGCCCTTGCGCTGGAGCATCGGGTAGTTGTGCCCGGCGTTGGTGTATTGCAGCGTCATCGTCCGGGTGTCCAGGATGCCGATCCAGGCGGTGGCGAACATGCCCGCCTCGTTGTTTTCGCACAGCCGGGCGTTGACGGAGGTGAAAATCTGGGAGGTGCTGCCCTGGATCAGGCCATAGTCCTTGATCATGGTTTTGGAGGTCATCATGAACAGGGCCGCCGGCGTACCCTTGCCGGATACATCGGCGATGAGGAAGCAGATGTGATCGTCGTCGATGGCGAAGTAATCGAAGAAATCGCCGCCGACCTCTTTGGCGGTGTTCATGCTGGCCCGCAGGTTCACATTCGGATGGCCGTCGAATTCCGGCGCGACGGGCGGCAGGGCGTCGATCTGGATGCGCGTCGCCATGTTGAGCTCGGTCTGCGTGGCGGCCAGCTTGCTGCTCTTTTCGTTGAAAATGATGCAGTACATGATGATGAGGGATACCAGGGTCATGCCATATTGGGATGCGTTGCCGAAGGTGCCCCGGACCATGACGTAGTTGATGAGCGGCAGGAAGATAAATGTCAGGCCTGCGATCTTCTGATTTTGCGGGCGCTTGCTGCGGATGATCAGTATCGTCGTAACGAGCGACGCCACGATGAGGTAGATATCCTCCAATATCGAAGCGCTCGCGGCCTGATAGAATCCCGTCTCATCGATCCAGAAGGTCGTCGGATAGAAAATGTTGGACAGTATGACCAGGCATTCAAGCCCCAGCAGAATGGGGATGCCTTTTTCCGTCCACTCCGCGAGTTTCCCTTCAAAGCCGAGCGTCCTGCGCATATACTGGTAGAAGTAATAGATCATAAACAAGTCGATCAGCTTACTGAGCATGGCGAAAATGAAGGTACATGCGTTCCACGACGGCACTCCCATGGTGAAATAGAGCAGAAAATTCACGACGAAGCCGGCGCTCACAAAGACGTTCAGGGTCCTGAACGCCTCCGTACCCTCGCCCTCCTGCCGTATGCACCCGTAATACAGTCCTGCGGAGACCAGCGCGCCGATCGTATCCACGCCGCAGTCGAACAGAAACGTCTGCATCCTCGCATAAGCCTGTTGATCGATGTAAGCCACATAGGACATGGCTATTGTGAACATACCGGCTGCCACCGTAAAAATCAGCCCAATCAGTGTGCTGTGTTTTTTCCAATACTCAACGAACTTCTGAATCATCCTCTTCTTCCCCCTTATTCTCATCCTACGATCGGCTTGATGAGAAACGCGCTGCGGTTGAAGCTCATGGTGGTCAGGTGACGCCGATCTTCCCCCAGCTTCTCCATATAGGCGGACACGGCGAAGGCGGCGAGGGAGGTAACGTTCACGTCCTCCTCAGAGATGTCGAAGAGCACCCCGTCGTCCTTGGTGATGATCTGGACGCCCTCGGGCTTCAGGAATACCGTACACTCGCTGAGGATGTGCTTGCCCTCGTTCTTTTCCGAGATGAGGACGTACAGCTCCTCGATCAGCAGCTTGACCTTGCCCACGGTGCGCCGGTCCACGTCATGCTGTAGCAGCAGCGCCTCCACTTCCTTTTGCAGACCGATGATCTGTTCCGGCTCCACCGAAAGGTGGAAAAGCCAGGTTTGGTCGCTTCCCGGCACCTTGGACAGCATTAGCGGGCAGTCCTCTCTGCCGTAACGCGCTGTAAGATAGACCATCAGCAAGGCATAGGCCAACACGGGGGCCACGGCAAGGCCGATGAAAAAACCCCATACACCCAGAACCTTGCCCAGGCCTGCGGCGAGGCAGACACTCAGGGCCACATCCCGCAGTGCGCAGACCACCACCCCCAGAAAAATCTGCCCGATGACCAGATAGTAAGAGGTTAGCAGGTATAATAGGCTGACAAAGGTGGTGCCCAGGGCCGTCAGCCGGATACCGGCCACAATCCAGCGGGCAAGCTCCGCTTGCTCCACATGCAGCACCGTGGGCACAACGGGTGCAAAAGCCAGCAGAACCAGCATGACCGCAATTCCCTCTATAATGGCCGTTTTGCGCGCCAGGGTGAAAGCCGAACGCAGCCCGCTGTGGCTTTTTTCCCCGATGTAAACGCTGAAGATGGGGCCAACCGCAACGCCAATCCCGTCGAATAGCAATTGAAACTCCCGGGACAGGACAATGGCAGAAACCAAAATCAGGTATTCCGGCCCGAACTGATTACCGACAAATGCGTTCAGCGCGCCGGTAAAGGCACCGAGGAAGAGATAGGAGCTGGAGTCAATGATGCTGTAGCGTACAACCCTCTTTAAAATATCAAAGGAGTAATACAGGTTCCAGCGAAGCGAGTTGGTCTCCTTCCGGAAATGAAAGAGCATGATGAGCAGGGAAACCATATAGAAGACAAAGGAAGCCAGGCCAATACCCGCGGTTCCCATCAATCTGCTGAGAATAATGGAGAGCACAATGTTTCCCACGCCCTGCGCCACGCTGCCAATAGTGGAGATTCTTTCGTCGCCATCGCTGTAGACCGCATTGAGAATGAGCTGCTGGATCGGAAGAATCAGGATTGTAAAGCGCATCCAGAACAGGTATCCCTCCGCATATTCAAGAACCGCTTCCGAAGGGGAACTGCTGCACAGGTACATATTCCCGAACTGGCTTGCCAGAAAGAACAGGACAATGCCCACAATGATGGACGCAAGCACACCAAAACCGAAGATCTGGTCAGCCCGCTCCTTATTAAATTTTCCCATTTCTGTTGTGTACAAAATGGGCACGCCAATGGAGAGTACGGAGCCGAAAAAGGCGCCGAGGGCATATAGGGGCGTTACCAGTGTGATGGCTGCCACGGCATCAGGGCCTATGACCGCACCGGCAATGATAGAATCGGACATCAGCAGAATGGAAACCACCATCATAGTCAGAGTTCCGCCCAGCAGCATGGAGTGATATTTTTTTGACATCATCGTCGGTTGACTTTTCTTGAATAAATGCATTTGGCATCCATCCCCTTCCCCGTTATTTCATAATCCACGGTGAATGAGCACAAATGATAGGGTTTCTTTTATGATACTGTGCCGACAATAACCATTACGCTTCCCGCAATAATTCCGAGCAGGAAAATGTATTGGGCCGTGCTGACCTTTTCCTTCATAAAAATGCGGCCTCCGAACATTACAAGAATCGGATAAACAGCAAGCAATGGATCCGTCGAAACCGAGTTTATTGCCATTGCATAGCTGTAACTAACGATTCCCAGATTATCCGTAAGTGAGGCAAGAATCAGCGGGGCGCTATGCCTGCAGAATGGATTGTATGGCCTGCCTTCCTTCCACCAGACATAGATCCAGTACCCAAGGGCGAATAGCGCGTATTCCATGCCAACGATGATAATGCTGTCTCCCTCCGGCATTCCATAGCCATATGTGGTATCCAGACAGACCCCTGTTACTATCGTTTCCAACCCGTCCATCGCAGAGAATAGAACCGGGAAGATCAGGGTTCCCAAACCCCGCTTCATCCAGCCCGCAGTTTGCTCCCGCGCATTTTCCCGCAAAGACCTGTTGCGGACAGTGGCCAGAAAGGCAACGTTTACCAGGATTACAATAATTCCCGCGGTCCTTAAAGGCGTTAAAAGCCTGGAGATGGAATCCACCCTTCCAAGCGCAAGATACACCAGAATGAGCAGGATAGTGGATGTGCCGCCGCTGATTGCCTCTACGGGAGATTCCACCGTTGCTTCATTGTAGAGATATCCCTGAAAGGTAATCGGGCATATGATCGCGTAAACGATGCCAAATACAGTCATTGGCCAATATCTTATGGCGCTTTCCCAAATTGTAAATGGTTCGTTGCGTTCCATCAGGTAGACAAGAGCGATCACGCCAAACACGGTCCCGGCGCAAATCGCATATTTTAAGCAAATATGCGGCTCTTTGCCATCACGGGCACCAACCTTGCAAAGCAGACCGGAGGATGACCAAAGCAGTATTGTCATTAAAACGAGAGATAACCAGATGACGTTATTCATAATAGTCTCCTGCTATGTTTGCACAAATATAATACCGCTGAACCTGACAGGGTACCGTAACCCCGTCAGGTCTGGCCGTTATCCATCCCGAAAGTAATATGTAGTTTCAGGCGTCTCGCATCCGCCAGACGCAAAAATGGCGCAGTCAGCCCCGCCTCTGCTCTGCTCAATCCTGAAGAGCGTTTGTCTGTTCCGCATGGCTGTCAAGCCCTCTTGTCCAAATAATCCAAGAAGTTCCCATCTCATGTATCGGCCTGCCAGCGCGCATTCTTAACCCCTGCACGTGAGTATAAAGATATTCCGTATTATAGCAAAACCTGGGGCTGATTTCAACGG
>Ga0326511_10003239_pt1 | contig 13095 bp, 21 predicted proteins | sample 0_2496_0518_D_FD_203701 | JGI IMG/M metagenome (GOLD analysis project Ga0326511, IMG submission 203701) | Bovine rumen microbial communities from UC Davis, California, United States - 0_2496_0518 | ecosystem: Host-associated > Mammals > Digestive system > Stomach > Rumen | place: USA... | reverse complement strand
CGGCTGATGTTGAGCGTGCCGAGCTTGTCACGGTAAGAAACAGGCTGTCCCATCGCGCGCACCTCCTTACCGGATCCGCAGATGCGTGCCGACGGCCAGCTCGCAGCCGGGCACCGTCTGCCCTTCCTTGAGCGCTGCTTTGACCAGGTCGTTGTCCAGCTTGCGCGTCGCCGGCACCTCGTGGAAGAAGAACGCGGGGATCTCACTCTCAGAGTGGACTACCAGCCGCGCCGGGCTTTTCTGCACGGCGACGGTGAACAGGTCCGTCTTGATCTTTTCGCGGCCGGCAGCCTGCATCTCGATCTTGACGTACTCTTTGAAGCTCTTGATCTTGCCGCTGAGCGCCGAATCCCTCTTTTGCAGACGCTCGATCTCCGACTTGATCGCCGCTTCCTCGGCTTCCATGTTGCGGATGACCTTGGCGCAGTTCTCCACCTTCGCGTCGAAGGCGCCTTCCAGCGCTTTCAGCTCTGCCTCGGCAGCCGCCCAGTCAGTTTCTGGATCGTCAAGCGCGTCGCCGATCGCGTTCCAAATGTCGATATGTTCGTCGGTTAATTCGTACAGTTTGGGCATTGTTATTTTTCCTCCGTGGTATAATCAGGAGCGAGAGCACTCAGTTCTCGCTTTTCTTTTGGGCCGTGGCGCTGGCAGGCGCTGCGGCTCTTTCTTTTTTCCGCGCTCGTGCGTACTTCCGCTGCTTATCGTACTGGCTCATCATCTCCTCCTCGTCCAGGCCAAGCTCGTCGATGAGCTTCTTTAACATCTTGAGAGTGGGCACTGTCCGTCCCATCTCCCAGGCCGAGACCGTGACCTGCTTTGCCCCGATCTGCTCGGCCAGGACCCTCTGTTCAAGCCCCAGTTCCTTCCGCGCGGTGCGGATCGCTTTACCAATCGCGAGGGCTGCGTCGGTCATCATGCCCGTGCCTCCCTCTGTAGCAGTACCCCAGCCAGGCGCAGGCGAGGAAGAGCAGCGAGCCGAACACCGACATCACGCCGAGGATGATCAGCAGATCAGTCATCGTCATAGCTGAAAAACCTCCTTGCCCATCGCCAGAACCGTTCGCCCCACGCAAGCCGCTTGCCGTAGCGGCATTCAGCGCCGTAGAAGATACGCGTCCTGCTCATTTCTTCACCTTCTTCCAGCCGCACACCAAGGCCAGACGATCGAGAAAATCCTGAGCCTTGGCCATGTCCGTCCACACCATGCCGCTGACGGACATGCCGCTGAGGGTGCCTTCGTAGGGCTCCGTACCCTGATAGATCTTGTAGACCTCGGTGGAGAGGAACAGCACGGCTTTGACGAAGATCCTCGGCGCGCGCTTCCCCGGCTCCCGGTACTTGTCGCCGATCATCCGCGCCACCTGCGAGTGATGTACTCGCACACCAGCGCCGTCAGCCCCATGCCGCACATCGTCCACAGGACCACCTCACACAGCAGTCTCTCAGTCTCCGCGTCCATCAAGCGTCACCTCCCAGCAGACTCAGCACCGGCCATGCCATCGCCGCCACCGCGACGCCCAGCACCACCACACCCGTCAGCATCGGCGGCAGCACCGCCACCGCCGTCAGCGTATCGACCGCGATCATCACAGTCCCCAGGACCTTCTCGAACATTTGCTATTTCCTCCCTTTCGTCTTTTGATGCTGCAAGATTGCCCCCTGGATGGAGCGGTACGCCCACAGCTTGCGCCCGCCCCGCCCGATCGACGTCTCCCCGTCGGGGATCACACCGTCGTCGATCATCCGCCGCACCGTGCTGACCGACACGCCGATCAGCCTGGCCACGTCCTTGATGCTCAGGTTCTTGTCACGCGGATCCTCGACGATCACCTCGTGCGTGCGCAGGTATCCGGCCAGCGCCGCGCACAGATCGCCCAGCGTCATCGTCTTCAGCGCCTCGCTCAGAGGCATGTCCAGCGTCGTCACCATTGCTGCCACCGCCGGAACCAGGCTCTCCAGAACTCCATCACCGAGAGCCTCCTGATCTTGTACGACACCCGCGACCGACGCTTGTGTTCACTCATTCTGCACATGCTTTTTCATCTCCTTGATTTGCTATAATGTTTTCGCCGCCGCAGAAGCAACGGAGGATCACCCATGTCCACACATGCACCTATTGCAAAAGATGTTTCTGGTAAGACCGACCAGTTCGTACAGGCCCAACTGCACGAACTGGATAGAAGAGTTCGCGGGCTCGAAGCCCAGGTATCTCAGCTCGAAAAGAAACTGAAAGCGCTGGAAGAGAAGTAGCTAAGCCTTTTCTGCGGCGGCCTTCTCTTCAATCTTCTTTTGCAGCTCGTCCCATCGCCTTTTAAAATCATCCTGACTCAGCTTTTGCTCAAGCGCCTGGATCCGTTTTTCCAGCTCCTCGCAGCATGCCGCGAGCTCCTTTGCATAGCGAGCAAGCTCCTTATCGTTTTCGAGAAGACAAAGGATGCACGCCTCCGGCGCGTCAGTCTCAGGCATAGGAGTATACTGAAACAGATTTCCCGGCCGTCCACTCATGTTGTTCCCTCCTCGCCGCCCTCCGGGGCGGCTTTTTTGTTGTCCGTCATTTCGGACCTCCTTCTTATTGCGAATCCTGTCCGACTCCCCCGCTACGGCCTTACTCGCCGGGGCTTTTTTCGTCTTCGTCCGCCAGCAGCCGCCAGCCCTTCACCGCCATGCCCACATCAGGACGCAGCGTCACCTTCTTGTGACCCAGCCGCCCTATCGCGTGAGCAAACGAGTTGATCGACGGTAGCGCGGGCACATCGTTGTCGGCGCACCACTGCGGATAGGCCGCGTACATGTCCTTCGTGCTCACCTCCACCGGCCGGCTCGGATACGCCTCGTCCAGATACCGGCGCACGCCCTCCATCGCCTCCTTCGTCAGCGGCGACATGTACACATACGCCCCCTTGGGCGCCGTCTTCCGCACCCCGGCTATGGTGAGCACCAGCTGACTCCGCGCCTCCGGCGTCATCACGTCGCCGTAACGCTCCAGCAGCGCCGTCAGCTTCTGCTGATTGGCGTCGTACGCCCCCGTGCGCCTGATCGCGGGGATCACCTCGTGCGTGATCCAGCGGCGAAACTGCCGCGCCTCCGGCTTGCGCGATCGAAGGATCAGCGAATACAGACCCGGTTCCGAGATCACCGTCATCTCCTGAGGACCGCCAGGGGTGTCCACAATATGGACCCCCTTTTCGTCTTCATCTAAAAGCGCAAGGCTCGTTCGAGGATTGCCTAAATCCAAAATTGCGCACACATCACGGGCGATCCACCAGGGCTCGCCGTCCTTCACCGTCGTCCGCACCAGCCGATCGTTAAAGGCGAAGTTCTGAAGTTCCTTCATCTCAACTCACCTCCTTTTCCTGTGTCTCCGTCACGCCCAGCAGTTCGTTCGGCGTGACGCCTGTGTCAATTTCTGTTAAGTACCGCTTGCCCATCTCGACAATGAAAGCGTTCACACTGACACCTCGAGACGCTGCTTTTGCTTTGATCTGTTCGTAAACCTCGGCAGGCCAGCGAACTTGCGAGATTAAGATGCCCATCGTTATCCCTCCTTCTTTTAAAATGTAACTGATTACTTGCTAACTTGCAAGCATATATTAACAGCTCGCTTGCACACTGTCAAGTGATACGTTACAATTTTTATGCTTGCTTGCTTGCATTTACTAAGGGGAATCGATAAAATTCAGATGGGAGGCGGTTTTATGTTTAAATCTAAATTGCGTGAATGCCGCAAGCGCAAGGGGTTTTCACAAGCACAGCTTGCGTCCCGTATCGGAGTTACACGCCAAGCAATTAGCCGCTGGGAAAGCGGAGCGGACGTTCCCGGTCTCTTTCGTGTAGCGGCGCTTGCTTCCGTGCTTGACGTTTCATTGGAAGAATTGATGCCTGAGTTTAGTGATGAAAACAAAAAAGCCCCCGCCGGCAGTCCCGGCGAGGGCGAAAAGCGTACTATTATTTCGATGGACGACTGGATCAAGGTGCCGATCGTCAGCCGCGAGTGGACGGCATGCTGTGGCCCTGGCATCTCCGCAGCCGATATAACCAACTGGGATGAGGGGGTCGTGCTCATCGACCGAACGAAGCTGTACCGCTTTGACGACAGGCGTATGCCCTTCGCCATTCACTGTGAGGGTGACTGCATGGAATCGGCAGGGATTAAAGATGGCGACCTTGCCATCATCAACCCGGCCGAAGAGCCGCAGCAAGGCGCGGTCGTGCTCGTCTCTGTAGCCGGCAGCCTCAGCCTAAAGCGCTTCTACTCAACGCCCAGTGGCGACGTGATCCTGCGCAGCGACCTTGGACAGACGCGCCTCACCGTTTCCGACATGGAGCGCGACGAGTTCATGGTCTGCGGTGTGCTCGTGGGCACGTACCAGGGCCGGCCGAAGCCGTTGCCGTTGTAACGAGAGGGAACATGGGCACTTTTATCGGCTTCCTTATTTTCCTTGTTGTCTGCAAATTAGTCCACTTATATTTTGAATGGACAGAAATGAGACAGCGAATACAGGGGCAGAAAAAAACTATAGACGAATATCTGAAAGCAAATGATTCGCTTATAAAGAGAGACAAAGAATTACAAAGCAAACTCAGCAAATGCGAAAGAGAAATCACAAAGCTCAAAGAAGAGAATACCCTTCTCGACAAAGCGTTTTTTGAAGGATACGAAGGTACTTATTTGATAAAACTTGTGAACGAATACCGTGCATTACGAGACGGTGAAAACGTTCGCGCGTTACTCATCTCACGCTATCCAGCCCCTTCTGCTGCTGAGAAAGTCAAAGCCGAAAGAGAAAGAGCAAGGCAAGCTGAAGAGGCGCGTGATAGGGCGCTTTTATTAGCTGAATCTTGCCGTAAAAAAGGCGTTGAAGAAAGCAATCAAAAAAGCGATCATACTGAAGAGGAAGAAATCGAACGTCTTCGTGAAAACAACATTCTTCTCCTCGCAGAACAAAAAGAGCTTGAAGACGAAGTATTGAATCTTCGAGAAGAAAATAAATCCTTAAGAAGTAACAATACGCTTCCGAATACGACTGGCACAGGAAACAAAACAAAGGCGGTTCAGGAAGAGACAAAGAAGCTTCTTGAAAACACTATTCTCCCGGAGCAAAAAGATTTAGAGAGTGACGTTCAACAATTGCGAGAGAGAATCGTAACCTTGCGGCAGGAAATAGAACGTTTAAGGACCGCAGCTAATTATTCAGACGCCGTAATAAGACGACAAAGCAAAGAAAAATCTTTGTTACAGGAACGGGTAAATGCAGAAGAAGCTCTAAAAAACGAACTGGCGGAGCGTTTAAAAACTCTTCAACAGCTAGTCAATACCATGAATGGAGCTTCTTATCTCTTCAAATTGCTGGATGAATATCGAGAATTGAGAGATCAACGGTCTGCGGACGCCTTACTCAACCGGCCACGTCCGGCGTACACTGCCGCCGAAAAAGTCAAAACGGAAACGGCAAAACGCCGTGCCGCAGAGCTGGAACGAGACAAGGCGCTCTATCTTGTTGAAGTTTATAAGGAGCTCATACCAGATTCCGATGAAATCGAAGAATCCATGAACGAACCGGAAGATATTCCTCTTGCGGCAGTCGGGCAGGATTCTGTCAGGGTATATTTATCAAAGGATGAATATTTATCGCTCTCTGACGCAGAACGAAACCAGCTTGCCCTTGATCGATTTTGGAGCAGAAACAAGTCAAAGCGCCTGATCGGAAAACTCTATGAGCAGTACATCGGATATCTCTTTGAAAAGGAAGGCGCATCGGTCGAGTATTTTGGGATCTCAAAAGGTCTGCACGATCTTGGCCGCGATTTGATCTGTAAAGGAAAAAGCGGCGTGTCCATAGTCCAATGCAAGAACTGGTCTAAGTCAAAAACAATCTACGAAAAGCACATCTTTCAGCTTTTTGGCACTGTGTATCAGTACAGCCGAGAGCACCCGCTGGAGAATGCACAAGGTGTTTTTTATACGTCCACTCACCTATCAGACTTGGCACGTGATTTTGCAAAAGAGTTCAAGATTGAAGTCCATGAAGATTTCGAGCTGAAACCATTCCCGATCATAAAATGTCATGTCGGAGTTGGGAAAATGCTTGGCACCGTTATTTCTCTAATGCGTTATAAAAAACAATGTGGGAATGATTACCACGGAGCACTGTTAATTATAGATGAAGCAGACGTCACTCTCCATCAAGCATCACAAATTGTTTTAGCAGATCTTTTATTCAAAGTGGCAAGCAAGAATGATATTCAGGTAATTTTAACCACTCATTCAGTACCATTGATTGAAGCATTAAGAGCACACGACTCTGCAACACGTAATAATTTACATGTTTGGTATCTGTTATCGCGAAAAGGGCAACTCAATTTTGAGCTTGACCCAAGCATTGACTTTATCAAATCCGATATTTCTCTTGCTCTTCCCCAAAAATCATCAATGATAAAAATTAACGTCTACACGGAAGATGCCGAAGCACAGCTGTTTTTAAAAAAACTATTAGGGGCTAAAGCTAATAAAAGGATACAGATCTTACCTTCAAAATGTAACTGTCAAGCATTACGCGGTGCCGCGTCAATAATCGAATTACAAAATGCCATATTTGTTCTTGACGGAGATCAAGCTCCTAACCCCAGAGATCCAGCTACCATTATATACTTACCTGGAGGAAAAAGTCCTGAGAAACTATTTGGTGAATATTTAAATTCATTATCTGAGGATGACACCTTTTGGACGGAAGAATATTCTAAGAAACATTTCATTGTCTCATTTCCTCAAGAGGGGCCTAGAGATCGAGAAATCTGGAAAAATTGGTTCAACGCACAAAAGAAATACTGGGGTACACGAGAGATTTCACGTCTCTTCAAACGTTGGTCACAAGACAATATTCAAATAATTGATAATTTTAAGAAGAACTTTAAGACTATATTTGACATAGTAGCTAAACGAAAGGGACTTCCTCCTCTTGAATTATAGACACCGCTAAGATTTTATGATTAAATTAAGTTATCCCTTTGATGTTGAGGAGGTGACACAAAATGCCATTCTATACCCCATTGCGCTATCCGGGAGGAAAAAGAAAACTTGCTTCATTGCTGGAAGTATTGATTCGCAACAACAATCTGACGCCATGCACGTATGTCGAACCTTACGCGGGAGGCGCAGGTCTGGCATTGCACCTTCTGTTCTCCAATCTAGCTCAAAACATTATGATCAACGACGTGGATCCGCATATCTATTCTTTCTGGATTTCGGTGTTGGAGCACACGGAAGAATTATGTCGCTTAATCTACGACACGCCGGTTACTATGGATGTGTGGCATCGGCAGCAGGAAATACGCAAAGATGTCGCTAACGCCTCAACAGTTGAACTAGGTTTTTCCACCCTTTTTTTGAATAGGACAAATCGATCAGGCATACTCAAAGGCGGGGTCATCGGTGGAAAGAGACAAGACGGTTCCTGGAAAATGGACGTCCGCTTCAAGAAGCCCGACATCATAAAGCGCATTGAAAGAATCGCTGAACAAAAAGAAAGAATCCATGTCTCATGCGATGACGCAGTTGAGTTTCTTGATCGTATTGAACCAACACTTTCGCCATCATCTACGCTTGTATATCTGGACCCTCCGTATTATGAAAAGGGCTCTGCACTTTACGAAAACTTCTACAAGAGTGAAGATCATTGCAATGTGGCCAATAGGGTAAGTGAGTTAAAATTGCCTTGGTTGGTCTCTTATGACAATACGGCGCCAATAAGAGAACTTTATAAAAAATACCTATCGATAACGTATTCGCTGAATTACACGGCCCAAGTCAAAACACTGGGCTGTGAATTCATGGCATTTTCGCCGCTTCTCCAGCTTCCAGATTGCCTGCACACAGGAACTTCAGATTTTCCATTACTTCGGAATATCGTCCTTCTTCAATCAGCTTAACAAACAAGCCCCTGAGACGCTGCATTTTTGCAGCAGGTCTCAGGGGCTTGTCGCTGATCTAGTGATACGGGCAAGTTAAACTTTGAGCTTTTCCGGCTCCGCCGTGCCGTCCCTCAACGCGTCGAGGAAGTCGGCCCACCATTGCAGCATCTCTCGGCGCGTGTCCAGATACTGCGCGTAGTTGTACACGGCACGCACGCCGCCGGGCACATGCGCCAGCTGGCGCTCGATCGCATCGGCCGGCCATTGGTATTCGTTCAGCAGCGTCGACGCTGCACTCCTCCATCCATGCGGCACCATCGGCGGCAGTTTGGCCTTCTGGCTGGCACGGCGAAGGGCCATAACGGGCGTCATGTCAGACATCGCTTCGCCAGTCTCGGGGCTCGGGAAGATCAGTCCGCTCTCCTTCGGCCGAGCGTCCTCGAGGATCGCCATCGCCTGACGGCTGAGCGGCACGAGGTGCGGGCGCTTCATCTTCATGCGCTCGGGCGGGATCCTCCACAGGCGCTCGGCAAGGTCGATCTCCTCCCAGCGTGCGCAGCGGGCCTCCGTCGGCCTGACGAAGGTGTACGCCTGGAACATGAGCAGGCGGTTCAGCCGGGGCGTGATGTTGTCGGCCATCGAGCGCAGGAGAGCTCCCAGAAGCTTTTTGTCCTGGATCGATGCACGGTGCTCGCTCTTTAAGGGACGCATCGCCCCCGCTAGATCCTGACTCACATCGCGGCTGCACTTTCCGCCGGCGGCGATGCCGTAGCGGGCGATCTGGCCCCAGAGATTTTTCACGCGATGAGCCGTTTCGATCTTGCCCTGCGCTTCGATCTGCCGGCACAGGTCCAGCAGCTCAACGGGCGTCACTTCGCTCACGATGCGGTCGCCGAAACGCGGCAGCAGGTACGTGTCGAGCCGCTGCTGGATCAGGCGAACGGTACCTTGCGCGAAAGTACCGAGGACTTTCATCTTCATCCACTCGGCCGCCAGTTCGCGCAGCGTGACGCCCTCATCTTCGCCGCGCTGGTGCTTTTCGGCCAGCTCATCGCGCACGCGCCGTGCGTCTTTCAGTTTCATCCCCGGGTACCGCCCAAGCGTTTTCTTCCCGCGTCCGTCGCGCGGCCGATACACCCACGACTTCACGCCGCTGGGATGCACAGCCAAATAGAGGCAGTCGTAATCACAGACCAAATACGTTTTGTCTCTCGGCTTGAGATCCTTCACGATCGTATCGGTCAGAGCCGTGCTGATTGCCTGTTCTTTCCCTACCTTCACCTTCATGGTACTTTTTCGCCTTTCTCGGGTACCGCGAAAGGTACCGCAGAAAATGATTTTTGGCAAAACATGACGCGCCATGAAGAAATAATAAAACGCCCAAACCCCGTTTGCAAGAGGGTTGGGCGTTTATGAAACAATATGAAAAAATAAAATGGCTACCCCGCCTGAATCATAAAAGTTGCTATTAAACTCTCATAATACGCGGAGTAATCGCAAGCAGAAACGAGTAGAAAAGTACCATAAAAGTACCGTGACCTATCAGTCCACCAAGTTTTTTGTTCTGCAGTTAGCCGGCTGATATTTTAATTCTATCACGGATTGTTTCGCCTGACCAGGTAGCCGCCGGCAAAACCGGCGAGCACTCCGTAGACGAGTCCCTGCGTTTTGCCCCGTCGCACACGTCCACGCCACAGCCGGCGCTCGGCGGCGATCTCGCTCTGCAGTTCGGCGAGCTGCCTCTTGAGGTCGGCCTGCTGTGCCGTAATCTCGTCGCGCAGGGCTTCAAGGGCCTGCCGGCGCACGTCCGCGATCCGCCTGGCCTCTGTCCAGCCGGCGACTGTGTCGCGCATCGCGGCGTCCGTCAAAAAATAGCCAGGCGTCGGCGCGGTCCATCCCTTCAGCACGCGCACTGCGTCAACGTCGGCTCGCGCGGTACTCGTCGAGCAGGCCGGCAAGCAGGTCAGGCAGAGCGTCATCAGACACGATGCGCACGATCTTTTCCACTTCACGGGCGATCACCTCCTCTTTCTGCTTCACCGCATCGACCACAGCGCCGGCGCGGCGTTCATGTTCGTCGGCTGTCCTCTGGATCTCGATGGCCTTCGCGCTTACGCGCAGGCTGCCGCCGTAGCCGCTCCACAGCCAGTACGCCAGCAGCGCGGCCGCGGTAGCGAGTGCGTAGGCGCAAAAGGCTCGCTGTGCTTTAGTCATCCTTGCGCCACTTCCCTTCCTGCAACCGTTTCTGTAGCCCGTCGAAGGCCGACTGCAGCGTCTCTGGCACCTCGGCTTCGATGAGGTCGAGCAGCCTGCCGCCTGTGTAGCCGCACATGGCGATGATGACGGCGCTCAACTCCTTGGAGACGCTGAGCGCGTCGAGCGTCCATGCGGCGATCGCCCCAGTAGCTCCGGCACTGGCCAGACCGGCGGCAAAGCGACGCCAGTTCCACTCGTCCTCATGATGGTGACGCGCGGCGCGCACCGCCTGGAAGATGACGGCCAGCAGCGCGCCGACGCCGCCGGTGAGCAAAATATCCCACAAACTTTTCTCGTTCATTTCCTCCCCTGGCATGGTCTAGCTCTTCTTTCTGTAATCCCACGTCCGCAGGTGACCATCCGCGGCTTTGGCAATGTCGATGTGGATGCCCCAGTCGTACAGACCAATGCCGCCCAGCTCGTTCAGCCGGCCGTCGCGGTATGCCTTGACGATGGCGTTGTAGGCGACGATCGGCGGCGTGTTTTTGGGCTTGAAGTCCATCGCTCTCGCCGGCTGCGATTGTGTGCAGATATGCTTAGAGGCCGGGGATCCCCCGACCTCTTTGTTGTGTTCCGGGCACCGGCAGCAGCTCGTCACGATCATCGGCACCTTCAGGATGTCGCGCACTTTTTCGGCAAGTGACAGTAGCCGCGGTGCAACATTGCACAGCGGCTTTTCCTTATGGCGCTTGCACTGACATCTCAGCTCGAAGTCGGCAAAGTGTGATGTGAGGTTCATGGCTATAAGTCCTTTCTGTGTGATTACTGGACTTCTTTATAATATCCGAATGTTTCTGCTTCTGCCGTTCCCGCGACATCGCCGGGAAATCCGTTTTCAGGTGCGTTAATGCTGCTGATATCGCTAACTGCGTACTTTTTACCTGTCATTGTTCCTGTAAATTTAGGTTGATATGAAGCACCAAAGATGCACGTGAAAGAACCCTTAACAAAGACATCGCAGAAATGAACGCAACTTCCCGAACACGGCATAGACAGGGCGCTAGACGACGTGTTTGTGTCGTAGATATTAACTACACTGTTGTTTGAGATTTGGAATACGCAGCACGAAGTGAGATTACCCTTCTCAATGTGAAACGAGTTAGGGTAATTATCAAGCACCCTAAATGAAATAGTACTATTGACAAAGACTTCATAAAGATTACAACGTGTAAAAACGTCTGGATTGGAGCCTGTTATGACAGCAGATGCCGCACAACCGCTAACATATAAATCGCCACCGTCCACGCTTTTAATCAAACTGTTATAGACATTTATATTTGTCGACGGAATGACATAAGAGGCAGTAATGTTTAGCCGTTGTACGTACCAAGGCCCACCGATAGTAGTGAATACGGGAGCCCACGTTGACGCAGACGTAACAGTAGGCGGGTTGCTATAATCAGCAGCCTCGATTGTAATACTACCAGTTGTACGAGTGAATACAGGAAGTGTGATGTTTTCTGCGTAAGTGGCAGCTGCGACACGAATTCTGACGCTCCTTGTGTTGATTGCGTAGGTTTGTGTGACGTAATTTACAGCGGCCTGAATGGTTTTGAACGGCTTGCCCTGTGTACCGCGTCCGTCTACGATAGTATCTCCGGCAGAAGCGTGGTTTTTATCTACATACAAATTTAAATTTGATTCAAGCGGGACAAGCATTTTAAGACTCTTCAACAGAGCTTCAAATTTGGCAGTCGGCATCTGGTCGAAATCGACATTGAGTTTGCCGTCCGAGCCAACAACAAGTCCCGCATTAGGGTCAGCAATAGCGTTAGAGATGGCTGTACGCCAGCCGTCAAGACCTCCATTTGCGTCAGCCTTGACGACGTTGTTTGCCGCCGTGGTCGTGGACGCCATCACACCGCCCAGCGCTGTGCTCGTCGCCTCGGGCAGCCACGACGAGTCAAGCGTAGACGATCCGTTGGCCGGGATCGGGACCTTACCTGCAGCCCCGGTCGTCGATACCATGACCGCACCGAGGGTGTTGCTCGTGGCCGCCGGCAGCCAAGACGGATCGAGTGTACTCTTGTCCGACGCCGCAAGTGGCGAGTGGTTCGCCTTGCCGGTACGGCTCAGAGGCGCGCCGGCATAAATCCGATACATCTCCAGCAGCTCGCTGTAAGTGTGCTCGCCGTCGCCGATGATGTACTCGACGCTGCCCTCAAAAAGCCGATCCTTCACGAGCCCGAGCACGCCCTCGGGCAGGATCGGGTTGTTGGCCGCCCACTCGTCGTGCTCGTGACGCGTCGGAGCCAGCAGCCGAGTCTCGCGGGCGTCTCCGCCGCACGGGTTCAGCGTCTGGCAGTCACACGAGGGGACGGGGACGACGGATTCAACAGTTCCACAATTAACGCAAGGATCCATAATATCTACCTCCTCTACCAATGACGATGAAGGACAGAGTTTTTGACGCCGTCCGTCGCTGTTTCGACTTTGCCGACTGCTGTTGCCAGCGCGTCGAGCTTGGTCGCCAGAGTGCCGAGCGCGGTGATGATCGTCTCCTGATTCGCGGCGATCGTGTCAAGGGTTGCGGTTTCTTCTGCCATGGGTCATTCTCCTTTAGGATTATGTAAGCGTCCACACGATGGACGCGAGTTCCGCTTCATCCTGCGCCGCGTCGATCTGCTCGACGAGGCGTTTTTCCTCCGCAAACGCGGCCTCGACGTGAGCGCCGACGATACGTGCCATCGCGAGGATCTCCGAGGCGGTCAATGTCAGGTATCCGTCGGCACCCTTCCACACCGTGGTGTAGGTTGGATCGACCACTGCAGACAGCGCGACCGCGGTGATCATCGCCTGATCCTCGCGGTCGGTGGTGATGTGCACGCCGTTGATGATGACGCCGGCGATCTCGTAGTCGTAGCGGGCGGCGGCGATCTCGCTCTTCTTGTGTGCTTTCATCGCAACAATAGCTGCTGGCTCATCTTTGAA
>Ga0326511_10003238_pt1 | contig 13095 bp, 10 predicted proteins | sample 0_2496_0518_D_FD_203701 | JGI IMG/M metagenome (GOLD analysis project Ga0326511, IMG submission 203701) | Bovine rumen microbial communities from UC Davis, California, United States - 0_2496_0518 | ecosystem: Host-associated > Mammals > Digestive system > Stomach > Rumen | place: USA... | reverse complement strand
GCACGACTTCCGCCGCTACCTGTGCCGTCTGCTCATGCTGGCCGTGGTGAGCCACTTCGCCTTCTGCTATTTCAACATGTCGGGCTTCAATCCGATGGACAACCTGCTCTTCAATGCCACAAGCATCGCCTGGCCGCTCCTGTGGGGCCTGGTGCTGCTCAAGGTGTGGGATATGGAACGGCTGGCTCGTTGGCACAAAGTGGCTGTCACCTTGGTGGCTTGCCTACTCACCTGCACGTCCGACTGGAGTTGCGCTGCCCCGCTGGCCATACTCATGATGGGGCGCAGCCGGGGTGATTTCTGCAAGCAGATGCTCTGGATGATGCTGATTATCTCGCTCTACGCCGTTGCCTTCTTCATCTTCCACAGCCCGACATACGGTATGGTTCATCTGGCCTGCTGGTTGGCAGTACCACTGCTGGCGATGTACAACGGTCAGCGAGGCCGCTGCCGCTGGCTCGGCAAGTTCTTCTACTATTACTATCCGGCCCACATGGCCCTCATCGGCCTGCTGGCCCGAATGCTATGAAAGTCCGCTCCATCACTGAGACCGAGATGCTGGCCATTCCCGGGCAAGCTCGCCTACACGTAGTCTTTCCCGCCCTTTTTCGTGACGATTTGTTAATTTTTAAAGGGGAAAGGAATATGTTTCCAAAAAGTTTCGTATATTTGCACCCAGAATCAAAAGCAAAACGAATATGGCAAAGTACTTAGACCCGAAAGCCGACCTGACTTTCAAAAAGATATTCGGCGAGCATCCCCATTTGGTGATGAGTCTGCTCAATGCCCTGTTGCCGCTCCCCAAAGGGCAGGAGATTAAGGACATCGAATACATGTCGCCCGAGCGCGTGCCCCGCACATCCATCGGCAAGAACAGCATCGTCGACGTGTTCTGCAAGACGAAGGACGGACGCCAGTTCATCGTTGAGATGCAGATGTACTGGTCGACGAACTTCAAAGACCGCGTGCTGTTCAACTCGGCCAAGGTCTATGTGGACCAGCTCAAGACAGGCATGGAGTTCACCGACCTGCGTCCCGTGTATTCACTCAACCTTGTCAACGCCATCTTCGAGAAGGACGTTCCCGACTTCATCCACTATTACAGGATGGTTCACGAGAAGCATACGGAAAAAGTCATCGAAGGCTTACACCTCGTTTTCGTAGAGTTGCCGAAATTCAAGCCCCAGAGCATTGTCGAGCGTAAGATGGCCGTGCTGTGGCTCCGCTTCCTCACCGAAATCAACGACACTACCGAACTTGTTCCCCAGGAGTTGCTTGATAATGATGAAATCCGCGAGGCCGTCGAACTTGTTCAGGAGTCTGCTTTCACTCGCGACCAGCTGATGGGTTACGACCTTTTTTGGGATGCAGTACGCGTTGACAGGATGTTAGCCAACGAGCCGGAGCGCCGTTACAAGGCTGGGCTGAAAGAAGGCGAGGAGAAAGGCATCGAAGAAACCAAGCGCGAGAATGCCCGCCGCATGAAGGCCGACGGTATGGCTACGAATTTGATTGCAAAATACACCGGCCTGACGGCGGAGGAAATCGAGGGGCTGTAAGATATAATAATGTGAGACCACTTTAAAATGTCGCCCCTGCCGCAGAATACTACGCGCAGCCACAATCCCGACCTTTGGTCGCCTACCCGTAGCCTTTCTCCTCCCTTGTAGGGGAGGGGTTGGGGTCAGAAATTTAAGGAGTCAGGGAAGGACGATGTTTCTTCCCTGATTTTTGTCTATTATCGCCTGAAAGTGAAGAAAAATAGCTACCTTTGCACGCAAAATGTAGAATTACTAATCGTAAGCAACAATGAGACAAATTAAGCGCTCCTGACGAAGGTGGATTGATATTAGGGAAGAAACGATATGGAGAAACTGTATTTTTTTGATGAGACATTCTACTGGCGCCGCTCCGGCAAGCGGGCTACGGTGATAGAGGCTGAATGTGAGTTGACGCAGGGCGTGCGCCCCGATAAGCTGCGTGCGGCAGTGCTGAGTGCGCTGAGGGTACACCGGAATTTCAGGGCACGCCCGGTAATCGTGGGACGAAGATTCTTCGTGGAGACCTCCGAGGTGGAGCTGGTAACGGTGGTAAGAGAGGACGGTAGGCCGCGGAGCCTTGGCACCCAAGAGACTGAGGGTCTCATGCTCTATGCCAGCTACGGTGAGAGGCACTTCACGCTCCACGTGTTCCATGGGCTTGCCGACATGCGGGCTATCTGCGCCTTCCTCCATACCGTCTTGAAGTTCTATTGCCATACCGCGGATGACAGTCAGCTCGCTACTGACAGCTTTGACTCTTTCCCTTGCCATGAGCACATCCTCGGGGGAGGCGCACCAAGTCAGGGATTACAAATCCCCGACAACGGCAAGTTCATCCCCCAGGAGCACGACATCTTCCATATTCCGGAAAGGCTGTTCAGCAGCAGAACCACTCGGCAGCGCATCATCGACATCGACCTGCCACTGGCGCCGATTCTTGCCTTTGCCCGCGAGAACGGCAGCTCTGTGGTGCCTGTCCTGAACGCCGTCATAGGCCGGGCCATCCACCAGTGCTACGACGTGGGCCAGAAGGAGATAGTATGCTACGTTCCTACCGACCTGCGCCCGGTGTTCCATTTCGAGTCCGGCGGCAATGGCGCAATCCCCTTTTCACTCCCCTATACAGCAGAGACCGACCGTCTGCCCGTAGGCGAAAGGGCAAGGCGGCTGCGCACGGAGATGAAAGTGCAGAGCAGACCGGAGAACTTATACTCAACGGTGGCCCAGCTGTGGGCCGACTTCGACCAGGTTTTCGCCTCGCCACTGCCCGTGCGGCAGCTGTCGTCTTTGCTCATCAAGAGTGGAAGGGAGAATGATTCAGCCATCAACACCTATGGCATATCCTACGCAGGGCATCTCGATTTCTTTGACGAGCAAAGCGGCGAAGCCGAGCGCGGCGATGCCATAGCACAGCAGGTGCAGACCGTGGGTGTCAGCGCCGGCTCCTATTCCTATCCGCTGTGGATTGTGGCCTGCGAGTATAAGGGCATCATCCGCATGAGGCTCGTGCAGTCGTTTAAGAGCGACCGCCTGGCCACCGCCATCCATCAGGAACTCACCGCCCTCTTCCCCGGCACCACCTACACGGACCGGGGATGCCATGATTTCGACTCGTTCCCCTTAAGTAGTGTTCCGCGTAAAGGCAATAAACAAGTATAACTCTTAAAACAAAAACAAAATGAGAAAGACTCTCAATTGGGTGCTTGTCGCCATCTTCATTTGCGGCGTAACGGTGCTGACGGCGTATACTAACGACGATAACGCAGCAGTTGTCACGGAAGTTAGCGTCACGCCGAGTCAAAGCCGCGTGGGTTATTCCGCATGGGAGACGCAGGTCAGCTATACCCACTGCAATCCGCTGCCCAAGACGGGAAAGCCCGAGCTGGTCAGCGGCACGTGGGAGATAAACGACGGCATACTTCAGCACAAGGCCTGTGAAAAGGCCCCGCTGGCCATCTGCAAATACGTCATCCCCTCCGACCACTACACCATCCAGTGCACCGCCCGCAAGGACGGTGGCCCGGAGGGTTTCATCATCGTGTTCAACTATGTGGATGCGCAGCACTACTACTGGCTGAACTTCGGCACCAATGGCAACACGCAACATGCCATCGAGCAAACGAACGGCGACAGCAGGAAACGGTTGGTCACACGCCCCGGCAGCGTGGAGACAGGAAAAAGGTATGACGTAAAACTGACCGTGGCCGGCGACACCATCAAGGCCTGGCTCGACAATGAAAATATATTCGATGAGAAACTCAATATGAAATGAAACAGACAAGACTATGGATGCTCGCCGCCATCCTGATAATCTGCGGCGGAAGTGTGCTGACATCGTGCGGCAAGGACGACGAGACAAGCATCGTGAACCCGCAGCAGAAGGAGTATTTCACGTTGTGGAACCAGTGCGAGGCGCTAACGGCGCTGCAGGACTATGTGAAGGATGTGACGAATCCGAGCAGTCCAAACTACATCAAGGAGGAGGACCGCATCGCTACGTTTGACATGGACGGCACGTTCGTCGGCGAGCTATACCCGTCGTACTTCGAGTACAATCTGCTGGAGTACCGCGTACTGGACGATGCCTCGTACGTGGCTCCGAAGGACGTGATGGAGACGGCGCAGGAGATACGGGACTTCGTGCGCAACGGTAAGAAACTGCCCGACCATTTCGACATGAAGCACGCCTACGCCGCCGCCAAGGCATACAGCGGCATGACGCTCGCTGAGTTCGATGCCTATGTGAAGGCCTACGCCCAGCAGCCCGCCAATGGTTTTACGGGTATGACCTACGGCCAGAGCTTTTATAAGCCGATGCTCGAAGTGTTCGATTACCTGAAGGACAACGGCTTTACCTACTATGTCGTCAGTGGCTCCGACCGCTTCATCTGCCGTGCGCTGGTGGAGAGCATCGGCATCGAGCCTAACCGGGTCATCGGCATGGACGTGAAACTGCACTCCACCAGCCAGGGCTCCGTGGAAGGCGTGAACTACACGATGGGCAAAGAGGAGGACCTCGTGCGTACCGACGAACTCATCATCAAGAACCTGAAGACGAACAAGGTACTGCAGATCTCGCAGGAGATAGGCAAGGTACCCGTGCTGTCGTTTGGCAACAGCGGCGGCGACGCCGCCATGCACAACTATGCGCTGAGCAATCCGAAATACAAGTCGGCGGCTTTCATGCTTATTGCCGACGATGATGCCCGCGACCATGCGAACCGTGACAAGGCCCTTACCCTCGGACAGCAGTGGCACGAGGCCGGCTACCACGTTATCTCCATGCACGATGACTTCAAGACCATCTACGGCGATGGCGTGGTGAAGACCGACTTCACCTTTCCCGTCGATACGCGCCCGCTTACGGAGTGGCAGGCCGGACGCACCGTTAGCCAAGCGGATGTGGATGCCTTCGGCGGCATCGACAAGTGCTTCGCCGCCGAACCGATTCCCGACGGCGTTTGGGCACGGATGCAGGGCAAGACCTTCAAGGAGAATCCCTATATCGGCCGCAATGACCTGCGCCATGTGCGGGCATTGCACTGGGACTACGACAACCAGATGCACGTCGGCGAGATGGTGTGTAACAAGCTGATTGCCGACCGCCTGGTCACCATCCTGCGCCAGCTGTTCGATGCGAGGTACCCCATCCAGCGGATGCTGCTGCCCGATGTGTATAATGCCGACGACGAGACACAGATGCGCGACAACAACTCCTCATGCTTCTGCTACCGTGCTGTGGCGGGAACCACCGTATTGTCGAAGCATGCCCGCGGGTTGGCTGTGGACATCAACACGCTCTTCAACCCTTATTATAAGGACCGTGCCGACGGCACGCGCTTCATCCAGCCCGCCACCGCCGAGGCTTACTGTGATCGTACGTGGGATTTTCCCTACAAGATAGACCACGATGACCTCTGTTTCCGTCTCTTCACCGAGGCCGGCTTTGAGTGGGGCGGCGACTGGACAACTTGCAAGGACTACCAGCATTTTGAGTTAGTTGAATGAGAACTGTATAAGAGCAATGAAAAAAATCCTACTGATGGCCGCAGTCGCCATGATGACTGCCATGTGCGCACAGGCGCAGAAGATTGAAGTGGTGGATGCCGACGGTAACGGTATTCCGCTGGTCAGCGTAACAACTGAGAATGGAGTGTATATCGGCAAGACCGACTTGAACGGTGTGCTGGCCGATGTGAAGGGTGCCCAGAAGGTGGGTCTGAGCCACGTGGCCTATAAGCCGCAACTGGTTACTATAGCCTCGCTTGCGGAGGGTCGCATTACGATGGAGGATGCCGACTTCGGCCTCGACGAAATCGTGGTCAGACCCAAGCCCTACATCTTAGTGGAGTACTACTACCGAGGCTTCCGCTACATCGGCGACTCGCTGCGGGCCTACGGTGCAGGCATCATGCCCGTGGCCTACGACATCAAGAAACATTACGAGCCCAAAACTCGCTATGTAGCCTCTAAAGGCATCTTCGCCAACAAGGCGATAACCTGGCATGGAGCAGAAATAGCTAACAAGACACGGGAGATAGCTAAGCGCAACACAAAACCGATGACCCAGAAATGGGTGATGGCAAAGATAGTTCAGGAAACGTATGGCCTCAGTGTGGCGAAGGATGGTCTCAATCGCTGGCGAGTGGAGAACCCTAAGGGGATGGTAGGACAGATTGTACACGATGGAGGACTGTCGTATACTACGCTCGATGCCGCTCTGATGCAGCGCTACCAAGACGAAATGCAAGGCAACGATAAACTATTGAAGAGACGGCAGGAGGCCGACTATGCCTACCAGCATGCTGACATCTACCGTCTGCCGAGCGAAGACGACGGCGATATCCCCGACTTGGCTCGACTGGTAATGGCGATGCACCACTGGGAACATAACACCGACAAGGGGCGCGAGCGCGACATCTACTACGTCTATGTTGTCACTCACTATTATGCTGACGAGGCCGAGTTCAAGGCCCGCAGCAAGGAACTGAACCAAGGTTATTCGAGCAACATGACTCTCGAAGAGCTGCAGGCTTACGAGAGCGAGCATAACATCCCCGCCCTTGACGCCACGCAGCTAAGGGCGATTGAAGCATTGAAGAAAAAATTCTAAAGAAGCAATGAACAAGATTAAACTATGGGCGCTCGCCGCCATCCTCACAGTCTTTGGCTTGGTGGTGCTGACCTCGTGCAGCAACGATGATGAAACATCTGTAGTGAACCCCGACAAGACGGTGGTGCTGAACTGTGCGAAGCCAGACTATCTGAAGGCTGGCGACAAGGTGGCGCTGATATCGCCCTCGTACTTCACCCCGATGGAAAACGTGGAGAAGACGGCCGATGTGCTGCGCTCGTGGGGACTGGAACCCGTCGTCGGACCCAACGTGGGCAAGGTGGTGGACGGCCGCTATGCCGGCACTGTGGCCGAGCGCGTCAGCGACATCCGCTGGGCCCTCAGCGACCCCTCGATCAAGGCCATTATCTGCAATCGTGGCGGCTACGGCACCATCCAGCTCATCGACCAGCTGACGCTGGCCGAGCTGAAGGCCTCACCGAAATGGCTGGTGGGCTTCAGCGACATCTCGACGCTGCACGGCCTGCTGACCCGCGCCGGAGTGATGAGCATCCACGGCACCATGAGTTCGTTCCTGGCCAAGGGCGGCACCGATGCCACCAGCACGCTGATGCGCGACCTGCTGTTAGGAAAAGTGCCCCGCTACGAGCTGCCCGCACACAAGCAGAACATCACGGGCAAGGCCACCGGCACTTTGGTAGGCGGCAACGTCTGCACCTTCGCCCCTAACCTTGGTACGCAGGCCGACGCCACGAAGGGCAAGGACCTCATCCTCTTCGTTGAGGAGGTGGAGGAGTCGATGCACAACATTGACCGCCAGATGCGCATCCTCCAGATGAACGGCGTGCTCGACCGCTGCCGCGGCATCGTCCTCGGCGAGTTCACCGACTGCGGCAAGGAGTTCACCTACGAGAGCGTCGAGGCGATGCTCCAGGAGATGCTGAAGGCGTACAACATCCCCGTACTCTGCGGCTTCCCCGGCGGTCATGGCGACGTGAACCTGCCGCTCGTAATGGGTGCCAACGTCACCATCGACGTGCGCAATGACGGCGCCACCCTGCAGTTCAACATCGACGGCGACCAGCAGCAGGTGAACACGGCCGACATCACCGCCCCCGCAACCCCCGCCGCCGTCCGCATGCGCCTGGCAGGAAAGATAGAGTAAAGATAAAAGAGAAAGACAATGATCATGAAACAGGTCAAACTTTGGATGCTTGCCGCCATCCTCGTAATCTGCGGCGCAAGTTTGCTGACATCGTGTACGAACGACGATGACCCCGTGACTCCGCCGACAGACGAGGTGGAGGCACAGTTGCAAAAGATGACGCTGCGCGAGAAAGTGGGACAGCTGTTCTACGTGCGCCCGGAGTGCCTCGACACCACCATCCACTTCAATCTGGTCAGCACCGTGGACAATAGTGCCGACGACATCAAGAAAATCAAGTTGCAGGCCGTGAACGCCACCATGCTGGGCGTGAACGAGAAGTACCCCGTGGGCGGCATCATCCTCTATGCCCATAACATCGAGGACGAGGCGCAGCTCTCGGCGTTCATCCCGCAGATACGTGCCCTGAAAGGCTCGCCGCTACTCTGCATCGACGAGGAGGGAGGGCGTGTGGCCCGCATCGGCAACAATGAGAACTTCCAAGTGGAGAAATTCGAGTCGATGGGTGCCATCGGTGCCACGGGCGATGCGCAGAATGCCTACCACTGCGGCAATACCATCGGCACATACCTGAAGAAATACGGCTTCGACATCGACTTCGCCCCCGTGGCCGACGTGAACACTAATCCCGAGAACATCGTCATCGGTGCCCGTGCCTTCAGCGATGACCCCGAGGTGGCCGCGCCGATGGTCACGAACTACCTGCAGGGCCTGAAGGATGCAGGCGTGACAGGCTGCATCAAGCACTTCCCCGGACACGGCGACACCAAGGCCGACACGCATTTCGGCTACGCACAGAGCCTGAAGACGTGGGAGCAGATGACGGGCTGTGAGATGATCACCTTCAAGGCAGGCATCCAGTGGGGTACGCAGCTGATTATGACGGCCCACATCGCCACGCCCAACGTCACGGGTTCGGACATCCCCGCCACCATGTCGTCTGTCATCCTGCAGGACAAGTTGCGCGGCGAACTGGGTTACCAGAACATCATCATCACCGATGCCATGGAGATGGGAGCCATCACCAAGCAGTACACCAATGCCGAGGCCGCCGTGGGTACGCTCCAGGCCGGTGCCGACATCGTGCTGGGGCCGCAGAACTTCGTGGAAGCCTTCGATGCCGTGGTCAAGGCCGTGGAGGACGGCAGGCTCACCCAGCAGCGCATCGACCAGAGCGTGCGCCGCATATTGAAACTGAAAAAGCAAATAGGACGATAACAGATGAAACGGATTATTTCAGAACGATTTGTTACCTACGCGGCAAACGAGAAATGGCCCAGCACTGCCCGTATAACCATCAAGATGTGTGACGCCATCGATCAGGCAATGATGCAGGAGGCTCTGGCAGCCACGCAACCACGCTATCCTTACTTCTGCGTGCGCTTCCGTATCACGAATGGGGATGACGGACGTGAATACTTTGCGTTGGAAGAGAATCTGCGACCTTGGGTGATGCAGCCGACCAGTAAGCCGGTCTGCCTGATGGGACCGGAGTCAAACGACCACCTGCTGGCCTTTGCCTGCTGGGACGACAGCTTTGCCATTGACTTCTTTCATGGGCTGACCGACGGCGCCGGTGCCTATCATGTGCTTCGAACGCTCACCTACGAGTACTGCCGCCGTCGCTACGATAGTCTGTTGAGTCGCGAGGGCGTGCGCGTGGCGGGTGACGACATCAGTCCTGAGGAATGGACCGATCCGGCATCGCTGCCCCGCCCGGAAAACCTGAAGCCAATACCCGTGCCCGCGATGGCACGTCCGCTCAACCTCAGAAAAGAGGCTGCCGCCCCGCATAGGGACGGGGTAGAGTCGGTATTCATACAAATAGACGAGAAGCAGGTGATGGAATATGTGGCGGCCCACGGCACCACACCGGCCACGCTGCTTTCGCTGCTCCTGGCCCGGGCAGTGGGACGGCTGCATCCTGACGGTGGCGATGCGGCCCCTTCAGTGGCACTGGCCATCAATCAGCGTCCGGCATTAGGCATGCCGCAAGCCTGTCAGTCGTTAATGTCAGGCATAAACCTTCTATTGAATAACGAGGTGCGCCGCATGCCCATCGATGAGCAGCTGACAGCGTTTAGGAGCCAGATCGTTACGCAGCTGAATCCTGAAAATGTGCTTGTCGACTTCTACGGGTTCAAGGAGCGCATGGACCAGTTGGATATGCTTCCCACGATAGCCGCCCGCCGTCAGGCGATGGCTGCGTTGGGCGACATGGCCGACATCATGGGCACCTGCGGCCTGAGTTATGTCGGCAAGGCCAATTTCGGTGCGGCCGAGCGTTATATCCGTGAAATGTTTGCAGAGGTCAGCTCTCCTTTCGAGCTCCTATTTGAGGTGAGTGCCATCAGCGGAAAGTTCGACATCACCGTCTTATATCATTTCGCTACCGATGACTATCTCGATGCATTCATTGACGAAGCACGGCAAATAGGACTCTCTGCCGTCATCGTCTCGCGCCGTCCCCTGCAGATTGCGCCCATTGCCGCTTTCTATACAACAGATTAACAATAAAGGTTAGATGATGATACGTTCAAGATTATGGATGTTTGCCGCCATCCTTGTATTCTGCGGCATAACGATGGTGTCCTGCTTTTCGGACACGAAGAAGAGTGCGGCAGTCAGTGCGACTGACGATGCCAGTCAGTTTGTAACCATTACCGACGTGGTGCCCGACGTGATTCTGGAGATTCGCTACTACGGCACATATAATTTCGTGGGTGCCCGCATCGACGGCTATGAAGAGCCGACAGCATTGCTCACCAAGCAGGCTGCCGACAGTCTGAAAGCTGTGAGCGATGATGTCATCAGCCAAGGCTATCGCCTGAAGATCTACGATGCCTACCGTCCGCAGAAGGGTGTAGACCACTTTGTGCGCTGGGCCGAGGACATCAACGACACGCTGATGAAGCCCTACTTCTATCCAGACCTCGACAAGAGCGTGCTCTTTCCGCAGGACTATATCTGCCTGAAGAGCGGTCACACACGTGGCTCCACTCTCGATCTGACGCTTTTCGACATGGCGACGGAGAAGGAGGTGGACATGGGCGGCACCTTCGACTGGTTCGGTCCCGAGAGCCATCCCGACTTCTGCGGCAATCCTGAGACGGGCGAGTATACAGGCGACAATAGCAAAAGCCCTGCTAATCCGAAACGCAGCATCACCCCCGAGCAGTTCAAGAACCGTATGATCCTACGTCTGGCAATGATTCGCCACGGCTTCAAGCCCTTCGACACCGAGTGGTGGCACTTCACCCTGAAGGACGAGCCCTTCCCCGATACCTACTTCACCTTCCCCGTTAAACAACTGAACAAATGAAACGTTCAAGATTATGGATGATAGCTGCCATCCTCACCATCTGCGGCACAGCAGCGTTTGCATCTTGTACGGCGAACGATGATAATCCGTCTGGACAGAAGGTCGAGAGCCTGTATGTGCCATTGGCTCCAGACTACGCTGACGCGACGATGTGGGTGACTGCCGACGGCGACACAGACGGCACGGGAGCCGACATTTTCTACGTGGTATCGACGTGGGAGGACGATTGGACGACAGAGGACGGTAAGGTGTGCCACTACGCCGACGTGTGGAACCCCGAGCATCGCGCCCACATGGCCGATTTGGAGATGAAGAAGGTGGCGGCCTATATGTCGCCCGGCAACCGGTTCTTCGCACCCTTCTACCGCCACACGACCATCCAGGCGTTCATGACCAACAGCGAGGACACCGTCTATCAGCGCACCCGCCTGGCGATGGACGATGTTCGCAAGGCTTTCGACCTTTTCCAGGCGCAGCGTGACCAGTCGCGCCCGCTCATCATCGCAGGCTTCAGCCAGGGCGGTCTGGCCGTGGTGGAACTGCTGAAGCACATCGACGACGAGACCTACAGTCAGCTGGCCGCAGCCTACGTGCTGGGCTACAAGGTGACCAAGGCCGACATGGCCGCGAGCAGCCACATCCGTCCCGCCGAGGGCGAGACCGACACGGGCGTCACCATCTGCTACAACACCGTGAAGGACGTGAAGTATGTGCTGCCCCTCATTGCCGGCTCCGACATTTGCATCAACCCCGTTAACTGGCGCACCGATGCCACGCCCGCCACGCTCCACGACACCATCACCATCACCGTCTCGCCCGAGCATCACGTCCTCGTGGCCACCAACTACAGCGCTTCAGAATATCCCCCCTTCCGCGGCTTCCTGAACGTGGGCGACATCCACAGCTGCGAGCCGTGGCTCTATAGTGAGTGCCTGGCCAGGAACATCAAGGTACGTGCCAAAGAGTGGCGCAAGATTCATCAGCCAACTGTCACCCGCATTCAGGAGCGAGGAAACTTGCTGGTAGGCACCACGGGCGACTATCGACCTCTCTCGTACTGCGAGGCCGACGGAAACTACTGGGGCTTCGGCATTGAGATGGCAGAGAAGATAGCCGAGCGCATCGGTGTAGGCATCGAGTTCGTGCAGACCTCATGGCCCACGCTGACCGCCGACGTGCTGACTGAACCGCAAACCTTCGACCTTGCCATCGGTGGCATCACCATTACCGACACACGAAAGGAGACGATGCTAATGAGTGACGGTTATTTGGCCAATGGCAAGACCATCCTCTGCCGAGCCGAAGATGCCAACCGCTATCAGTCGCTGGCCGACATCGACAAACCGGAGGTGCGAGTGATGGTGAACCCGGGAGGGCTTAACGAGAAATTCGCCAATGAGAACCTGACTCATGCCACCATCATCGTCTATGATAAGAATGAGGAAATTCCTAATCAGGTGGCCGAGGGCCATGCCGACGTGATGATTACCGAAATTACCGAGGCTCCGTGGTATGTGCAAAATGACCCGCGCCTCGCTGCCCCACTTCTTAATGCTCCTTTCACCCATGGCGAAATCGGTGTGCTGATGCGCAAGGGTCAGGACGATCTCCTCGCCCTTGTCAACGCCGTCATTGCTCAAATGAAAGCCGACGGCACGCTCCGCAAGCTCCATGAGAAGTACGGGCTGGTGTATGGCTATTAATAGCGGCACAATAATGAGCCTATTGAACTTCCAAATTTAATTCGCATAGGGTTTAAGAACGTTAAATACGTTAAATCTTCATTCTTTTGTGACTCTCAAGAATCCCCAAAGCCACTTTTCTACCGTTTAACATGTAAGTTGTTGATTATCAATATTTAAAATATTCTTCGATTGCAGCGGCCTGACCTCCCCAGTTTATAACTCTACGCTGTTTGCCCATATGCCCACTTCATATATTGGTACATACAATATACCTGATGGAATAAAAGAAATATGTGGCGGGGCTTTCT
>Ga0326511_10003237_pt1 | contig 13099 bp, 1 predicted proteins | sample 0_2496_0518_D_FD_203701 | JGI IMG/M metagenome (GOLD analysis project Ga0326511, IMG submission 203701) | Bovine rumen microbial communities from UC Davis, California, United States - 0_2496_0518 | ecosystem: Host-associated > Mammals > Digestive system > Stomach > Rumen | place: USA: California... | reverse complement strand
CACAGTGATGTGATAGAGACCCATAACTTCACCCTCCATAGCTTCCGGCAGTATGTAGATAAGGAAACAGGCCTTGATGTCACTACGCATGGAGCCAATTGGAAGGTTGTGGGGTATTATTCTAATGCTGATTGCACAACACCTTTTGACAATAGCAATGCTGCCAATATTCCCTCATGGCTTCCGTCCGGTGTTACTGGCATAAATTCCGGAACATTGGGCGAGTTCGTGGGTAGCTACAATGGAACAGCATCCTATAACCTTGCTGCGCAAACGCCAACAAAGGGAGATAACCATCGAGATGTATTAGACGGAAATGCCTCTGTCAGTGATATGGATTTATCCTTGTATTATTCTAATAATATTTCACGTGGATCGCAGCAGACGGCGAACTGTTATATTATCAATCGTAAAGGCAGTTACAAATTTCCGATAGTGTATGGTAATAGAAAAAATGATGACCCTGTGGATGCTCGTTTTGTTGACCATCTTGGTGCAGTAATCTCTGAACGGGAGATAAAAGCCCAGATAAAAGCTAAAAATCCTATTGAAAATAAGTACGATATAATAATAGAAAACAGTGAGCGTAAGCGTACAGAATATACCTGGAACGTAACAACAGGTGCTTCAGATCCTATATCTCTTCGTGCTGTTTTGGTTTGGCAGGATGTAAATGGTATGTTGTCGGGCATCAATGCTACCGAAGACTATATCCAATTCATACAAAATAGTTCTTACCCAGGAAACGCAGTCATTGCTCTTCAGGCAAGAAAGGTGACGAAATACGAGAAATCAACAGACGGCACCAATTGGTCACTTGATGATACTAAAGGCTCTTCTGATAAGGCCGGCTATGATGTGGGAGAATGGGAGACACTATGGACTTGGCACATCTGGATGACAGACGAAGTCTATGCCAATGAAGGTACTAATGGCTCTTATTCGAAAACTAAAGACGAGATGTACTTGAATTGGAATGCAACGAACAAGAACCACTTGGTGGCTTTGAAGAACTGGGGTACCAATGGAACTGATGGTGTGACAAAAGATATTCTACCTGTGAACCTTGGCTGGGTACCGGAGAAGATGGATTTCGTTTATTATTCTCCGCGAGAGGTGTATGTGAAGCTGCAGCAGCTGGAGCCGGCAGAAGATGGTGCTACTGCTGTAGTACACATTGTGCAGCATGCCAAGCAACCATTAGTGCGAGGCACAGGCACCTTCTACCAATGGGGACGCCCCACAGCTCTGCCCGGCCACAACTGGCCCGACGATGCCAACCCGAAGACCGTGCGCACCATCTATCGCAACACCACCGACTTCACCGACTTTACCGTGGAGGACATCACCCATCCCTACGACGTCATCGCTCAGCCCACGAAACTCTTCCGGCGCTCCGACCAGATGGTGACGTGGCTGAGTACTGATGCCGACTATGCCTACTGGGGCGATGGCAGCACCAAAACTGTTTATGACCCCTGTCCGCCGGGCTTCCAGGTGCCGCACTACAGTGTCTTCTCCGGATTTTCAATGACCGGTGCAACTGCGGGTAAGACTAATTCCGATGCCAAGAAGCTGAACATGTGGGACGATGCCGGTGAGAATTTCTATGGCGGCTACTTCTATGTCGACCCGCACGTGGGTACGGCTACAGACTACCACATTCCTGCCGCCGACCGCTACAAACAGACGGTCTATATGCCCGCCACCGGTCAGTATCAGGCCACGAAGGGTGTGGGTTCGCAACTCTCGTCGTCAGTAGCACCCAACAACAACTACATCGAGACTTCGCCGGGTACGGTGTGGACTTACGGGCAGGACGGTGACCATCTTCACGGCCAGGCTCTGAACCTCTATCCCGTCTATGACCGCGTTCACGATACAAAGCCCGCCATCGAACTGCCGCGTAAGGTAAACATCAGCACCGCCTGCGCCATCCGCCCTGTGGAAGAATAAGATAGCATATACGCGGGTATAAAAAAAACAGCAGCTATATACTTCAACCGGAGTGTATAGCTGCTGTTGTTGTATAACAGGTATTGCTACCTGTGGTTTATTGAACGTAACATTTTTCTGTTTTTCGGTGTGCAAGCTACCACTGGTCGGTGTATTGTTCGGTGTCGAAGATGGTGGTGATGCTTTCCGGGCCTCGCACTATGTCATCGCCTGGGCGCAGGTCGTCCAGTATGGCATAGCAGTAGATGAAACCGCTCTTCCACTCAATACCCATCTTCAGCATGTTGATGGTCAGGCGTGCGGTATACTTAGCATCATTACCTTTGGCGGTCAGGACAATGTGGGGCACATCATCATCATCAAGCTTTTGAGGCACAACGAGCAGGGTGTTACCCGGGGCGTAGTTATAGTGTTTTCCTTCGGCATCCTTGTTGTTGTCATCAAGCATATAAGATAGTTTGTTTTCCGTAGATGCCCAAGTGCTTTCAAACTTTCCGAACATGAATTCATCGTCAAGGTAGTCGCGCTCGTTGTTTGCGTTGAAATGAAACCAATAGGGGTTCATGATGTAGTTGTTGACGGTAGCCGAGCCCAGAGTCGTAGCGGGCTCGTAGGCTATGGAGGCTGAACCACTTGAATAGTCAGGGTAGAAGGTGGTGGTGGTCTTGATATTGTTGAACTCCATCTGGTATGAAATATCGGCACGACGACGGGTGTGCTTCAAATCCCATGTGTCAGTACGTGACCAACGCTGACATTTTGATTCATCGGGAACCTTGTCACCTTCTTTTAGCTCTATCCACGTGCCGTATTGATCCATAACTGCAGGCTTCTCTATACCATGTTCATCGATATAGGTTTGATCAATAGTCACTCCATTAATTTTAGAATCCTTCTCTAACCACATTCCGGTAGCAACACCATCATTGGTGCTATCCGCTTTACGAAAGTATTTACGTTCGGCTGTAGCAAGGTCGGCTGCCGTAGCAGGGTCAGGTACGCCGTCATCGTTGGCGTCTATATACACCATACGGTCGCTGCCTCGGATATATGCATAGATGCGCACTTGTGCCAGCATGTGGTAGAATCGCAATGGTACGGGTTTTGGCGAGTAGGTGCCTTGTGGATCCTCTATGAGAGGATAACCGTCGCGGTTGCAGTCAACAGCCGGCCAGCTGATCATGAAGTCGTTCTGCTCGGCAGCATCTGGCTGCATGGTGAACTTCACTCGTCCCATACCTGTGCCTTCTCCGACGTTCTCTGGAATAAGTGTGATGCCGTAGTCGCCAATTTCTGCGGTTGGGTTGTAGGGGTAGTATGCCCAGAAGGTGCAGTATTCATGTTGGGAGGCATCGCCCGTCAGCAGGCTATTTGGCCAAAAGCGCAATGGCTCATAGGAGAGTGTGCCATCGTCGCCAATGGTTGCCTTGGTGTTATAGAACATGTTGGCGGTGTAGTTTTCCTTGAGGATAGCTGGGGCGGCAGTTTGCAGAGCCTCCTTGTTTGCGTAACTGGAATATTCAGCCATCCCGTGTAGAACAGTAAACTCCTCTGCGCTTATATTGTCAGTCATTGCTGCCGAGAGTGTGATAAGTCCTCCCCACGTATGCTGGCCGGTGTAACATCCGAAGAGTCCTGCGTAGAATCCTGTTGTGGTAGTAGCAGGAAGAGTCCTCTCGCCCAGGTTTACGATGGTTTCGTTGGCACGTGTAGCCTGCTTGCTGGCTACCACTGAGCCTGTAAGGGCGATGGCATCCTTGCTTGACACATATAATGATGTGCCGTCAGAAAGGCTGTCGCTCACTTCGCTGCAAGCTGAGAGAAGAACAGCCATAACACAGAATGACAGCCAACTGCCAATACGGTTCCATTGATTATTATTGTTGAGCATATACATTGAATTTACGTTTTTTAAGTTATGTCATTACCTCACGACAACCTTTACTGTTCCGAAGATATACACGCCCGGCTTGAGTGATGGGTTGTTCCTTCGCAGGGTCTCAGGTGTCTCGTCTTCTGCTATGAGGCGTCCCTGCAGGTCATAGACGTTGCATGGCCACGGGGTATGCTTCTTGCCGACAGACTCATCGATAGGCTTGTCCTCTTCCTCCATGTCAAACTCATCATCAAAGATTGCGATGAAGTGTTGGCGTGCCGGTGTTGATGTTATCTTGTCGTATGGGTAGTACACCTTGTTGTGATATACGTAGAGATTAGAGCGCTGAGCATCGGTGGCTATAGCTGCGGCTGTTGGATAGCTGCCGCTATGGGCTTTGTAATCAGAGTTGTCTTCGCGCTTCCAGTTATCATTGGTGTACCAGCCTACCTGTTTGTTGCTGTTATATTCATGGTGGGCCTCGTTGGCATCGGTACCCAAAGCATGTTCAACGTACGGCAGGCCGAACACCATGATGGACTTTCCGGTGAGGGTGTATTCGTTGTTGCCTTCCTTAGTCCTCATATAGGTGTCGTCGAGCATCCTTTCCAAATATTCTCCACGAAGCACGATGGTTGCCTTCTCATCGTCAAGACCTGTTTGTGGTGTATCGTAAGGCAGGTACATATTGATATAGTGCTTGTCCGGGTAGGTGTCGATGAAGTCGGTGCTGTTCGCAAGGCTGGTGCGTATGACAACAGGCCATCCGGCAGGTACGTACTGTGGGTTACCCATACCGTTGAGCTGGCTAACGGACTGCATGGTGACGGTGGTGGTGTTGGCCTTTGCTTCATTCGTCAGCGTGAACGCAGCATCGGTGGTGTTACTCAGGCGCGTGTCAAACGGTACATAGAGCGAGCCGTAGTAGTACTTGTCCTTGTTTTCCTCTGAGTCGATGGTCGGGTTGGTCAGGTTGGTCAGTTCCTGATTCTTCACTCCACCTTGCTGTACCTCCACGCGCAGCGGCATCTCATTGTATGGCCACTCCTCATGGATGCCTACAGGTTGCAGCAGCCACTTGGTGTCCTGAATGCCATAGGTGCCAAAGCCATCGGTGTGGTCGCCAATCTCCACCATCTCATTGTCCTTGTGACAAGTGATGCGGTAGCGGTGGTGACGGTCTATGCAGACGTAGTTGGTCTTGAGGTTGTCAGACACTACATCGTCCCAAGTATTTGTTCCTACCAATGTTTTGATAGTACGCAGTGTGACGGCAGCACCGCCAATGTCATTCAGACGGAAGCGGTAGTCATAGTTGGTCTTTAGAGCATCGGTAGCATCTGCCAACTCTGTGTGTCCGCAGTCATTATCAATGACACCCGCTATAGCCTGAGTGCCACCCGCACGAGCACGGAGTTGCAGACCTTGTGTGCGGATAACGTAGCGAGTGTAATGCTGACTCTCGTTGTCGGCAACTTCTGTAAAGTGGAAGATGCTTGACGGATCAAAGTCGGCAGGCAGTATCTCAATGTTGCCAGCCATAGCCTTATGGTCAAAGACATCGCGGTCTTTCAATGCAGCTTTCTCATCTTCGGATTTACCACTTGCCTCAACAGTCGTATTGACAGCGGAAATCTTTGCCTTTAAGTCAGCATAGGTGTGTATATCAGCATGTTCTTTGTCTGTTTCAAGGAAGTGGAGCCAACGTCCGCCTTGGTCAGGGTGTGATTCGTTGTCCCTTTTCTCACTTTCGAAACGGTATCCGCTGATGTAGCGTGGTCCGGTGATTCCCTTAATGCCAGTTTGTGACATGTCATTACCGTCTATATCAAGCGCCTTCTGCGAGAAGGCTTTGATGCGGTAGTAGCCTGGCTTCATATTGACAAGGTTGTCCGACTCGAAGGTCATCGGCAACAGTGATTCGTTAGGACGGTCAGAACCTTCGGGTACTTCGGTTCCTGTGTTGTCCTTGAACTTACCGCTATATACCAACTTCTGAAGCGTCATGATATCGGTGAAGTTTAGTTCCGTACCATTTCTTAGCTGGTTATAGTACTCCTGATTCCTGAAGTTCTGCGCCACGGAAGGTTTCAGTCCGCCCACATAGCCGGAGCGTTCGAAATATGGCAGCAGCTGCTCGTCAGTACATATGAGTCGCCAGTTGGCATCTGCCACATAGCGCAGGTCATCTACCTTGTATTTACGTAGGTAAGCCTGGTGGGCAGAGTAGCCGTTACCATCGTCCGCCGTATTGTGGACCATGTAATAGCTCTCATGATCCACGTCGCCGTTGTCCATCCATGCTGATGTGGGGTGCATGAGGAACGAGCCATCGAACCCGCCCACAAACATCTCATAGACAGCATTGGTGGCACCGTCGGTCAATGCACTGTCACCTGCACGCAGGTGGACGATGCGCTTGCTGTCAAAAGGAACAGTGCTTGCTGATGCACGACCAGTGTAGCTGGCCTTGGCCTCTGCAACGCTTGGCTCATTGTAATCAGATTGTGTGCCGTTGCCGTCAATATATATAGGATTGCCCCAGGTGTCTTCACCCTTCGGCAGCTTGCCGTCGGTAGTCACTGCCACATCGTCCCAGCCTGTACCGTTAATGGTGGCATAGCGGGAACGAAGTACGAAGCCGTATGGGTCACCCTCAGGTGCCCACAGGTAGTTGTTGGTGTAGTGCTCTGAACGGTCCATGCGGGCTCCGATACCATCCTTATAAGTGAAGTTCATCAGTCCGTCGGCAGCATTGTTGGTCATCATCTGATACCATGCTGTGGTGTTGCGACCCTCCTGTGCAAAGCGAAAGCGATTAGGGTTCACCTCGTAGATGACATCAATGAATACTCGGCGGTTTTGGTGACACTCGTAGATTTTATCGAGCTCTACGCCCTGCAAACCTGACGCCTGGGTATAACCGCTTGGAATTTTTCGTTTCACACCGACCACGGTTTCGTAGTCTGTGCCTTCTGTTCCACCATCTTCTGTCCATTCACTCCAACTGGACTTGTCGAAGATTGATACCCATTTCACGTTGAAGGCCTGCTTGGTCACTCCATTTTCTTCAAACGTCATCGGAATTGGGTTCGTGCCGTCGTTCGACTTGAAAACCTGTCCCGCATAATAGTTCACGAAGGCTTCATTTGCAGTATAAGATTTATTGTCAGAGTCCTTATAAGTACGGTCAAGAACGATAGTACAGGTCTTTCCTGTCCATTCGTCATTGACTTGTTGGAACGATGGGTGCTCATTATCAACCACTGAACGTTGAATATCGCGCTGGTACATGTGGTAGGTACAGAACTGACGTTTCATGTACCAAGGCACCTGTGGCTTGTTGTCCACACCCACACGTTCTACTATCTGGTCCACTACCGGATAGCTGAGGAAATTGCGCAGCGTGCCTTTCTCCTTCAGCAGTTGTTTGATGTCATTTTCCAATGTGGTCTTATAGTCGTTATTATCCAAGAAGTAGTTCTGGTCACTATGTTCTTGTATGCCCCAATACTTCAGGAATTCCAACATGCGATCTTTAACATCTTTCTTTTGAGTTTCATCCAGATGGTCGAGTGTAGTCTCGTTCAGTGAATACTGGTGTGCCATGACGAGGTGATACTGCACGAGGTCGGCGTAGCTCATCAGATTGACCAGGTAGAACGGTTTGACGCTGACGGTCTTACCACTGCTGTTAACGTATTTCGTAGCCAGCGTGTTGCCTGTGGCATCGGCAGAGTTGATGCCGTCGCCAACTGACTCCAGAGTCTTGTTTGATGTGCTGCTGAATTCGAAGTCTATCAGTTTCTGAATATTGCCGTAGGAGTCACTGTTCGGGTCGCTGTTGATGATAGCCAGATATGGTGTGCCTTTTTTATCTACCACGTATGCAAACATCTGACCGTCGCCATAGTTCTGCGTGATGACATCTGTACCGCTCATGTTGACGATGGCATCAGTGTTATCCAGATACTGGGCATAGTTCTTCATTGTGAAACCGTATGGGTCGCCCGTCATACTCCACTTCTGCCTGTTGTCCGGCTTCTGCACTGTTTCATCGGCATATACCGGTGTCTGACCGTTGTGCGAGTTCAGATAACCCTTTGTGGGGAACGGTTCGGTGGGATTGTTTACCACCTCGGTGTAAGGTTCCTCGCGCCATACCTCATCAATGATCTTACCGTCAGAGTTATACACGTAGTGGTCAAATACGAGTCTGGTCTTCTGTACCTCCACGCTTGAACCGGTGTAGGTCTGTTCCCAGTAGAAGTAGCTGTTGGCCCAGGTGTAGTCTTCGGTGCGGGCGTCCTGCTCTGAGGTGAAGAAAGGTGACATGTCATCGTTGACGGTATAGACGTATGTCAGGAGCGGACGCGGGCTCTTCGTTGGGTCTGTGGAGTGAGCCGTTTCTGCTGTAGTCATAGCGCCATGAAGCTCTGTGTAACCTTCTTCGCCCTCCTTCTCGCCGAAATTGATGATTTCCGTTCCGCTGTTGGTTGCAGGGTCGTAGTTCAGGTAACACTTGTACGAGCATCCATATCGACGCAGTGTGGCAGGCAGCGCTTTCTCTATGTTGCCGTAGCGTATCTCCATGTCGTTTCGCTTGAGTTTCAGTACACCGTTCAGTGTACGTATCTCCACATCGGCATCGAAACAGTTGTTGTCAGCATCATCCTCGTCCTCTGCCACGGCGGTGCGTATCTCTAAGCGCTGCTGAGTGACACCCATGCCGTTCATGGTCTTCGAGTAGTTGGAGAAGTACTGAGTGTTGGTGTAGGTACTCTTCTCGCTCAGACTGTAAGGTACCATCTCAAAGTAACTCGTCGGTGAAGAGGCATTTGGATATGCCTTTGCCACCATGCGCCAGTAGTTGTTGGTCTGGCAGGTATTGGTGGTGTTGCCGTTGTTGAAATCATTATCACCCTCCTTTATCGAAGCGGTGCGCAGGAAGTAGTATGCATCAGCATTCCCCGTCTGGTATGTGCCATTGCTGTTCTTGGGCGACAGCTTCCACATCTGCACACTGAAATGTGTAGCGTTATCGGCTGCTGCGATGCCGGTGGAGGTAGTGTCATTATAGGTGGTCTTATCGGTTTCTGTAACCATAGCTGTAGTCCATACCGTGGAGTCCTTGTCATGTATGTCTTTGAGCGTGTTGGCTGGAAGCTTTGTTACTGTGAGCCATTGCGATTCTGCGTTCTTGCCGTCCTCATAGCGGCGGCGGTTGAGGATGGTGAAGTCGTATGGGTCGCCCACAAGAGCCCAGTGCAGACCCTTCAGACCATCGTTCCATCCATCGGCAGTGTTGTCGCTAACAGCTGTACGATAGTTGCTGACCTGGGTTTTGTTGCTTTGTGTCTTGTCAAAGAACAGCCAGTTGTTGCCGTTGCCCATTACTGCCATATCTACCCAGTTCAGACTGCCGGTGGTATTTGGTGTGAACAGGTGAGCATCGTTGCCCGCGGCATCCTTTGAAAGGTCGCTGACGCTGTAATATACAGAGAATTTGAAGACAGGATCAACAAGTTCCTTGCTGACTTTGACAGACATCAGGTCGTTGATGGTTTCGCTATGTTTCCCTGTGTATGGGTCGGTGCCACATGTGCCGTAACTGGAAGCATTGCTTGCTTTTAATTCATGCTCTCCCATAGTACTGCCGTCCTTGTCGGTAAGGTCGTCATACTGTACGAACTTGCGCTGCAGGTGGCGTGGCACCTCAGTGATGGTCTCACCCAGTCCGTAGTATTCAGAGAGCTCGTCCTTCACCACGTTCTTCTTATTTTCTTTATAACGGTCGTCTTTTTGACGGTGGGCCGTGACATATACCTTGACAGGCTGCACCAGCTTGATGATGGTATTCACGTCGTTGGCGGTGTGGTAGCCTGCATACTTGCCTGTCTCGTGTTGCGCATTGTCGGGACTGTAGCTCAGGTTGATGCTGTAGTTCTTCTGCTGGTAGGTCTTCGACAGGCCGTCGTGCGCCAGATAGTAATAGACGTTGCGGTAGCCCAGCAGCTGGTTGTCCTCCTTGAATCGCAGCGCGAATGTTCCCTCTTCTTCGCTCGTCGTGGGCACACACTCCCAGTAGAAGTCGTTGAAGTATGGCTTATTGTAGTGGCGGTTGTGGTATTCCTCTGCTTCGGTGTCTATGCTACCGTCTTCCTTATAGGGACGCAATGTTTCTCTCTTGTCGATAATTGACGGATCCTTTACTCGCAAGTGTACGCAGTCGATGGCAAACTGGAAGTTACTCTCCACGGGGTTGAAGCGTGCCAAGTTGGCTGCAACTGTACCTGCCGCTGTGCCATCAATATCATTACCTTCCTCATCTTTTAGTTTTGAGGTGTTCCATTCGCCGGCAGTGTTGAACACCTGCACCTTGTACGGGTCGCCTACGAAGTACCACTTCAGGTTCTCTGGCACTGACTCCATGCGGTTGTGAGTGGTGCGATATTCATAGTGGTTGTACCAGTTCTGGGTGTCATCCTCGAACTGTTCTGATGTGCTATTATATCTCCGCTTCTCCGGTCTGGCAGAGCCCGTATTGTCATCGCGCTGGGTTTTCAGGTCGCCGGTCTTCTCACGCATGGTGCTCATTGGGTCGTAATATGCGTGGTGATAGGTAGCCTTGCCCGATGGGTCGGGGAAGTCCATGAAATAGACGTGGTCATTGGTGTTGGCCATTTCCTCTACCTCTGTCTTTGTTGGAGCACTCTTCAGGAAGATGTCACTTGTCACAACGTATTTCACGTAGATGGCCTGGGCACCGCTGGTTACCTCGTCGGTGAAGTTTCCATCACTGCCCACATTGTAGTACGCATATATCTGTCGGCCATCATCATCAAACTGTCCCGTCTTCGGGAAATTATAGTTGGGGTATGGACCTTCCTTCACGGTGTATTTCGTATCTGTTGTCTCAAAGATATCGCTATACATCGTGTAGTCGCAGAATGCGCGCCTTACTTGCAACGGAAGGGCATCGTCGGCACTTGTGTCTATTGTATCGCCGGCAACATACTTACGCTCAGACGCAGAGAAGTAGAGTTTCGAGATGCCGGTGGTCATAGTGTTGTTTGCATACTCGGCTTTTTCGGCTTCGGTTTTCTCTGCTTCTGCTTTCCATGTATTGTATTTCGTTACGTCATCATCTCGTCGTATGACCAGTTTCACATCCTGATACTTTATTGGCACGTACGGCAATAGCTGAATGGCGTAGCTGCGGTCGGCAACATAGTCAAGCATTCCCTCCACGCTCTCGGTGGTTACCTTGTTGGCGGTACGGCTTACCATGTGCCAGTAGAGTGGCATGTTCACTGGTTTTTCATCGATGGTGTCGGTCATGGCAGTGGATAGCAGGCTGAAGGTGTTCTCCTGACTGTTGGCAACGCCTACGCATAGTCCCCAATACTGGTTTTCGGTAGGTTCCTCTGTGGGGATGGTGATGGGGTAGGTTGTAGCTCCACTGCTGGTGGCGCCTCTGCTGATGGTGGTATAGCAGTTGTCACCGGCGGCCAATGAATACACTCCGGCACTTTCGGCTTTGACACCCACTGCCGACTCAAAGTTGATTATGCGCATGTTGTATGGGTCGTCGCCTACGAATGTCCATAGCCATCTACCCTCGCGGAAGGCATCGTTGTCACCCTTGCGATACCACTCCGCCACTCGGTTGTACGACCAACCTTTGTAGTTGTCAGCCTTCTCCTTGTGCAGTGAGTAGTTGTTGTTCATCCAGTTCACGGTGCCGTCATCCTCACGGCGCAGGAAGAGCTGTCGGCCTGTTTTAGCAGATATTTTTTCATCTGTATCCAGAACCATGAAGAACCACTTCGCCTGCTGCGTGTAGCCGGGCTCGAAGCGTCGGCCGTCAGCCTCTTTGAATTTCTTCTCTTCTTCTGTCGCGTAGTCCAGGTTATTGTAGTGCGCGGCATCTGCAGCTATTTGGGCAGGGGTACTGGTGATGTCGCTTAGTTTCTTAGCAGAACCTGCCAAGTTCAGTTTGGCATCATCGTCCACTTGATATTTAAAGTAGATATTATAGACATCATCCAGTTCTATCTCTGGATAGATGTCATATTTACCGCTATTGGTATCCTTTACTCGCTTGGTGAAGCCGGGGTCACTATAGAACTGGGCTTTCTGTTTCAGTGCCCAGCGGGTATCAAAAGTATTTGTAGGAGTGATATTGTCGCCATCGACAGTGTTACTCCTTGTTTCATAATTACAGTATTGTCGGGCTATGACATCTTCCAACACCACTTCCTGCAGCCAGTCATGCTCAAGTACCGCATCCCAGGTCCATTTACCCGTTGTCTGGTTGTAGGCATGATAATGGTACTTACGCGAGACGGGTGCCTTGACAAATTCGATACAGAAGTCAGTGGTGCCACCACTTCCCATATTGATGACTTTGCGCTTTACCACCTCGCCGCTTGACATGCGAATGTCGTATTCGGAGTAGCTCCTCAGGTCTATGGGCCAATCATCGCTAGAGTTGATTTCCTCATAATTGTTATTGATGTTGTTGAACGTACATTTCATAAATCTATTGGTCCCAGTTCCTATCAGTACAGTCCAGCGTTTAAGCAGATAGTTTGTCTCGCCGTCTTTATCTGGATCGAATCGATCACTACCATTGTTTATGGCATGGGCGTTTAGTAGCATGAAGGTCTGGCAGACGCCTGTATTTTTATCCTGCATGTACTGGTGGTAGTAGCTCTTACCGCTGTAGTCAACAAATGTCATGTACTTGGAGTCATAGTATCCATTGGAAATTTTGATGGCGTATGGGTCGTTGCCCTCCAGTTTCCAGAGAAACTCCTTCTGCGATGGCGCACGTCCGTTAGTCTGAGCCAAATCGGTGACAGTTTTTTTCTGGAAAGAGGTAGTATATTCATCCCTTGTGCCTAATACGGTACCATGAGCCGTGGCGAAATTATTCTGCATATTGGCAATGGTGTACCACGTTTTGCCACTGAGGTCGAGTCCTTTCTCGTCAATCCAACTCAGGCGGGTGCCGTCTTCGGCAGCATCGTTGATATTAGTGGCTATCTTGAAGGGACTCTTTTCGCTGTTGTAGGTGTAGCGTACATAGATATCACCAATCTTCTCTTTGACCATAGAGGCAATCGTGGTGCTCGCTGGCGCCTTGATAGTATCGGAGGACACGGAGGACACCGTGTATATTCCGCCTGTCTCAGTCGCCTTGGTGATATAGATAAAGTCGCTGCTGTTGAGTAATGGCGACTGATAGACTTCAGGCATCTC
>Ga0326511_10003235_pt1 | contig 13102 bp, 13 predicted proteins | sample 0_2496_0518_D_FD_203701 | JGI IMG/M metagenome (GOLD analysis project Ga0326511, IMG submission 203701) | Bovine rumen microbial communities from UC Davis, California, United States - 0_2496_0518 | ecosystem: Host-associated > Mammals > Digestive system > Stomach > Rumen | place: USA... | reverse complement strand
CTCATAGGCTTTCCCCTGATCCTGGTATTCCTGCAGCCGGACCTTAAAAACACTCTGACGATTACCGTTATTTTCAGTATTCTGTATTATGTTGCCGGTCTCAGCTACAAAATCATCGGCGGAGTCCTCACGGTCATCATTGTTCTCGGATTCGGCTTCATGGCTATTGTCACACAACCGAACCAGCATCTGATCCGTGATTATCAGCGCCAGCGAATCATGGCCTTCTTAAACCCGGATCTCGATGAGTACAACGACGACAGAACTCAGCAAAACAACTCCGTCACCGCTATCGGCAGCGGCATGCTGACCGGTAAGGGACTGAATAATTCGGACGTATCTTCTGCAAATAAAGGCAACTTTATTCCCGAAGTCCAAACCGACTTTATCTTTGCGGTAGCGGGAGAGGAGCTCGGCTTCCTGGGGAGCGCGGGCATCATAATCCTGCTTTTGCTCATCGTCCTCGAATGTCTGATTACGAGCAGAAAGGCGAAAGATCTCTCAGGTAAACTGCTATGCTGCGGCATAGCCTCCATCGTCGCGATTCAAAGTTTTATCAACATAGGCGTCGCGACGAGAATGCTTCCGAACACCGGCACACCGCTGCCTTTCGTCAGCTACGGTCTGACCTCACTTGTCAGCTTATACATCGGTATGGGAATGGTCCTCAACGTGGGCTTGCAGACCCGTATACAGGTAGCGAAGCCACGGAGACGTCCCAAGGAAGATACGAGGAGGCGCTTATACTATGGCTGATACTTTTGAAAATGAAAATATGAACGCGGAGGATATCGACTACACCGCATCCGCTGATGACGCCCCTGCCGCTTCCTCTGATTCCGGTACTGCAGCTCCTTCGAACCTCCCGGCAGAAGAAACTGCCTCCGACGATTTGCAGCCGGAAGAGTCTGATTCGGATGATCCGCAGGCGGAGTCCGCTCCCAATGAAGAATCCGCCGGCGCAGAAGCAGCAAGACCTGCCAGAAAAAAGAAACGTCCGGCAGGTAAAAAGCCCCCTATGAAAAAAGGCGGAAAAAAAGGAAAGAAGAAAAACAGCAAGTGGAAAAACAGCAAGTGGAAAAACAGCAGAGCAGCGAAATCACTGCGCTACGCCGCTTCGACGATCCTTGCAAATATTAAGGGTGCCCTGCACAAACTGCGGAAGAGTATGCGGAGGAACCGGCGAGTATTTGCGACCGTCATCCTTCTGGCTATTCTTTTTGTCGGTACCATTGCAGGCCTCACGGCTGTGTATATTATTCATAAATCTGATGATCTGCCCATGCCGATGCTGTACTCCAACGAGACGATGGCCTATCAGAGCACGACTGAGGCAGCACTCGAGACGGACAAAGCTTTCACCTTCTCAATCTGTACGGGCAAAGACGATATAGGGAACGAAAACATTAACCTCAAAGAGGGAGAATCCGGCGCGCTTTTCGATCTCGAAGGGCGGGAAATCCTCTTTTCGAGACACATGTATGATAAAATTTATCCCGCATCGATCACAAAGATCATGACAGCCATCCTCACACTTAAATACGGAGACATGGACGAGACTGTCACTATCAACTGGCGCGATCTGGAACTCGAGGCGGGCTCCCAGGTCGTCGGTCTCAAGATTGGAGATAAGGTCACCGTCCGAGAGCTGCTCTGCGGTGTACTGGTCCACTCCGGCAACGATTGTGCCATGGCTCTTGCCCGGCACATTGGCGGCACGACTGAAAACTTCGTAAAAATGATGAACAGCGAACTTCAGGAGATCGGCGCGACCGGAACTCATTTCGTAAATCCGACAGGTCTGCACAGTGTCGACCATTATACAACAGTCTACGACATCTACCTCATGCTCAACGAAGCTGTCAGCTACAGTGATTTCAAGAGCATCATGCAGATCCCTGTCTATAACCTGAACTACACGGACAAGGACGGGAACGAGAAGAACATCAACTTCGACGCGACTGACCAGTACCTGACCGGAGAGACTAAACCGCCGAAGAATGTAGTCGTCCTCGGCGGAAAGACGGGAACGACAGACGCTGCCGGCCACTGTCTGGCAATCATGTCCCAGAACGCTTTCGGACAGCCCTATATCTCCATCATTGTGGGAGCAAAGACGACTGACGATCTGTACACGGATATGAATCAGCTGCTATCGGAAATCAATGATTAACATACCGAACAGGCCGGCTGATACCGGACAGACAATCTGACCTTGTATTTTAAAGCGCAATATTCTATAATTGATATATCAACAAACTGCGTTAACACGATAGTTTATACTTTGAACAGAATCGTACGCCCATTGTACAGGGATGAACGGACGCTTTTATTCAAAGAGAACAGCTAAGAACTAAATAAAGGAGGATAACGGATATGGTTCGTTTAATTGTTGGTAATAAAGGAAAGGGAAAGACAACAGAGATTCTGGCCAAGGCGAACAACTCCATCAAGGAAGCAACCGGAAGCGTTGTTTATCTTGATAAGAGCAGCAAGCACATGTATGATCTTCACAGGAACATTCGTCTGATTGATGTATCCCGTTTCCCGATTGCGAACAGCGAACAGTTCGTTGGCTTTGTATGCGGTATTATTTCCCAGGATCACGATCTGCAGGAAATGTATCTCGACGGTTTTCTCAAATGCACGAAGCTCGGTGAAGACGACATCGACGAGATCAATGCGACGATCACTGAACTCGATGCCGTGAGCACAGAATTCAATATCGATTTCTACATCTCAGCCACCATTGATGTGGACTCGCTCGTGCCGGCACTCAAGGAGAGAGTCGTAGCCGCGCTGTAAGACCGGCAGAAGAATTACATAGTTACTAAAACGGGGCTGCCGCATGAATATGCGACAGCCCCTGCTTGGAAACACGGAGGAAGGGTTTGAATTATTTCCGTAACGGCAACACAAAAAAGAGACGACCCGGACGGCCGCCGATCTGGCAGAATTTCACGCCAAGCATCGGGACCGTTCTTTTCGGTGCTGTTTTTCTTTATATTGTCATAAGTCTTGTGCTGTATCTCACGACCAGCCATGTAAAATCCTTTCAGGTGACCTCCGGTCCTCTTGCCAAGAACAGGACCTATACCGGTCTGGCAATCAGAGAAGAGCAGCTTGTCACAGCTGATTCCGCGGGCTACGTGACCTATTACGCAAGGGCCAACACCCGCGTCAAGCAGTACGGTGCTGTGTACTCTGTGAGTTCGGCAAAAAACACAGAAGCGACATCTGAACTCTCGGCGGGAATGCTTGAGAGCATCCGTCAGGATACACAGAATTTCGCCGTAAACTATGATCCCGTAAATTTCCACGATACATACTCATTCAAGTACAAAGTGGAGGGGGATGTTCTCGACAACACGATTGAGATGACGGAAGAGTACCAGAAGTTTGCAGGATCCAGCGCTATGACGATCGGCTCCCAGACTATCAGCACCTCCCCTGTCGACGGAATTGTTTCCTATACTCTGGACGGTTATGAGACTTATGATCTGGGCAATATAAAGGCGTCTGATTTGGATCAGAAATCCTACTCTGAGCAGGATCTCAAGACTCAGGGTCAGATCAAAGCCGGTCAGAATGTATATAAGCTGATAACATCCGAGAACTGGTCACTTATTATCCCTTTGACATCCAAGCAGATCGTACAGCTCACAGACCGCAATCAGATCAGAGTCAAATTTCTGAGCGACGGAGTCACACAGCTGGCTGATTTCTCTATCCTGACAATGGATGACGGCAGCTACTACGGAAAGCTTGATTTTTCTACAGGCATGCTGCGCTATATTGACAACCGCTTTATCGATATCGAACTGGTAACAAATACATCGACCGGACTCAAAGTCCCGGTCACATCCATTGTCTCCAAAGAGTTTTTCACAATTCCGATATCATACTCCACAAAGGGCGGAGATACAGGCTCGGTCGGTTTCCTGAAAGTCACAAAAGACAATGCAGGCAACGAGACGACAGTCTTCACCACGACTACGCTGTATGACAAGCGTGATGACAAGTATTATGTGGACAGCACTGACTTCAAAGAAGGAGATATCATAATAAAGGACGGGACGTCCCAAGACCGTTACATTGTCCGCCAGACAAGTACGCTCGAAGGCGTATACAATATGAACAAGGGCTACGCTGTATTCCGCAAAGTAAATATCATCGACAAGAACGAGGAATTCTGTCTTGTGGAAGCGGGTACGCGCTATGGAATTTCACAGTTCGACTATATAGTAAGGAACGGAAGCGATGTCAAAGAATCTGACATAACAGCCTGATGTAATTCTAAATTCCGGTATCCGCAGTAATCACCATCTTCATTGAAAAACAAAGGGAAAGAACAATGTTAGCCGAAAATCTTAAAGCTGTACAAAAGAAAATTGAGGAAGCCTGCCAAAGATCCGGAAGGTCAGCGGAAGACGTCACGCTGGTCGCAGTCAGCAAGACTAAGCCCAACGAGATGATTGAAGAGCTCTACGCAGCCGGCCACCGGGATTTCGGCGAGAATTATATTCAGGAGCTCCGCGCAAAGCATGAAGCGCTGCCAAAGGATATCCGCTGGCATATGATCGGTCATCTGCAGCGAAACAAGGTGAAATATATTGCCGAGTATATCACTATGATTCATTCAGTTGATACTTTTGAGCTCGCTCAGACAATCGAAAAAGAGGCCGCAAAGCATGACCGTGTCATTCCTGTTCTGATAGAGGTCAACGTGGCAGGTGAAGATACCAAGTACGGAGTACGGCCCGAAGACGCGGAAGCGCTCATAGAAAGGATTTCACATTTGCCCCATGTCAGAGTATCAGGGCTCATGACAAGCGCGCCGTATGTCGAAAATCCTGAGGAGGACCGCATATACTTCCGCAATTTGCGTAATTTAAGTGTTGACATAGAAGATAAAAAACTCGATAATGTAACAGTGGGTGCCCTCAGCATGGGCATGTCCAATGACTACGAAATTGCTGTTGAAGAGGGCTCTACCATGGTCCGTGTCGGTACCAGCATTTTCGGGGAGAGAGATTATTCGAAGAAATAAGAACGGAGATCGGAACATGGGATTTTTTGATAGATTTCTTGACGCAATCAGACTGAATGATGATTACGATGACGACGAATTCTACGACGACGAGGAAGAAGATTTCGACGATGATTATGACGAGTACGAAGAGGAAAAGCCAAAGAAACGCTTCTTCGACAAATTCACGAAAAAATCCGATGACGATGATTATGACGATGACGATTTCGCCGATGATGATGATATAGACGATTACGAGGAATCGGCAAGGGTTTCCAGAAGGAACATGAGCCAAAGCTCCGCATCGATCCAGAACACAAGGCAGACGGCAGCCAAAGCCAGAAGAGATCGTGAGCGTGAGATGCGCGAACGCGAGAAGGCCGCGAAGAAAGCCAAACCTGCTAAGAACAAGAAAGGCAGTCAGGCTCAGATGGGTCTCAACGTAATCAGACCCTCTTCTATGGAAGACACGAAAGATATCGCGGATATCTTAAAAGAGTCAAGACCTGTCGTCCTGAATCTTGAAGGGATCGATATCGATATGGCTCAGCGTATCATTGATTTCACATGCGGTGTATGCTACGCACTGGACGGCGACCTTAAGATTGTATCCAATTACATTTACCTGATCACGCCTGACGGAGTTGACACATACGGCGATGTACAGAGCATTCTTGACGGAAGTGATTTTGAGATTCCTTCCATGAGATCCCCGTATTAATATGATTTATTGAGCATCAGTGATCATTTCCCTGATGCTCTTTTATTGTTCAGCGGATATTCGCTTTTACCCGCAGGATGAAGGCTCCTGCAGCAGAACACCCCCGCCTCCGGGCGAGACTGAAAAGACGGAGAGAAGTATATGTCACCGGTTTATTATGATAATACATTTGACAGGCTGAACGAAGCCTATGAGAATTCAAAGATACGTTCAAAGCGCGTGTGTATCGTAGGCGACACGAATACCGCTCCGCTTTATGCCGAGGCCGTAGAAAAGGCCATAAACAGTCATTTTGATGAAGTCTTCATTTTTACCTTCAAAGCGGGTGAGGAACACAAAAACCTCGGCTCCATTGAGGAGCTGTATGCATTCCTGCTCGAGCATCATTTTGACCGTCATGATTCACTGCTTGCCCTCGGCGGCGGTGTTGTCGGCGATATGACAGGCTTTGCCGCAGCCACATACAAAAGAGGCATCTCCTTCGTTCAAGTCCCCACGACACTGCTGGCTATGGTAGATTCCAGCATTGGCGGTAAGACAGGCGTTGATTTCATGGGATATAAGAATATGGTCGGCGCTTTCCACATGCCGGAATTCGTCTACGAAAATCCGTCAGTCCTCAGAACACTTGACGACGATCAGTTCGCGTCCGGCATGGGAGAGGTCCTCAAATCAGCCCTTCTCGGCGACGAAGAGTTCTTCGAGTGGATCCTCGACAATATGGACGGCATCATTGAACATGAGCCGGAGACCATACTTGAAATGGTACGCAGGACTGCGGATATAAAACTCTCTATTGTCGAGAGAGATCCCACCGAGAAAGGTGAGAGAGCCCTTCTTAATCTCGGCCATACAATAGGCCACGCAATAGAAAAGTACATGAACTTCAACATGTCTCACGGCAAATGTGTCGCTCTCGGATGCATCGCCGCTGCCGCGATCAGCGAAAAGCGAGGCTTTCTCGGTACCGATGAGCTGTTTGAGATCCGTGATATGTGCGTAGCCTTTGACCTCCCGATGTTCGCGGACGGCATCAATAATGATGAGATTCTCAGGATCACAAAAGAGGACAAGAAGATGGCAGCCGGCAAAATCCGCTTCATTCTCCTTGACAGAATCGGTCACGCCTTCATCTGTGACGATCTGACAGACGAAGACCTGCTGGCCGGCATAAAATTTATAAACGGAGACGAAATATCTTACGAGGATTGATTATGGACAAGACTTCATTTGCAGGAAAGGCTGTGGCTTTGGCATCTGTTGCCGCGCTGACTCTGCTCGACCAGATTACAAAGATACTTGCTGCTGACCGCCTGGCGGATGGTCCCTTCGTGATCATCCCCGGTGTATTCGAGCTCAGATATCTGGAAAACCGGGGCGCAGCCTTCGGCATGTTGCAGAATCAGCGGGTATTCTTCCTGGTGCTGACAGTTGCGTTTCTCGCAATCATCACATATATATACTTGAGGATACCCGCCGACCGGAAATATCTGCCCCTCCGGATTCTTTCGATCGTCGTGACCGCAGGAGCAATCGGCAACTTCATCGACCGGCTTATACTTGTATATGTCAGAGATTTCCTGTACTTTTCTCTGATTGATTTTCCGATTTTCAATGTCGCAGACATATATGTCACGGTATCTGCCTTCGCATTCTTTCTGCTGATTCTCGTTTATTATAAAGATTCGGATCTGGAATTCCTCTCCGACAAAAAGGACACCGAATAATGTCACAGGAAAACATCTTTTTATCTGTACCGCCCGAGTTTTCTGATACACGGGCGGACCGCTTTCTGTCAGAGCAGCTTCCCGATCTCTCGAGATCCCGTATCCAGCAGCTTATATCCGACGGCAATATCACAGTTAACGGAAAAGCTGTCAAGAGCAGCCGTAAATTGACCGGCGGAGAGTGCGTGGAAGTACATATTCCGGAGACGGCCGGCACTGAAATCCTGCCGCAGAATATCCCTCTCGATATTCTTTATGAAGACGACGATGTTCTGATTGTTAATAAGCCCAAAGGCATGACTGTCCACCCTGCCCCGGGACATCCGGAAGGTACGCTTGTGAACGCGGTCATGTATCACTGCGGGGACAGCCTTTCCGGGATCAACGGCGAGGTCCGGCCGGGTATCGTCCACAGGATCGATAAGAATACAACAGGCTCCCTTGTCATATGCAAGAATGATGCAGCCCACCGGGACATTGCCGCACAGCTGGAGTCCCATTCCATAACAAGACGATATCGGGGCATTGTTCACGGCAATATACGTGAGGATGAGGGTACGATCACCGGAAATATCGGCAGAGATCCGCGCGACAGAAAGCGCATGGCCATCGTCCCCAAAGGCGGAAAGCCGGCTGTGACCCACTACAGGGTACTTGAGAGATTTGGCAGCTACACATACTGCGAATTTGTTCTGGAAACCGGCAGAACACATCAGATACGCGTCCACATGGCATCAAAGGGCCATCCTCTGCTCGGAGATGATGTTTACGGGCCGAAGAAGAGCGCATTTGCGCTTGAAGGACAGACCCTGCACGCAATGGTACTCGGTTTCAGGCATCCGGGAACCGGACAATATGTAGAATTTACCGCGCCCCTGCCGGACTATTTCGAAAAACTTCTGGTCAATCTGCGCCGCAGGTAATACAATTATATTACACCCTCGCCGGGGTTACTCAGTAAATATGAGGTTTGAGACCGTATGAATAAAAAACTCTTAGAACAACTGCGTACATATGGACTGTTTGCCTTCACCCTCATAGCAGCAGCTATGCTGCTTTATTTTCTGCTGTTCCGTGGAGCCGTCATAGCGAGCGGAATTGCCAAGGTGAACTCTGTCATAGCGCCGCTCGTTTACGGCTTTGTTCTTTCCTATGTACTGACGCCGGTCATGCAGCAGATTGAGCAGCTGCTACTTTACATTTGTACAAAGCTGAGCATTCATCCCGAAAAAAGAGGTATGAGCACGATCCGCGTCATATCCTCGATTCTGAGCGTTCTGGTCCTCGTCATCACTATCTACACATTGATTGCCCAGCTGCTCCCGGGACTGGTCACCAGTATAAGAAGCATCACGATCAGTTTCCCGATCTATGTTGCCAACATCCGCAGTTGGATCGCAGCGCATATCACAGATCCGGAGTTCGACTCACAGTCCACTGAACTATTAAATGAATTCGAAACATATGTTGAGACATTCTTCTCGGAGAAGATGAATCCTTACATCGACACGATCATGCAGCATCTGTCGGATTCAGTCCGCGATTTTGTCGTATTCTTCAGCAACACATTGATCGGCATGATCGTATCTGTCTACGTCATGGTCTCCGGCGAGAAAATGAGCTCAAGATTACGCAGATTCCTCTATGCAGTCCTGCCGATTCCGACAGCCAACCGGATCATAGCCAATCTCCGCACAATCGATGAAAAATTCGGCGGTTTCCTTCTCGGCAAGATCATTGATTCATTTATCATCGGAGTCATCTGCTATATCTGCTGCAGATTCATGCGTATCCCGTACACATCACTGGTAGCCGTTATCATCGGAGTGACAAATATCATTCCGTTCTTCGGACCTTTCATCGGTGCTGTACCGACCGCATTCATTGTTTTCTGTGTCAATCCGCTGAAAGCTCTTTACTTTATCATTCTCGTATTTTTACTGCAGCAGTTCGACGGAAATATTCTGGGGCCAAGGATCCTCGGCAGCTCCGTCGGCGTGTCGAGTTTCATGGTCCTGGTCGCCATTCTTCTGGGAAACGGCTTCCTCGGAGTTGTTGGCATGATCATAGCGGTCCCTCTTGCGGCGCTTCTGACATCATTTGTCCAGTCCTTCGTCCTCAGATTCCTGGACAGTAAAAATCTGCCGGGCGAAATTGAAGCCTACCACCATCTTGATCATGTAGATCCCACGTCGCGTCAGATTGTCTCGGAGAAGGATCCGAATGAACGTCAGAGCCTCTATACAAGGCTGAAGCGCAGGAATGCTCTCTATCAGAAATACGAACAGCCGATTGAACAGAATCCATGGGACCTGACCATGGAGGAGATCAGAGAGGAAGATTCCGAACTTCTTCTTGAACGAAAAGCAGAAGAGGAGTTCAAGAAGAAAAAGAAAACAATCACATCTGCGGAACAAAAGGAACCTGAAGAACAGGATACCTCCACACAGTAAAAGATCTCAGCAAAAGAGCTGTTCATATGTCAGGTCAGAACAAGTTAAAGGGCCTCCATGGAGTGGAGACCCTTTTTTATTGCGCTATATTTCAAGGATTGATAATCTGATTGATTATCTGTCAGACCAGGCCAAGCATCGGGAACACGAAGCAGATAATGCCGCCGATGGCTGCGAAGAGGACTGTGTAGAGGGCTGTCTTGCTGAGGATCTTGCTCTCAACACCGCTCAGGTTGACGGCCGCGGTTCCGATAGCGATCGACTGCGGGCAGATCATCTTTCCGATACCTGCGCCCATCAGGTTAGCTGCTGCCAGCCATACCGGCTCGGCGCCGATTGCATTGGCCGTCTCGACCTGAAGCTGACCGAACAGCGCTGTTGTCGATGTTCCGGATCCTGTGACGAAACCGCCGATCGTTCCGATGAGCGGAGAAATAAGCGGGAAGTAGGATCCTGTTACAGCTACGAGAACTTTCGCTATATCACTGATCATACCGCTGTAGCCCATAATCTTGGCTACTGCGAGGACGGAGCAGATCGTGAGGATCGTCTTCACATTGTTCTTCACGGTCGTTCCAAGAACACTGAGAATCGTTCCGACGCTTGCCCCCTGAATCAGACCGCCGATGAAGCCTGCGATAAGAATCAGGACACCCGGTGTATTGATCCAGTAGAAGGTGAGCGTTGCCGGATTTTCACCTGCATAAAAGCTGATCTTGGAGTTAATTGACGCAAGCGGATCATGGATGATCGGGACCAGGGTGGAGGAGAGAAGCAGGAAGAAGAAAATCAGTATGAACGGCGACCAGGCGACCGCTGCCTCGCCGAGCGTCATATTGAGACCGCCTCCGCTTTCTACCTCGTATTCCGGATATTTCTTCATCGGGAGTTTCTTAGCGGCAATAATCATGACCACCATAGATACGATGGCACCCAGAATATCCGGGAGGTCAGGACCGATGATATTGGCTGCAATATACTGCGGTACAAGGAAAGCAATGTCCGCGATGAGAATGAACGGCACAAGGCCTCTCAGGGCTTTCACGCCTCCACCGATAACGATGACCGCGATAAACGGAATAATGAAGGAGACGACCAGCTGAATGAGGGCTACATGACCGGCAATATTTACTACATCCATGCCGGTGATATTGGCCATCGTCGTTGTCGGAACACCAACAGAGCCGAAAGCGGTCGGCGTTGAGTTAATGATCAGACAGGAGACAATAGAAAGAAGCGGATCGAATCCAAGTCCCACAAGAATACCGGCCGGAATCGCGACAGCAGTGCCGAATCCGGCCATGCCTTCCATGAAATTGCCGAATCCGAATGCAATGAGCAGCATCAGGATACGTTTGTCCGTGGAGACGCCGGCAAGCATGGCCTTGATCTTCTCCATCGCACCAGTCTTAAGCGTCAGGTTGTAAGTGAACAGTGCGGCAAGGATAACGATGATAATCGGCCATAACGCGTTGCAGATGCCTTCCAATGCGGCTGTCGCCGTATTAATAACGCTGAGGTGCCATCCGACGATTGCAATGACAACTGTGAATGCAAATGCAATCAAACAAGCCTTGTATCCCGGAAACTTCAGGATACTCATTGCCACGATCAACCAGATGATGGGCAGCAGTGCGAGAATGAAATTGATGAACATATGACGCTATCTCCCTTCAAAATATTATAGTATCAAACCTCCGTGTCAGACTCCTTCCCCCATAAGTAAAGTTGAACAATTCATTGCAAAAATCAGAAAAAAATCTGCACACTTTATCTAATTATAGCATTTTTTGCAGATGTTTCCATCGTTCTTTTGCACAAAAAACGCATAAATTACGCAAAAAATCAGGTTTTTTTCGGCGTTTCGTTGCATTATATTTTTCAGTTGTTGTTCATTTAACCGTAGTTTAGTCCTCCCTTAGACGTACAGCACCCGCGGCCTTTCTCCTTCGCTCATCATCCATGGCAGCGTAATGCCGTCTGGTCGTATTGACATCCTTGTGTCCTAAAACATCGGCTACAAGATAAATATCGCCCGTCTCTCTGTATAAGGCTGTGCCGTAGGTGCTTCGGAGCTTATGCGGCGTAATTTTCTTAATAGTCACCTGGGATGCATATTTTTCCACCAGATTCTCAACAGAGCGGACCGTCATTCGCCGCCTCTGGGTCGAATAGAAGAGGGCGTGCTCATGTCCGAGGCAGGGCTGTATACCCTTTCGCACCTCAAGATAATTTCGGAGAGCATTTTCGACCTCATCACCGAAGTATACGACCGCCTCGTTTCCGCCTTTTCGGACGATCCGGATCCCGTTATTCCGGAAATCCAAATCCTCGATATCAAGACCGACACACTCCGAGACACGGATCCCGGTGCCGAGCAGAAGAGTAATGAGAGCAATATCACGCTCCCTTGTCTTGTTATAGTAAGCCAGAGCTTTGCCGGAGAGAGTCTGTCCGCAGTTCTCGACATAATCAAGAAGGATGGCTACTTCATCGGCATCCAGCCGAACAATTGTTCGCTCATGGACTTTTGGCATCTCGATAAGCACCGTAGGGTTGGTCTTGATCATCTGGTTGCGGAAGAGATACCCGTAGAAGCTTCTCAGAGCCGATAATTTGCGTTTTATGCCGAGCTGCCCATTGGAGTTCAGACCGGAGGCTGTACCGCGTTCCTCGGGCGAATTATAGAGTTTCAGATACTCCATGTATTCCTCGATGTCCCTGGCGTTGACATGATCGAGATCTTCAAGAGTGAAGTCGCGGAGATCATAATTCTTATACAGTGGGTTCTGAGACTTCAGGAACTCAAAAAAGACGCGCAGGTCGTAGGCATAAGAAATTCTGGTGCGGGTCTGTGAGCTGGCGTCAATAGATCTGAAATAATCCCTGACATATTCGGGCAGGGTTGCCAGAACATCACGGAGCAGCATAATATTTTTGCGGTCGACCTGCTGACTGTAAGTGACACGTTTCTCAGCCATAAAAAATTCTCCTAAATAAATGTAGAAATACTCATCATGTTTAACGAAACAGATAGACAATAATATGTATAATAATTTCACCGGTTTTAACAAAACAATGGATGAGAATAATATGTATAAAAATTCCCTTCGAGTTTAACGAAACAGATGGATGCATATGATATTATAGCATAATCGGGTCAAAAGTGCAT
>Ga0326511_10003234_pt1 | contig 13104 bp, 15 predicted proteins | sample 0_2496_0518_D_FD_203701 | JGI IMG/M metagenome (GOLD analysis project Ga0326511, IMG submission 203701) | Bovine rumen microbial communities from UC Davis, California, United States - 0_2496_0518 | ecosystem: Host-associated > Mammals > Digestive system > Stomach > Rumen | place: USA... | reverse complement strand
ATTCCAATCTTAACTTGTGTTAATCGGCATTTCTAACACTTCATTTTTTTTGCATCACTCAAAAAAAATACATACCTTTGCAAATAGTTATTGCAAAAACCAAAAGTATCACAACTATGAAGCAAACAATTCTGGTAACGGGCGGCACAGGTTTCATTGGCAGCCACACCACCGTAGAACTGCAGGAAGCAGGCTACGAAGTAGTCATCATCGACAATCTCTCTAACTCAAACGCAAACGTCATTGACGGCATTGAGAAGATAACCGGCATACGTCCTGCCTTCGAGAAGGTCGACTGCTGCGACTTCGAAGCACTGGAAGGCGTATTCAAGAAATATCCGAAGATTGAGGGTATCATTCACTTCGCTGCGTCGAAAGCTGTGGGCGAGAGCGTTGAGAAGCCATTGCTCTACTATCGTAACAACCTTACTTCGCTCATCAACCTGCTCGAGCTGATGCCAAAGTACGATGTCAAGGGAATAATCTTCTCATCGTCTTGCACCGTCTACGGACAGCCCTCACAGGAGAACCTTCCCGTCACAGAGAATGCGCCTATCCAAAAGGCTATGTCACCTTATGGCAACACCAAGCAGATTAACGAGGAAATCATCCAGGATTATATTCATAGCGGTGCTCCCATCAAGAGCATCATACTTCGCTACTTCAACCCCATCGGCGCACACCCGACAGCACTCATTGGAGAACTGCCAAACGGCGTGCCCATGAATCTCATTCCCTTCGTCACGCAGACCGCTATGGGTATTCGCAAGCAGCTGAAGATATTCGGACACGACTATAACACCCCCGACCACACTTGTATTCGCGACTACATTTATGTCGTTGACTTGGCAAAGGCTCACGTCAAAGCTATGGAGCGTGTGCTTGACCAGCCAGATACTGATGCTGTAGAAGTATTCAATATCGGTACCGGCAAGGGACTATCAACACTGGAAGTTGTTGAAGGCTTCGAGAAGGCTACTGGCGTGAAGGTCAACTGGGAGTATGCACCCCGTCGTGAAGGCGACATCGAGCAGGTATGGGGCAATGTAGACAAAGCCAACCGCGTGCTTGGCTGGAAAGCAGAGACTCCTACCGAAGAAGTGCTCAAGTCTGCGTGGCGCTGGCAGGAAAAGCTTCGTGCCGACGGCATACAGTAAATCACCTATTTATTAATAGAAAAGCGTGTTGTTGGAAAGATGAAACTGATCATCATGACCAAAGCACTCTTCTTCGTCGAAGAGGACAAGATACTGACCAGCCTGTTTGAGGAAGGTATGGAAAATCTGCACCTGTATAAACCCGGTGCCGAGCCTATCTACTCGGAACGTCTGCTCAGTCTCTTGCCCGAAGAATACTACAAGCGGATTACCGTACACGACCACCTTTATTTGCAAAGCGAGTTTGGTCTCAAAGGCATACACCTCAACAAGGCAAACGATCCGCTTCCCATAGGCTATCGAGGCAACGTAAGTCGCACGTGCCACAACATCGACGAACTGAAAGAGGCTAAAAAGCAGTCAAGTTATGTATTCCTGAAAACGATCTTCGATAGTCAGAGCAACCCGAATGACAAACAGACCCACAGTATAGAAGAACTGAAGGCTGCAGCAAAGCAGGGGCTCATAGACAAGAAGGTCTATGCCTTGGGAGGCATCAACCTCGACAACATCCGAGTAATCAAGGATCTCGGGTTTGGAGGTGTGGTCGTATGCGGAGACCTGTGGAACAGGTTCGATATACATAGCGGACTTGACTACAAGGCTCTCATTACGCACTTCCAAAAGCTGCGCAAGATGGTAGGCTAAGTCATGGCTGGGAAGGATTGATTATAGGATATACAAATCATAACAAAAAAATCGTAAAACAAGACGATGAGTACAAATAGCTCCTACATGGTGTTCTCGGGCACTGCAACGAGATACCTGGCAGAGAAGATCTGTCAAAGCCTGGGTTGTCCACTCGGCAAGATGCAGATGACAAAATTCTCAGATGGCGAGTTTGCCGTCAGCTACGAAGAATCTATTCGCGGACGCGACATCTTCCTCGTACAGAGCACATTTCCAAACAGTGACAACCTGATGGAACTGTTGCTCATGATTGATGCCGCCAAACGAGCATCGGCACGTACCATCAATGCCGTCATGCCCTACTTTGGCTGGGCACGCCAAGACCGTAAGGATAAGCCACGCGTGTCAATCGGTGCAAAACTGGTGGCTGACTTGTTGAGTGTGGCAGGCGTGAACCGTGTCATCACGATGGATCTGCATGCTGACCAGATACAGGGTTTCTTTGATGTTCCCGTAGATCATCTCTATGCCTCTGGCGTGCTGCTGCCATACCTCCAGAGTTTGAACCTCGACAACCTTGTCATTGCTTCGCCAGACGTAGGCGGCTCAAAGCGTGCCAACACATACGCTAAGTTTCTCGGCTGCCCACTTGTGCTCTGCAACAAGACAAGAGCAAGGGCCAATGTAGTGGCAACAATGCAGATTATCGGCGATGTGGTGGACAAGAACGTAGTCATTATCGACGATATGGTCGACACGGCAGGCACTATCACAAAAGCTGCCGATTTGATGATGGCATCAGGTGCCAAGAGCGTCAGAGCCTGTGCCTCGCACTGTGTCATGAGCGGTCCTGCCAGTGAGCGTGTTCAGGCATCTGCGCTTGAAGAAATCGTTTTCACAGACTCTATACCTTACACCCAGCGCTGCGCCAAGGTGAAACAGATATCCGTAGCCGACATGTTTGCTGAGACTATTCGCCGCGTCATTGAAAATGAAAGCATCAGTGACCAGTATCTGGTATAGACTGAACGATGAAAAGAATCTACATAATTGTGATAATAGCTGTTGCGCTATGCATCTTAGGATGTCAGCGCAACAGCTATCGTATAGAGGGACAAGCACAGGGTTTCAATAAAGGTGACAAACTGCTGCTTGTCACTGATTTGTCCACCATGACATCTGCCGACACCCTCGTGATTGATGAAGAAGGCCGTTTCCAGAAAAAAGGACTATTGGATTCCACGCAGATAGCCCTCATCTGCGATGCAGCCGACCCCACCCTATGTGTCACATTCATCATGGAACCAGGAATCATCGAAGTAAACTTGAGTCAGGATGGACACTCTCACGTAGGCGGCACCACCCGTAATGACAAGTGGCAGATGCTGACTGATCAGCTCATCAACTACGAACAGCGCATAGAAGAGCTGACACAGCACTTCTACGACGAACAGATGAGCGAAGAAGAATTGAGAGCCACTACAGAAGAAATCCGTAGGCTCTACAGCATTTTGGAAAATCAACAACAGGAAGAATAAAAAGCTACAGGACAATCGATCGTTCCTGTAGCTTTTTTAAAGAACAAATTTGAAGACTTTTATGACAGACGGTTATCTTTGGGGAATACGACCGTCGGCTTGAAAGTTTTTGCTTCTTCAAAATCCATCAAGGCGTATGAAATGATGATGCACGTGTCACCCACCTGCACCTTACGAGCTGCTGCACCGTTCAGACATACACACCCACTTCCGCGCTCGCCCTTAATGATATAGGTCTCAAAACGTTCACCATTATTATTATCGACAATCTGAACTTTCTCACCAGCTATCATATTGGCAGCCTCCAGCAAATCCTCGTCGATGGTGATACTGCCCATATAATTAAGGTTTGCCTCTGTTACCTGTACGCAATGAAGTTTTGATTTCAATACTTGTATCATCATCGTCTTAATCCTCTTTATATTTTATATGGTCAATCAGACGAATGGGCGTCTTACCGCAATAAACGGTGATGCAACCCACCACGTATGGTGAGTCTTCCCAGTTCTCAACATCGACCAACGTGTTGCCATCGACAATGGCAAAATACTCCACCTCAAGACCTTCGACTGCATTGATGTCGCTCACCACCTTGTCGTGGGTTTCCTTCAACGTGTGTGTCTTGGCATAGTCAATACTGCTCTTCAATGCCTTGAAAATATTCGGTGCAATGGCACGCTCGTCGGGAGCCAGCAGCGTGTTGCGGCTGCTGCGAGCCAGACCGTCAGCATCGCGAACGATAGGACATTCGACAATCTCGACACCCAGATGCAGATGCTTCACCATTGCCTTCACCACAGCAATCTGTTGCCAGTCTTTCTCACCGAAATAGGCGCGGTCAGGACGAACGATATAGAACAGACGGCTCACCACCTGGCAGACACCATTAAAATGGCCAGGACGGTGGGCACCTTCCATCACAGTAGATACAGGAGGATATTCAAACCAGCGAGTGTCAGGCGTAGGATACATCTCTTCAACCGTAGGTGCAAACACATAATCAGCCTTGCACGCTTCGAGCAAAGCACAGTCAGCATCTAAAGTCCGAGGATAGTTCTTCAGGTCATTCTTGTCATTAAACTGAGTGGGGTTGACAAAAACTGACACAACGGTGACATCGTTATCCTTGACACTTCTTCTTACCAATGAAGCATGTCCCTCATGCAAGGCACCCATCGTAGGCACCAAACCGATTTTCTTACCTTGCTTACGCTCTTCAAACAAAGCGTTCTGCAAGTCTACATTCCTATTAAAAACTTTCATTCTTGCAAGTGAATTCTTCTTACGGGGTGCAAAATAACAACTTTTTTATGACATAAGGAAAAAAAACTCTAAAAATAAGCCTATAAAATGTCACAATTTCCTAAAATCGCACATTTTATTATGATTTATGCAAAAAAAAATGTACCTTTGCAAGTGTAAAACATGAGAACTGATGGCAAAAAAGAAGATTCTATTCATTAATCAGGAGATTGCTCCTTACGTACCAGACAGCGAAATGTCAATCATGGGACGTGCCCTTCCTCAAGCAATGCAGGAAAAGGGTCATGAGATTCGCACGTTTATGCCCAAATGGGGAATCATTAATGAGCGTCGAGGCATGCTGCATGAAGTGATTCGTCTGTCAGGCATGAATCTGATTATCGATGATACCGACCACCCTCTTATTATTAAGGTGGCCAGCATCCAGTCTGCACGCATACAGGTCTACTTCATCGACAACGATGACTATTTCTCAAAGCGTAAGATGGCTTTCGATGATGCAGGTAATGAATACGAAGATAATGGCGAACGTGCCATCTTCTTTGCTCGCGGTGTGCTCGAAACGGTAAAAAAGCTACGTTGGGTGCCCGATATTATTCACTGCCAAGGATGGATGAGTGCCGTGGTGCCTTTCTACGTGAAGACGGCATACGCAGATGAGCCCTCGTTTTCAAGTACAAAGGTCGTTTCTTCACTCTTCACCAGCAATCTGAAGAATGACTTCGGTCAGAATTTCAAGCAGTGCCTGGAGTTCCGTGGAGCTAATGCCGAACTGCTCAGCAAGTATAACGACAAGTTCGACATTACAGAACTGGGGAAACTGGCTGTCGACTACTCTGATGGTGTTATCCAAGGTGACCCGAACGTCAGCAAGGCTATTCTTGACTATGCTGCGAAGAAGGACACACCGCTACTGGGATTCAAAGAAGATTTTGCCGACGACTTTGAGGCTCTATATCAACAGATATGCCCTGATGCCGAATAAACAACAGGTTGATGCCGAACAGACAATCGGCTGATGCCGAATCAATAACAGGTATAACACGATTCAGGAATTGAAACATGAAAAAACTAATATACATGGCTGGTGTCGCTCTTGCGGCAATGGCCATTTCTTCTTGTGATGACAACACGATGACTATTGGCAACTCGCTGACTAACGAGAATGACCGTCTGGATATTGAAGCTGGCGTTTTCCATGCCACCTCAAAGACCTACGCACCAGCCTCTGTGCTTTCATTATCGTCAAACTGCTATTTAGGCAAGGTTAAAGATCCTGAGACTCAGGCCGATGTGACAAGTGAGTTCTCCACGCAGTTCCATCTCATGGAAAGTTTCTACATCTCGCCTGAAGACAGTCTGCTCAGCCGTACAAACGACAACAAGGCAGGAGCAGACTCTTGCGAGCTTATTTTGTACCTCTCATCTCCTTTCAAACGCATTGACACGCTTGCTTCTATGAAACTGAGAGTACTCGAAATGGACACACCCGTTCAACAAGGCAAGAATTACTACACTGACTACGATCCGCGTGAGCTTGGGCTTATCCGTAAAGACGGTATCAGCCGTGAGAAGATGTTTACTTATCGCAATCTGACTGATTCGGAAAATGACCGTTCCTCCACTGGCTATATAAACAATGTGCATATCACCCTCAACAAGCCCTATACTGACAAGAACGGCACAACTTACAACAACTATGGTACCTATATCTTGCAGCAGTATTACAGGCATCCTGAGTATTTCCGCAACAACTACACGTTCTCTCACAATGTCTGTCCAGGCTTTTTCTTCGAGATAACCGACGGCTTGGGGTTCTATTCGCAAATTAACAATATAGGATTGTGCATATATTATAAGGTGAAGAACGACTCTACCTATGATGCTGCCTTGATTGTGGCAGGCACAAAGGAAGTGGCACAGACTACTAAGATTACCAACGACCAGCAGGCTATTGCGCAGCTCGCTGCTGAGACGAAGTACACTTATCTGAAAACACCTGCAGGTCTTTTCACTGAAGTGACCCTGCCAGTTGAAGACATCAAGAAAGGTCATGAGAACGACTCGCTGATGGCTGCCTCGATCTCTTTCCAACGTATCAACAACGAATCAACAGACGAGCGCATGCTTGGTACGACTTCGACCATTATGATGATTGAAAAAGACAGCCTGACTCATTTCTTCGAAAATCTTAAAGTCACCGACAACAAGACCTCTTTTTTGAGCAATTACAATTCCCAAAATAACGTCTATGCATTTTCTAACGTTTCAAGTCTGATAACAGCTATGTGGAATCAAAAGAAACGTGGCGAAAAAGAAGACAGCGAATGGCTGGCAAAGCATCCCAACTGGAACAAAGTGCTGCTTGTACCTGTTACATACACGACAAGTTCGTCAAGCACGACTCCTACTCGCATTGAGCACAACATGGCGCTTACGAGCACCCGACTGGAAGGTGGAGCCACTCCTATTGATGTTAAGGTGGTTTACGCAAAGTTCCATTAAAAAGCAGATTTGCAATGGCTGACGGATATCTGGAAAAGCATGCTCAGGAATACGAGGCTCGCAAAGAAGCCTATCTGCGCCAGAAGAAACATCTTCCAAAAGTAACGCGACGACTGCAACGTCCTGACGACGAAGCACTTTGAGCTTGATGTCGCAGATAATATTCCCTGCTCAGGGAATGGGGATTAAAGAAATAGACAACCTCAATCGAAGAGGTTGTCTATTTCTTTAATCTCGTCTTCATCGAACCATTGTGACAACTTGTCCTTGGCACGTTGCTGCACCTCAGGGTCAATGTCTGACCACACCATTTTCAGCACATAGACAAGCACCGCTAAATCGTCAGTCAGTCCCACGATAGGAATGGCATCGGGAACGACATCGAGCGGACTGATCAAATAGCCCAAGGCACCGATGATTGTAGCCTTGTCTTTCAAGCTGATTTTATCGCTCTGTAAGGTATAGAACAAGATGAGTGCGGCATAAATCAGTTTTGAACCGGCACGCTTAGCTACTTTTGATATTTTCTCTACAAAGTCGTTCTGCGAGAATTTGTTCGCATAACTCATGAAATCAGGTAATTCCATACGTTTTATTGTTTTTGTTGTTGAATTCTAAGAATACGAATGCCTGTATGTGAAGGGTGCTTCGACAGGTACTGGTCAAGCGTCATCGGTTCTTCTATCACACGATGATGCAACTGCGACGCATTCAGCAGGTGAAGTCCGTCCTTGCGCCAAACGGCAAATCCCAGATGGGCAATGTCAAGCCCAGCCTTCGAACAGGTAATGGCAATAATATCACCATCGCGTATTGCCTGACGCAATGCCTTACTGTTTTTTACTTGCGACTTAGGAATGAATCGCGCTGTGAGACCAGTGAGATTTCTTTCCTGACTGGCAATTACGGGTATCCATTCGGGGTGTGCTTTCAATGCCTGATAAGCCTGTGTATGAGTACTCATATAGCTGACACGCACTTTCTGGACAGCTGTAAATGGCGGATTGGGCTGCTGTATCTCACTGACAAAACCCATTGTCTGCTTGTCGCGAATCCAATCGCTGAAATAGTGTAGCCGGCTCACATAGCCTTGCAAGCGTCCGCCACGATAGCGAAGCTGTGTAAGCCTTTGCTTGTAATTGTCAAACGTTTTTTCGCCGCGCTGCGTACATATAGTCAGGGCAGTCACTGTCTCCACAAGCGTCGTGCAATCAAGCTGTCGCGTGTTCACTACCAAGCACTCTTCGTCATTTCCCTCCAGGGTATGAGCCACGTATGGTACCCCTATAAACTGACGGGCAAAATCGAGCGTAGTCTTCAAGCTGTCATTCCGAAGTAGCGACACAATCCTCACACTATCTTCCTGCTGATAGACGCACTGAGCTGCTGCGGTTGTTGTACCCACAGTCAATAGCCAGCACAGGAGTCCCATGCAACTTGAAAACAGTGTCGAACTTCCGGCGACATATTCCTCCTTTATTGTCAACAGCTTCATTCTTTGTCCTATCACTTATTCCTCTTTTTCTTGTCTTTGTTACTATTCAACCTTATTCACTGATGTTTTTTCTCTCCCGGTACTTCTTTTTGAGTCCGAAATTGTACCCAACATAGAGATACATATTGCCAAACGTGTTAGTCGTAGAGAAGTCAGCTTTTCTGTAGGTGTTTGAGTAGATGATTGCATTCATGCCTGCATACCATCGCATGTTGTTGTAAATAACTCCGAATCGTCCGATCATGTTTGGGCTGATTTTCGAGAACGACAGCTTTTCTGAGTCATCCCTATTACCAACGTTACGCTTATAGCCAAACGCTAATTGTGCGCTTGCAGCCGCCACCCAGTTCTTTGCGAACACCCAGTTGTAGCCATAACCTCCTGAGATACTGAAATCATTGTACAGAATTGATTTGAACATCAGTGCTGAATCGAGTTTTACCACTTGCGGCGCCAGTCTCTCATTGGCCAGCGTCTGCATCTTCTCGTATTCGAAATCGAGTGTATTGTGCGTATATCCCACACCTGCCATCCATGAACCGCAGCTGATTTTCTGACAAGTACTCTGGGCGAAAGCCGCAGGATAGGAAAAGCGCCCATGGTTGAAGATGTAATAGAGATTGATGCCTGTTACGCCGGCTTTCACTCCATCAAACAAAACACCTTCGAGGGGTGACGCATCAATGTTCTTCCCCAGTTTCACATCGCGCAGTTTGTAGTCGCTGCCTGTCCGTCTGTAGAATAAATCAACGCCTATCTGACTACTGTAGATGCTCAGATTGAACTCTGTCTTCTTTTTGCTGAACGACGACTGCGTCAGGTTAAAGGTGTATCCTCCGAATATCCAACGCCATCCGAAATACGGTCCTATCTTTGCACTTCCGTCAGGAGCCAGCGAGAAAGCCTGCGAATTGGCACCTTTCCCATTGATGTTGAAGAACTCGTAAGTATAGGTAGATTGCAACATCACCGTAAACACATAGTGCTGTGGTTCTATGTAGCGTTCATCCACCTTGTCAAAGCCTCTGATAATCCTCCTGATTAGCCCAATCCGTCTTTCGGAATGAAGACTGTCGGTAGCATCATCTTGACGTTCAAATTCTTCTGCCATCAGCGGCTCAATGGTCAACAATAGTGTAATAATCGTCTGAACGATTCTTTTCATTTCCTTAGAATTTCCCCAGCACGCGATCCAGCACCCAGTTTACTGGTGTTGCCGACACGCTGGTACATGTACACACTCCCAGTCCCTGCAGATGCTCCACCACACTCTTAATGAGCGGGAACTGTACAAAAGGCGGATTGGGAACCTCGATTTCTTGTCTGCCCTCACTCGTATGCAAGACGATGGGCGCATAGTCGAAGACGGAGAATCTTACAGAGCCTCTGTCGCCAATCAACTGAATACTGTCTTCTCTGGCTGATTCATGCGCCACGAAACACCAGGAACCTGAGCCTGGCAGTCCGTTCTCGAAACGGAACACGGCACTCACCGAATCTTCTGCACCATATATTTGTGCCCTGTTGGCGCAAATGCCCTTAGCTTCGATAATCACACCGAACAACTCTTGCAGCAAGTCGAGCTGGTGGGGAGCTAAATCATAGAAATAGCCCCCACCGGCAATATCGGGTTGCAGTCGCCAAGGCAGGTTCTCAGGATGCGAGTAGTCTAACTCTCGTGGTGGCACCGCGAACCTCACCTGAACATTAATGACCTTTCCTATCACGCCTTGCTCTACGATTTGCCTGACGCGCAGGAAATAAGGCAAATAGCGGCGATAGTAGGCGACGAAGCAGGGAACACCCGTTTTCTCACTGATCAGATTGATTCGCGCACAATCATCATAGCTGGCTGCCAATGGCTTTTCCACATAGACGGGTTTCCCCGCCTTCATGGCCATAATGGCAAACGTAGCGTGACTCGACGGTGGCGTTGCCACATAGACAGCGTTCACATCAGGATCGTCTATGAGCTTCTGGGCATCGGTGTACCAATGGGGAATACCGTGCCGTTCGGCATAGCTACGGGCTTTTTCCTCCCTACGGCTCATGACAGCCACGACCGACGAGCCTTCCACTTCAGAGAAAGCCGGTCCGCTTTTCTTCTCAGTCACCTCACCGCAGCCAATGAATCCCCATTTCAGTAGTTTCATGCTTCTTGATTCGCTTTTGAACTTATCCTTGCTTCTTTACTCGCTTTTGAACAAATCCTTTATGCCGCCGATTGAACCCATCAGGTTGGTAGCTTCGTAAGGCAGGTAGACGGTCTTCGTCTTGTCGCCAGTAGCCAGTTCTTGCAGCATCTGAATATACTTCTGCGCCAACAGGTAGTTGGCAGGGTTTGTGCTCTTTCCTACGGCCTCTGTAATCAGCTCAATGGCTTTTGCCTCGGCTTCAGCTTTTCGGATACGTGCCTGTGCCTCACCCTCAGCAGTCAGGATAGCCTGTTGCTTGGCTGCTTCCGCACGATTAATCATCGCGGTCTTCTCACCCTCTGAGGCAAGAATTTCGGCAGCCTTCTCACCCTCTGAGGTCAGAATTTGGGCACGCTTGTTACGCTCTGCCTGCATCTGCTTCTCCATAGCCGTCAGTACTGATGAAGGAGGTGTAATATCCTGCAGTTCTACACGATTCACTTTCACTCCCCACTTGTCGGTAGCATCGTCGAGCACGAGGCGCAGCTTCGTGTTGATAGTGTCGCGCGAGGTCAGTGTCTCGTCCAATTCCATTTCGCCGATGATGTTACGCAGGGTGGTCTGCGTCAGTTTCTCAATAGCGTTGGGCAGGTTATTGATTTCGTAGGCAGCCTTGTAAGGGTCCATGATTTGAAAGTAAAGCAAGGCATTGATTTCCATCTGGATATTATCCTTGGTAATCACGTTCTGCGAAGGGAAGTCATAGACTTGTTCGCGCAGGTCGATAGTCGTTGAGTAGGAATAGCGTCCGTGATTCAGCACCACGATACTCTTGCCATTGTCAATGAAGGGGATGATGAAGTTCACACCCGCTTCAAGTGTGGCATGATAGCGTCCGAGACGCTCTACGATTTTCGTTTCGGACTGAGGAATAATAACCAATGCCTTCTTCACAATGATGACTGCTACGATGGCCAATGCAATAAAGAAATACAATGTAATGTCCATAACAAGTTTAGTATTATTAGTCTATTTTTTCAATTGTGATAATGGTGCTGTTGATGCTGAGGACCTTGACCGGTGTGCCTACGGGTATGTCTTCTATGCCGGCAGTAACAGCTTTCCACAAGTCACCGTCAATGGCTACATAGCCTGTGCCGCCAGCCTTGACAGTGTCCTTCACGGTACCCTTTCGCCCGATGAGTGCTTCTGCATTGCTGGCACGATGTACTTCGTTCTTGTGCAGATAGCGCAGCATGAAAGGACGCACCTGAAACAGGCTAAACAGCGTGACACACGCAAATACTCCCAACTGCACATAGATATTGCCAAACGGAGCTGCAATAGCTGCTCCTGCTGCACCAATGGCTATACACATGATGAAAAAATCGCCCGATGTCAACTCGAGTATAAGGCCCACAACGGCAACAAAAGCCCATATTTGCCATAAATGGTCGGTGAAATACGCTATCATACGATTCTTATTTAATAATTACTTTGGGGCAAAATTACGAAATAAAAATGAGAATGCAAAATATATTGGACACTTTTGTTAATGACTTCCTATATAAAGGAATATCATTCCGAGCAATACGAGTGCTAAGTCAAATGCTTTGGCCTTGAGATTCTTCTCACGGAAGAACATTGCTCCACAGAGGAACGAGACGATGACTGAGCCCCTGCGCACCATCGAGACGATGCTGATCATCGCATCGGAGAGCGACAGCGAATAGAAGTAGACGAAGTCGGCTGTTGAGAGGAAGATGCTCACGCCCACGATGGCCCAGTCCCAGTGGAAGGGTGTCGTTTCGTTGTGCTTGGGCCACCAGAGAATGATTAGCATGGCCAGCATCATCAATGACTGATAGATGTTATACCACGACTGCACCATCATCCTGTCAAGCCCTACCCCGCCCGCTTCGACGGGTGCCATGAGATATTTGTCGTAGAGTCCGCTGACCGCTCCTAATACAGCAGCACCGACAATCATGTAGATCCAGTGGTCGTGCTTGAAGTCGATGCCTTCTTTCTTGCTGCTGCGACTGAGCAAGAAGAAGGATGCAACAGCCAGCAGCACGCCCGTCCACTGCCAGCCGTTCAGCCGCTCGCCAAAGACGAGCAAGGCTCCGACGAGCACCATGACGGGGCGCGTGGCATTGATAGGCCCTACGATGGTGAGGGGCAGGTGCTTCATGCCGAAATAGCCCAGCACCCACGACGAGAGTACAATGAGGGCCTTCAGCACGATATACTTGTGCATCTCCCAGCCTCCAGTGCCTACGTGGAAGATGGTATCGTCGAGCAGCGTAGTGGTGCCGCTCAGAATAATGAAGGGCAGGAAAATGAGCGACGAGAAGAGTGTATTCAGGAAGAGTATGGGT
>Ga0326511_10003230_pt1 | contig 13108 bp, 24 predicted proteins | sample 0_2496_0518_D_FD_203701 | JGI IMG/M metagenome (GOLD analysis project Ga0326511, IMG submission 203701) | Bovine rumen microbial communities from UC Davis, California, United States - 0_2496_0518 | ecosystem: Host-associated > Mammals > Digestive system > Stomach > Rumen | place: USA... | reverse complement strand
TTATAAAACAGTAATTACTCCCACAGTGGCTGAATGTGTTAAGGTCGCTGTGGCGCAGTATACAGCTGAGGACCTTGTTAATGGTAGAGCCATTCTTGCGGATAATATTGAATCTTTGCTTTCTGAGTCTTTGATTAAATATAATATTGAAGTAGTAAGTACATCTATTGAAGATATTGATTTTACTGATGCATTTACAAACGCTGTTGAAGCTAAGCAGGTTGCTCAGCAAAATAAGCTACGAGCAACTACAGAGCAGGAACAGCTAACTATTGAACAGGAAGCTGCAGCCAAGCGCGCAGTTATTAATGCAAATGCAGAAGCTGAGGTTGCTAAAATTCAAGCAGAAGCCGATTTGGAAGTTACAAAGATTCAGGCTGATGCCGCCGAATATGCGGGAGTTAAAGAGGCCGCGAAAAACCATGCAATTTCTGAATGGTTGACCCCTGATTTGATTCAGTATTATTACATTCAGCAATGGGATGGAAAGCTACCTGATACATATGTTGGGTCTGAAAACGCCAATGCGATTGTTGGTATGAATTAAATAGACGGGGAAGGCATTTTGTCTTCCCCATTTTTATTGTTTTTTTTAAAAAATTATAATATAATATATATAGAAAAAGGAAAGGATTGATATTTAATGATTAATGCAAAAGAAGCTAAGAAAAATACAAATACAAAGAAAGAAGAATATAGGCAAAGAGCTGCTACTCAGCTTATGGATATAGTTGAAAAAAGGATTATTGAAAATTCTAATTCTGGATTTTATTCATGTTATTTGGTATTAGAAACTCCAAATGGTTTGAAAAATTCTGAATATGAAGAAATTATTATAAATACTATTAATACACTTACTGGACTTGGGTATATTGCAAATTATACTTTGCGAACAGTTACACTTGATAAAAACACTTACTCAATTAATATCAAATGGGAGTGATTATTAATGAATTATCATTCAAACCATTGGATTACTGAAAAATTAGTTGAACATGTCTGCGAAGCAGAAACGTTAATTCCTAAAGACCATATTGTAGGTGTATTCCTTCAAGGATCACAAAATTATGGGCTTGATTATGAAGATTCTGATGTAGATACTAAATGTATTATCACTCCCACTTTTAAAGAAATTGCTCTCGCGCGTAATCCTCTTAGTACTACTCATATTCGCGCAAATAATGAACATATTGATTTAAAAGATATTCGGCTTTATATCCAAATTTTCCGTAAACAAAATTTAAATTTCCTTGAAATCCTTTATACTCCTTATTTTTACCTCCCCAATTATAACTTTGAAGAACAGTGGAAAAGACTTGTTACACACAGAGAAGAAATTACTCATTATGACTCTGTGCGAAGCGTAAAATCTATGATGGGCGTAGCGAGTGAAAGATATTTTGCAATGGAACATCATTATCCTTCTCGCATGTTTTGGATTGAAAAGTATGGCTACGATCCGAAACAGTTGCATCACCTTTTGAGAATCTCAGAATTCCTTGATCGCTATATCGCTGGAGAACCTTACGGAAATTGTTTAGTAAGTAATCAGGCAGAATATCTTGTTGATGTTAAAAAAGGTTATTTTGACCTTGACGAGGCAAGGGATATTGCAAACACTACTTATTCAAATATTCATGAAAAATGTGATGTATTTATTACCGCGCATAAAAATGATAAAGTTGATAAAAACGTGGATGAACTTTTGGATGATGTAGCTTATCAAATTATGCGCATAAGCGCAGAGAATGAGTTAGAGAAGACCTAATATTAATTAGGTTTTCTCTAATTTTTTGATTTTTTTTAAAATTTATGATATAATATATATAGAAAATAAGAAAGAAGTTGGTAAAAATGTGGAAACGAGTTAAATGTACTACCGAATGGGACGGAGCTTGGTTTTGTGATAAGTGCGAAGAAATGTTTCATTGGAAAACATTAGGCTGGAAAAAGGATAATATAAATAAGTTTTATTGTGACAAATGTAAAGAAAGGATTGATAAAAATGGCACAAAGAACTTGTAATACTACAATTTATATTGCTGCTGCTTTCAATGGTAAAGATAATAAAGATACAGAAAAGAAAAGAGAAAACTGCCAAAAGCTAAAAGAGATTCTTGAGCATAAACTTGATGCTTACATTTATGCCCCTTGGGAACTACGCTTCCCTAATGCTTGGGATTATCCTAATTCTGAATGGGGACTGATGGTATTTGCAGCTGATATTGCCGCACTTGAAAAAGCAGATATTGTAGTTTCTTTGAATTATGGCCGTCTTGACCCTACTGCGGGAACAGCTTGGGAATGCGGCTATGCTTTTGCTAAAGGTAAAAAGATAATTATGGTTGAAATGGCTGATGAACCTATGAGTCTTATGTGCGCGAATGGGTGCTATGCACGCGTAAAAGGCCTTGACGGCATCAAAAATTATGATTTTACCGCAATGCCAAAAACCAGAACTGAAACGGAGCAAAAATAATGGAATTGATTGATGCAAAGAAAGCTAGATATACAACTGATAAAGTGAATAGCGAATGCGTTGAATCTATTCTACAAAAGTCTATTAAAGAAGCAATGGCAAAAGGCCATTACCATTGTTATATTACTTTTGGTAATATATATGCGGCGATTGATGCAATGGCAATTTTAAGAGAAAAAGGCTATGGATATTGCGAAGCCGCTGCTGATAAACTTACTTATAAAATTGAATGGTAAAGGTGTGATATTTATGAGTGTATATGCATGTGCAGATTTCCACGGTCGGTTAGACCTTTTCCGCCAAGTTCAAAACTTTCTTAAAGAAGATGATACTCTTTATATTCTTGGTGATGTAATTGATAGAGGTCCAGATGGCTGGAAACTTTTTAAAGAAGTACTGAAAGATTCTCGCTGTAAATTGCTAATGGGAAACCATGAAGATATGGCTTGGGAAGCTTTACGTTATGAAGATTTTTATGTTTGGTATTACAATGGCGGTAACATCACGCATAATCAAATGCTTGAAGATTCTAATTATGAAAGTATTATTCCCCTTCTTCATACTCTCCCGCTGCAAGCTGAATATACCAATAAAGATGGAATTCATATTATTATGAATCATGCAGGATTTTTTATTGGTGATAAAGGCATTAAAGACTGGAGAGATGACATCCTTTGGGACCGTTCTCAATATATTCATCATTTCCTTAATCATTGGAATGGCCCAGATGATGTAATTATGATACATGGACATACCCCGATTCCTTACCTTTTGGAAGATTTTAAAAAATTTTCTGACCGTTATCATATAAAAGCCCCAGAGTATGAGGATGGCGCACTTTGGTACGCGGATAATCATAGAGTTGATCTTGACATGGGAAGCGCATGGAGTAATAAAATAGTTGTGCTTGACCTTGATACATTTGATGAACATATCTTTGAGGTTTAATGATGAAAAATAATTATGAAACTCATGACTTTTATTGCTTAAACTGCGGACAGAAGGCGCTTCCCCTTATGCGAGAGCGCGGGCATAAACATAAACAATATCATAGAAAAAGATTGTATTGTCCCTATTGCCGCAAAGATTGTAATCATATCGAAATTCGTTCATATGATGAAAAAGAATGGTTTCTTCAAGCTTTTGCTAATGGAGATTTTATCCAAGAGGCAATTGAATCTATTAAAGAATGTGGAGGTTAATATGAGCAAATTGATTATTATGTGCGGCGCTCCTGGCAGCGGTAAGAGCACTTGGGCCGCTCATTATGCTGAGACCCATAATAATGTTTCTATTGTAAGTAGAGATGCGATTCGGTATAGTCTCCTTAAGGACGATGAGCATTATTTCTCTCATGAAGATGAAGTGCTGAATATTTTTTATAGTCAGATTCGTAATGATCTTCAGCAGCGCATGGACGTAATTGCTGATGCTTCTCATCTTAGCTATAAATCTCGTAAAGCTTTGCTCGCAAATGTTGGTAAGTATTACACTGAGCTTTGGGCTGTATATTTCCGCACTCCGCTGGAAACTTGTTATGAACGTAATGATTTGCGCTCTGGACGAGCCAATGTCCCACATGAAGCAATTCGCAATATGTATCTTTCTATGACTGACCCGAAATATGATAATTGGGATTATAAACGAATTATTTATGTAAAGGATTGATACTATGATTTATATCTGTAGCGATTGGCATTTTTCACATAATAAGCCATTTGTTTATGAGCCACGAGGTTTTCCTTCTGTTGGAGAAATGAATGAAGAGATTATCAGAAAGCACAATGAAATCGTGAAACCTAATGATGACGTTTACGTTTTAGGAGATTTGATGCTTGGGGATGACAATATCGGTCTTGAATGCTTTAAGCGCCTAAACGGCAAATTTCATATTGTACGAGGTAATCATGATAGCGATAGACGTTGTAATATTTACCTCCAACAGAAGAGTGTAATTGAATTGCAAAATGCCTTATATTTGCACTATGGCGGCTACCACTTCTATTTAAGTCATTACCCTACAATTACTAGTAATCTTGACTATGATAAACCTTTAAAACAAAGATTGTTAAACATTTGCGGCCATAGCCATACTACCGATAGATGGATGGACGCGGATAAGGGCTTTATTTATCATGCGGAAATGGATGCTCATAATTGTTACCCTGTTGCGCTTGACCAAATTCTCCAAGAATTCAAGGATAAAGAGTTCGTTGCTCCGAGCGGCAACATATGATAAAATAGTCGCCCAAAAATAAAAAAGGCTTTTAGTTTTTTCAGAGAGATACAGGTTGTATCTCTCTTTTTCTTTTGGGCAAATAATAATCATTTTCTATCTTTCTTTTTCATAAAATATAGATATAAAATGGATAAAAAGGAGGAAAAACAATGGCAGATAATACTCTTTATACTTATGATAAGACTGGTGCTAAAGATTATCTGGAAAACGCTAATTATAGCTTAGAAGATAATGCTTTAATTACAGAGAAACAAGTTAATATAATTGCTAAAGATATTAGAGATTACCTTTAGGATATTAAAAAAGTTGTTGATGTTGCCGTAACTTATAATGGTGTACATACTAACACTTCTCCAGATAATAAATCTGATGAAGAGCGCCTGAATGCTTGGGAAAATTTAGATATTACTAATCATATTGAAGCTGTTTCTCAAGTTACAGCGGCCGAAGTCGCGCAATAGGCCATTAATAATTGGCTAAACGGCACTTCTCAAGCGGTAAATTTAATTGAAACTGGGCTTGCGAATGGCGCTAACGTTTATTATCTAACCGGCGCAGCTCACATTGGTCAATATGGTATCCCCATTACCGCAGAATATTTTAGAGATCTTTCGCCATCTGATATTTTTTATCATAAAGATAGTTTTAATAATATTACTACTGGAAATTTAAATGATATTACTGACAGTAATGGTCTTCTCCCAGAGTCTATGGATGAAGATTTAAAGAATAAATATAGAATGGCTAGTTTTAATTTGTATGGTTCAGAAAATTATACTTCTCAAGGTATACAACAGAAAGGTCATCCTGGTTTAGTTGTTAAAGAAGAATTAAGATATATAGATGGTACAGATACTACATCTAATATAGCTTTTACGCAAGAGTCAAGCTTTATGAAAGCTTTTACTCAATATTATCACCTGCCTTTTTCAAGTCTTTTACCTAAATTATTAAAGAATATTAAAAGCGGTGATTTCTTATGGGACCCAACTAATAAAAAAGTATATTAGGTTATCTCAAAAGCTGAAAATAGTAACATGAGAGTACCTATCACTTTAACAAATTCTAATAAATCTCCTGTTACTGAATATACAGAAACACTTTATGCCTATCGTAACCAAAGCGCTTATAAAAATATAGTAAATAAAGTTTATTTCGGCACTACTGAAAATTTGCCTTATCAAAATTCTGCTTTCGTACAATTTTTTAACAATCCTCAAAATGGTTATCATCAATTTGCATCTAATGGCGGCTTTGAGCGCAAAGATGTGTATTACGGAAATCGTTGCGTGTACTTGGCAAATACGTTGAATGCTGATATTTATTCTAATATTACTAATGTAAATGATAAATATCCATATGGCAGTTTAGCTATTTATTGTAAAGAAATCAATTTTGAATTTCCTCGTACTATATGGCGCTATAATGATACTATAACTTGGGGAGATAATGAGGAATACTTTGACAATCTTTCTTTATTATTTAAAACAAGTGTTGGCAATTCTCACGGTCCTGCTGTTGGTGATTATATTTATAATCCGCTTTCTCAAGAAATACGAGAAATTATAAGAGATTTATGCATCAGCGAAGTATCTTAGGTTAAAGGCAGTACTAGAAAAACTTATTTAACTAAGCCAATCATTCAAGTAGCCTCAAGCGAAAATGTAGTAACAAGAGGCACTGGTACTTATTTTAAAGGTAACAATTTCTTTATAATGCCTGATTATTGTATAAGCTATGATAGTGGTGGCGGCTCAATGTTTACTGCTTTCGATCATATTATTAATGGTACCAATTATGATACTGATGAATATAGAACAGTAATTTTTGAAAAATCAAGTCAATTGCCATTAGTAAAAATTGAAAAATCAAGTTCTGATTATACATATAGATATGAAGAAGGACTTCAAACAATTAATGAAGACGGCGCTAATGTTTTACTTAATGCTTATTTCGCTCTTCCGCTCAAGGCACAATAGGAATCTGACATGGGGACTTGTAGATTCTTGCAGCAATGTAATATTAAAGCCGGAGATATTATATTCTTTAAAAACGCATTTTATCAAGCAGTAGATAGACCACGCTTATTAGAAAAATATCTAGATACAACTGATATAGATATAGCAGATGTAACTGCTAACTTACTTTATTATAAAATATAGATCGCTAAAACTCATAGTATCACCTACTCATTGGATATTAAATATGAAAGCGGCCATTATTATTTCTATACAGACTCTTCATAGCAAACTGAAACCTCTTTAGCCCAATGGTTAGAGAATAACGATATAGATGATAATACAATCTTATCATATGCTTAGGGATTAGAAACTATTGAAAAAACAGATGAATATATTAAAGACCTATATCATAGATTATTAACAAATCTATTTAGACCAATTGTAGTTGAGGTTGAACCTATCGGCATGGATACAGCTACTGGCGGAGATGGCACTACTTACACCTTTGAAGGTGCCTCAGAAGGGTTTGTTGTAACACCTTCAGATACTCAAATCCCATAGCGAGTTACTATTGGTGGTTTCGTTAAGACTTCAAGCGCTGAACCGCAGAATATCGGTAGTGCAATTATAGTTAATGGTAATTTAACTGCTAAGTATGGATTGACCGTAATAAATAATGGCATAAATGTAATGAACAATAGAATATAGAACGTTACAATGGACGATAACAGCCCTTCCTCTGATGCGGCAAATAAGGCTTATGTTGATTCAAAAGTCAATCAAATAACCCCCGCCGCCAATAGAGTTACATACACTTCCGCAAGCAACGTATATGATGTAACCCCATCAAATGTTTCAGATGCTTTAGCAGGCTTAGAGAATGCGATTTAGACTTAGAAGAAGTTGTGGATATTCGATAGTCAAGATAGATTACCTGAATATGGAATAAGCGAAACAATTCCACAGTACAATCTTTTCCCTAGCGGAGTACCCAATGTGGGAGATTGTTTAATAGATGTAAATAATGGTAGAACGGGCACAATAACTGCAATATCCGCGCAATATGAATTAACTGTTCGAGGAGAGGCATCTCTTCAAATTAATTTAAATATCTATAATTATAATTCTAGTAATATCTATTTAAATGCTGTAGATAATGGAAAAATATATTCTTGTACAAGTCCAGTGGAATTTTTAACGCTTAATAGCATTGCAAATACCACTACATCAATAATGCGCTTAACCGCTTCAAGTAATGGTCTTGAGCTTACTGTTCCAAAAGGTACTGGTGTCTTTTTGAATGGTACCAACATAACAATGGCTCCTACTGACCCATCTAGTTATACAGTTATTTATGACTTTGAAGAAAATCTCACATATGAAATAAGAATACGAGATTATTTATTAGAAATTCTTAGCTGGTCAAAGAATTGATTTTTTAAAAATTTTATGTTATAATAAAAGAAAAAAGGAGAAAATCAATGGAAAACTATACTTGGGACCCTGATAGTAAGGTTGCTACATATACTATTAAATATAAAGACCTTTCTTTCACCGGTCAGGCATTTTGCGCTCCAGAGGATTCTGAGATCGCAAAACCGTCTATCGGCATTCGTCTCGCAGAACTGCGCGCGACTCGTTACTACCTTAGACATGTGCGCGATAATGAGGTTAAGCCGGCCATTGCCGCCCTTAAGCAACTTTATTATAGCATGAAACATAGTAATTCTTTTGACCCTAAGTCTTATGAAGCGAAGATGCTTTTTCGACAAATTAGAATTCATGAAGAAGACCTTGAATCAATTAAAGATATGCTGAGAAAGAATAAATATATTGAGAGTTTTACAATTAATCATATTTAATTAAAAGAGTAGGTTTGATAAAAAGTCAAACCTACTCTTTATCAATACGCGCAGGAAGGAGAAAAAATATGGCTTATGATTTAACAAAATTAGTTAAAGTTTCAGCGCTATAGCAATTAGCAATAAAAATTCGTGATTTATATTATAATCGCACAGAAATAGACACTAAACTAAATGACTGTGTAAAAACTGTCACTGTTGGGCAAGAAACGCTCAGTCCAACTGATAACAATATAAAATTACCTGATATTGCTGTAACATGGACAGTACTTTAAGCCTTTGGGACAAATGATAATAAAATAGCTACCTATTTTTTCATATTTTATGAAGTATAATAGGTAGCTATTATTTTTATATTAAGATAAAAAGGAGGAAACAATATGCCAAATAATAATTCTCCTGTTAATTTTGTATATATTGGAGAAAACCAAGCATTACCAGCCAATAGAGATGCGAATGCAATCTATTTTGAAGACTCTACTGGTAATATATATGTTGGTAATAAACAATTCGCAACACAACCGAGTGGCATCGTATCAATTGAGCATGGCGGCACTGGAAATAGTGAAGGATATGTGCGCGTAGGCGCTGGGATTGGTGAAGTTGGATTAAAAGCAACAGCGGAAGGCCATAATAATACGGCTACTGGTAACTATTCTCATGCTGAAGGCTACGAAACTACAGCTGCAGCGAGCTACGCGCATGCTGAAGGAGAAAATACTGAAGCTTCAGGGGCTGGTTCACATGCAGAAGGTAGCGGAACAGACGCCAAGGGAGAATATTCCCATGCTGAAGGAGTTGGGTCTTGCACCATTGGAGAAAGCTCTCATGCTGAAGGTTATCATACCCAAGCTAAAGGCAACAATTCTCATACCGAAGGCCTTTATACAGAAGCACGTTTCCGCTCACAACATGTTTTTGGTGAATATAACGCTTTAGACCAAGCAGACGCTGAATCTTCTGAGCGTGGAACATACATTGAAATTGTTGGTAATGGCTCAGAAGTTTATTCACCTTCAACTGGAAAAACAACAAAGCGCCTACATAATGCAAGAACTCTTGACTGGGAAGGAAATGAATGGCTTGGCGGCAAATTAACTATTACCGTTGATCCAACTGACCCAATGGATGTTACAACAAAGCAATATGTTGATGCGATTAAACCAATAATTTATAATGATGATGCTGATACTGCCGAATTAGATGATATTTTAAATAGACTTTTTGAAAGCGCTGATGAGGCTAATAAACCAATTACATCAGTTATAAATCAAGAAGATATTGCAGATATCAATATTGCAGGTTTTATTAGTGAATATTTTAATAGCGAATCTAATGTAGTAGCTATAACCCTTGGTACAGAAACAGTTAGAATTGCTTCACATAATATAAAAAATAATGGAGCATATAAATCTGTCTACTGTGAAACTGAAAAAAGCTATACTCCAACTGGTACAAATGTAACTTATTATTATCAAGTTGGATACACTTTTATTGAAGATGGCAATAACCATTATTTAAAGGTTTCTATAGTGCCATACCTAAATGTTACTTTAGATACAGAATAAGAGGTAATATCTTATGAGTTATGATGTTACCAAATTAATACAATTAGGCCATTTAAAACAATTGGCTCAAAAAATCAAAAATAAATATTATAATAAAAAAGAAGTAGATGAAAAGGTTAGCCCTTTAGCCACTAGACAAGAGCTAGAAGACAGTTTTAAGGTGTTTAAGTATCCTCGCTCTTTAATCTTTTATAATGAAGACAATGAACCTCAATATGTTGCTTATTCAAAAAATAAAATTTATCCAAGACCATTCGATGGTACTAATTATGAAGAAATTTTATTTGAATCAGCAAATAAATATACATACCGATTAACAGTCGCAGAACATACTGATCGGCAACTTGCGATCAATGGAGATACAGTACATGCAGCTGGTTTTTACGCGGGCTATGGTCTTTGCGGCACTTGGGGCTTTTACACTTGTGAAGGTACAGATATCGATGATTAGGGTAAAACTATATACCTTGTAACTGGATATGACACAGACACATTACCAGAAAACAAGCCTGTCATGATATTGGGCCAAATGATTTTTAATAGCGTCGGTTATTGGTGCGTTTTAGTGCCTACATTAACCAGTAATAGGATTTTATATGCTGTAATACCGCAAAAAGAAGATACTGAAGAAACTTATTTGGATGAAGAAACAGGAAGTTATCTCCCAGTTTAGCGGACAATTCCTTATAAAGAAGCGGTCTATCGCTTCAGTAAAGGTGAAGGCAAAATCGGTAAAGACCTATTCTTAAATAATACAACAACTTATGCGGAAAATACAGTTGCTTGGTATTTTAAGCCCGTTTCAGAGCCTGCAGTGTCAGATAAATATGCTTATAAATGGGTTGAATCTGTTGCGCAATTGGGTGAAGGCGAAGGCGCCGTTAAATTTGGCGAATCTGCTGAAGCGAGCGGTGAAAATGCTATTGCGCTCGGCAAAGGTACTGTGGCCGCGGGTAATAATTAGCTTGCTATTGGATAGTATAATGAGCCAGATGAGAACAAAATCTTATCTGTTGGATTTGGGTCTGAAGATCATGTAAAATCTGTAGCTACTATAGACCAGGCTGGCAATATTAAAACTAGCGGTTATGTTTATGCCGAACAGGATATTAAAAATAGCAATTATTCTTTAGAAGAGCTTGGTAATATAAAAGATGATAAATGGTGGGGCCCTGATAAAGAGGTTTATGAAATTAGTTATGCTAGTGGCGAATTCATTATGGAATACGAATTTCGTGGTATAGATTGGGTTTATGGAGACGCTATAGTCCCTATTGAATTTTGCAAACCAGGAAATTATTTTATAAAAATAAAAGATAATGATTTTTCTTTTAATTTCACAATTAGTAATGAATAGTACAATGAATTTTTAAATAATGATTATATAGATCTTGATGCCGATGGTTGGATAGACGTTAAGTTTTATAAAATAGTTGATTCAGATACTACAGTTAAAGTAGAGATTGGAGCAGAACTAGGCGAAAATAGTAAATACATAGGGCAACAATATTTTCGCATTGAAAAAAGTATCTATACTCCATTAGTAGCAGAAGAAATTGATATTGGTAAAGATAATGATATTTTAAGCGCATCTAATGGCTAGTTATTATTGAATGGTAGCCCTATCGTAGCTAGTAGCACAACGCCATATTTGTCTTTAAGATATTATCGAAAAACTTCGCCAAAACATAAGAAACCAGTATTAATCAATAGATTAGTAATAGAAATACATAATACACAATACCAAGAAGGCATGTATATACAGTGTTATTAGATGAATCGTCGTAAAAGACGGTCTTTCTGGACAAAAGGGTGTAGAGGATATAAATAGATGAGGATATCTACGAATCCTCCATATCCAGATGCTCCCGATTGGATGCCAAATAGAGGAAATCCTATAAGCAGTTGGGAAGTAACACCAGAAATGTTCAATAATAAGAATTAGTATCATGAACATTTTAATGGTGTTGAGATACAGCTTTCTGAATGGCTGCTTGATTTTTTAAAACCCAATTATGGTAAGGATTTTAGTTCTTTTATAAATTTTGTTGGTATTGGAAATAATGGTTTAGCTAGTAATACTGGGAAAAGAAAAAAGCAAGTGATACGATTTTTATTTGTATTATGTGATTCAAATAATAATATTTTAGGTCAAAGTATTAATACACTTAGAATTGGTTCAAAAAATAAAAGTGATGAAGAAATGACTTTATCAAATTTTAATGAATAGTTATATGTAAGTGTACAATAATTTATTTGCCCCTACGCGTTTTTTTGATTTATATACAGCAAGGGCTGGAATAAAGTGACTCATGTGGCTGGGGCCGCACATTTTGATTGTCAGCGTAGGGGCTATATTTAAAAAAATAAGGAGAGATAAATCTATGATACAAATTTTATCTCAAAGATATAATAAAATAAATTACATAACAGATACCGCAGAAGAAATGAACTCTTTGCCCAAAGAAAATCTCAAAATGGGTTGTACATGTTATGTAGTACAAGAATATATAAGATATATACTTGGCGGTGATAAAAAATGGTACCCATATAAAAATGGTGCTAATAGTAGTCCTGCCGATGAATTAAATATTGCAACACCAGAAGAAACTGAAGAGATGTTGCAAGAAGTGTTAGGAGGTTAATTAAAATGATTAAGACCTTATCTCAGGGCGGCAAGGCCGCATACGGTCTCTTTACCATTGCGGCAGACACCGAAGAAGATCGTGAAGGCCTTGACGTTACTAAACTTTCTATGGGCGATAAATGTTATGTTATTGAAACATAGAAATGGTATATATTAAATAGTGAGGGTGAATGGTTCCCTTTTGTTGATGGGGGCGATGGTGGTTCAGGCGATGACATGAAAATTGTGACCATTGAAGAGACAAATCCTACCATCACCCCTGCCGCTAACACCATCTATCAGTGCGGAGAATTGGCCTCGCTGACGATCAGCAATCCCCCGGCGACCGGGGCATACTCCATCGTGTTCACCA
>Ga0326511_10003227_pt1 | contig 13118 bp, 13 predicted proteins | sample 0_2496_0518_D_FD_203701 | JGI IMG/M metagenome (GOLD analysis project Ga0326511, IMG submission 203701) | Bovine rumen microbial communities from UC Davis, California, United States - 0_2496_0518 | ecosystem: Host-associated > Mammals > Digestive system > Stomach > Rumen | place: USA... | reverse complement strand
TTAGCATCTGAAATTAAAAAAAATGGTGGAAATGGTGTTGTTGATTTAGATATTATATATTTTTTAAATGGAATTGGAGGGTCTGAATTTCAGATTATCGCTCGTGGAATGGGAATAAAGATTAAGGAAGAATACCTAATATCTTAAGAGCAATATATAATACAACAAATCCAAATACTTGTTTTAAACGTTTTTCAGGTAATTTATGTGCATATTTCGCACCGATTTGTGCTAACGGAACTGAAAAACATGCAATTAAAATAAAATTGATAATGCTGACATAACCTAATGAAAATGGGAATGTATTAACTCCCCAACCCGAAATGATATAAGATATTGTTCCTCCGATTGCTGTTAGAGAAATGAATACTGATGAAGTACCAATTGCCCTAATCATAGGGAATCCTAAAAGCATCGTTAGAATGACAATCAAAAAGATTCCACCACCAATACCCAATAATCCTGAGAAAAATCCAACAAATAAACCAGTTAACATTATAGTTATAAAATTAAAATCAAATTTGGCTTCGTTTTCCTTTTTATCTCTTGAAAGAATGTTTCTAATAGCTATGAATAACAATAAAACACCAAAAATTATTTCCAATATATTAGATGGCAACATGGAAGCGACAAAACCTCCGCAAAAGCTTCCAATAATACCAAAGATTCCAAGTTTTATCCCTGGCTCAATGATATTGTCCAATTTTTGAGCATGCTTATATGCACCGCTTGATGCAGTTGGAATAATGATTGCCAAACTAGTACCCAATGAAATCAACATTGCAAGGTCAGAAGATAAACCAATATATTTTAAAAGAAAATATTGGAATGGAACGATTAAAAAACCACCGCCAACACCCAAAAGACCTGATGCAAAGCCGGCAACAATACCTATCAAAATCAAGCCAATATAATATTCTATTGCAAACATGTTAAAATCACATCTAGTAAATAATTTAAATATTATTAATTTAAAAGTTATTTATAATGAATATAAACAAATCTATATTAGTTGGTATACTATTTATAATAATTGCCGGTGTGCTTTTTATAAGCAATATCTTAAACCCAATTGTTCATCCAATAACATACTTATTTTTAATGGGATCATCTAAAGGAAAAGACATAATCTTTTTTGGATTGATGGGATTTTTTTTAATTTCAACACAGATATTTAAAGATTTAAAAGTTGATTCAGATAAGTTCCTAAAAATTACATTGGTTTTAGGTTCAATCACATTAACATTGGGAATACTATTAGAAGTCCTGTTCAGATACCAGATGGGAATCGGTCTCAACACCATTTTCATGACTATCGGAAAAAGTATTTCATCAACAAGCATTCTGCATACACACCTGCTAAAATCTGTTTTCGGAAACTTTATAACCAATTTAATAGGACCATTTGTTGGAAAAGAGATTAATACCGGTATTGGACTATATCAATACATTCCAGAAGTTGGAAAATACATAATTTTACTAATACCTATAACAGGAATCACATTATTGCTGGCAATCAGAAACAGAAGATTTGTCCAAACATTACTGCTTTCATTTTTCGGATGCTGCCTGTTGATTGGAGCTTTAGATGGAGGATTATTCTCAACACCAGGAATTACAGGAATATGTGGAGTATTTTTAATTTTAAGAAACGGAATCTGCATAGAACAGATTGTCGATTATATCCTAAACATTGACAGAAACCTGTGTGAAAAATGTAAAATTCTACCGGAATTTAAAAATTTCAAATATGTAATCATTACCTTGATAAAAAGATACCTTCCATATATAGTAGCGGGATTTATAATAGCTTTAAGGTTTTCAATTGCAATAATTGGAGCAAATACTGAATATTATGAAGTGAATGTTGTTAATCCTGCAGATAATATAGAACTGAACGGATTCCCAATAGAAAATATAAACCACAGCAACAACAAAACAACATACATCATGAATTCAAATTATAATGAAATGGAATTGCTGAATGATTTGAAAGTGCCTCTGAATAATTCATGTGATTATTATACCGTATCGTGGAACATAGTTTCATATTTAGAACCTAATCATCCAATAACCAATATATTAACTGAAATTATAAATCTATATAAAAATTTTTATACTTATTAAAGATAAAATATTAATTAATATGATTTTTAGTATTATTATTCCAACATATAATGAAGAAGAATATTTGCCGACACTGTTGGACAGTATAAAAAAGCAAAACTTCGATGATTATGAAATTATTATTGCTGATGCCAACTCAACAGACAGAACCAGAGAAATAGCTGAAGAATATGGATGTATTATCGTTGATGGTGGTATGCCTGCGGTCGGTAGGAATAATGGTGCTAAAGTTGCGAAAGGAGACTATTTACTTTTTTTAGATTCTGATTTGAAACTTACTGATGATTATCTAAGAGACGTCCTTTATGAATTCCAAATGGAAAGACTTGGAATTGCTATTACACAGATGAAACCATTGTCAAAAAAATCAGAGGATAAGATATGGCATGATTTAGCAAATTTATTTATGGTAAGTGTTGAAAAAATCAAACCTCATGGAGCAGGATGTTATGGAATAATCGTAAAAAAAGAACTCCATGAAAAATGTGGAGGATTCAATGAAGAATTAAATTTTGGAGAAGACAGCGATTATATAAATCGTCTGGGACATGTTGAACAATTCAAGGTTTTAAGAAAGGCGAAAATAGGTGTGTCAACAAGAAGACTTGAAGAAGAGGGCATTCAAACACTGATACAGCAGTATGGAAAAAGTACTCTAAATGATTTTGTCGGTAAAAAAACTGATGCAGATGATTTAAATTATAATTTTGGACATGATAAAGAACAATTAGATAAAAATAAATTAGATAATTTTGCTACTGAATCTGAAAGAATAAGTAAAATGTTTGAAAATTATGATAAGTCTGCAGAAAAAATAAACAATGCAAAAACTTATTTCAAAAAGACACAAATGAAAAAAAATAGGTCCAAAAAAATAGTCTTTTATTGTGTCTGTGGTGAAGGAATGGGTCATGCAATAAGATCAGGAGTAATAATAGACAAAATCAAAGAAAATTATGATATTTACATATTCTCACATGACCGTGCATATGAATACCTGAATGAGAAATTTGATCATGTTTATAAAATCGGCGGATTCAACACTGTTTATATTAACAACAAAGTGAATAATTTAAAAACACTAATTTCAGCCATTAAAAGAAATCCAACCAATATCAAGGTAGGATATCATGAATTATATAAAAAGGCAAGAGCATTATCACCTGATATAATCGTTACTGATTTTGAGCCATATGCGACAATTGTATCTAAACTTCTGCAAATTCCATTAATAAGTTTAGATAATATCCATATGATTACTCAAACAAAAATTGACTATCCCAAACATCATCAGGCCGAAATGCTTAAGGCAAAAGGAGTGATAAAAGGTTATGTTGTAAATCCAAAGTTCCACATCATGACCAGCTTTTTCTACCCAAAAGTCAAGGCCAGAAAAAAGGCTGTGATTTATCCTCCCGTAGTCCGTGATGACATATTGAAATTAAAGCCAACGACAGGAGATCATATAATAGTCTATCAAACCAGTAAGGAAAGTGTTAATCTGGTTGAAAGATTAAAAAAGATTGATGAAAAATTTATCGTTTATGGATTTAATCAGGATAAAGTTGATGAAAATCTTACATACAAACCATTCAATGAAGATGAATTCTATGATGATTTGGCCAGTTCAAAAGCAGTGATATGTAATGGTGGATTTACATTTATAACCGAAGCCATAACACTTAAAAAACCAATTTTCAGTGTTCCGGCTATTGGAAACTTTGAGCAAACATTAAACGGATTTTATGTTCAAAAATTAGGATACGGTGAATACCACGAAGAAATGAGTGTTAAAAAGATAAAACGATTCCTAAAAAGACTTGACAAATACCAAAACAAATTAAATAATGTTAAAATATACAGCAATGATTTAATTGTACGTGAATTGAAATACCGTATCGAAAAATATTCTAAATAAAAAAAATAAGTTTTAGGTGAACTATAAAGTTACACCCATATCTAACTGTTCAGTTAATTCTTTATATCTGTTTCTGATAGTTACTTCAGTAACACCAGCAATGTCAGCTACATCCCTTTGGGTTTTTCTCTCACCCAATAAAACAGATGCGATGTATAATGCAGCAGCCGCTACACCGGTTGGTCCTCTTCCAGAAGTCAAACCTTTATCCATTGCTTTTTCAATAATTTCAATAGCTTTAGATTGAGCTTCACCAGACAAACCTAATTCACTTGCAAATCTAGGAACATAATCTACTGGAGATGTTGGTGGCAATTTAATATTTAATTCTCTTGTAAGGAACCTGTAAGTCCTACCAACTTCTTTTTTAGTTACTCTAGAAACTTCAGCAATCTCATCTAATGTACGTGGGACGTTACATTGTCTGCATGCAGCATATAATGAAGCTGCAACCACACCTTCAATACTTCTTCCACGAATTAACTTATTATCTACTGCACTTCTGTAGATTACAGATGCTGCTTCCCTTACACTTCTTGGAAGACCTAATCTTGATGAATCCCTATCCAATTCAGATAATGCAAATGCCAAGTTACGTTCAGTAGCACCGGAAATTCTGATTTTTCTTTGCCATTTTCTTAATCTGTACCATTGAGCACGATTTCTTGCAGGAATATCACGACCATAAATATCCTTATTCCTCCAGTCAATCATGGTACTTAAACCTTTATCGTGAATAGTGTATGTTATCGGAGCACCAACCCTTGTACGTTTATCTCTTTGTTCGTGGTCAAATGCTCTCCATTCAGGACCCATATCTACTAAATTTTCATCAATAACTAATCCACAATGAGAACAAACAACTTCTGCTCTTTCATAATCTCCTATCAATTCTGTAGAACCACATTCAGGACAAACAGCAGCCTTTTTATTTTCTTCTTCACTTTTTCTTGCAGTCCTATCTGATCTTCTTCTGCGTCTAGGAGCCTGATTTACTTCTTCTGAAATGTTTTCATCCTCCGTTTTTTACGTTTTTTAGATTTTGGTTTTGATACAAACAGTTTCTCACCATAATTTCTTTTTATTCTGTCATGATCTGCTGACTTAAATAAACGAATTGAAATGTATGGTTGTTTAGTAGGTCCAAATACATAGCCCACCTTCCCAATTTTATTTTTATTACTGTCAAAAACTATACCACCACTAGTTGGTGTTTGGGAAGACCTTGCTATCAATTTACCAGAGTTTGCAATATGCAAACTATTTCCTAAGAATTTCATATAATCAAACTAAAAATTAAATCTGTATCGTTTATATATTTAGAATAGTCCCATATATAAAGGTATCGATATACTTATATATAGAAATATTAAGTTATTTAAATAATTTTATATTTTATTTTAAACCAACAACTTGAGATAAAGATTTGCCTGAATTTAACATGCCAGTAATATTTTTTTCTTTAATCTTAATCTCCAACGTTTTGTTCATGACTTCAGCAAATAATTTTTTAGGAATGACAACCACACCGGTTTCATCACCATATAAGAAATCACCCGGAGAAATTTTTACAGATTCCAATTCCAAATCAATGTTAATTTCACCCAATCCCAAAGCAGACCCTGCATTTGGTCTAAAACCACATGCAAAAATAGGATAATCCATATATAACAATGCATCCAAATCACGCACACATCCATAAACCAGTGTCGCCTTAACACCATTATTCTTTGCACATGTGGAAGCCAGTTCACCCCAGATTGCCGCATCCATATCGCTGGTTTCAACAAGCAATACGTCACCGTCATTTGCCTCATCAATAGCTAAAGTAATAGTTCCCCAGTCATCACTATTCGTTTTGGAAGTAGTAATCCTACCCCAAGTCTTTAAGTTATTGATAGATTTCAAGTTATATAATACTCCGGACCTGCGGGCAATTTGGTTGAATGCATCGGAAATCTGACAGCTTGAAACCTGATTTAGAAATGAATTCAGATTAATGTATTCATCGTAATTCTGACCATCATATGTTAAATCATCAATTGTAATGTTATCTAATGAAATATCTTTGATATCTTTTATTTTAGTTAAATCTTTTTTATTATGCAATAAGTCTTGAGGTTTTATAGACATAAAATCACCATAGTATTAATATATGGAATTATCAAATAAAAAAATTTTCTATAAACAATATTTTATATATTAGTTTAACCAAAATAATAATTGTAGTATTTGAACAATACTGATTTATTATATGCTTAAGAGTTAATTTATTCATTATTATTAATTTATCATTCATTTGATTAACAAAAAAGGAGAAAATTTAATTATAAAAAAAGGATTTAAAACAAAAATAAAAAAAATAACAAATTAAAAACAGATAAAACAAAATTTAGACCCGAATAATTAAATTTTCATTAGTACTTTTACTCTTTTTAGTATATAATAGGTTTTAAACTTAAAAACATGTTTATCGTATAATTTATTTATTGCCTAAAAATAATTATAATTTTTAGAAAAATATAAATTAACCCGATTAATAAGCTAGGAGGCTTAAATATGGGAAAAGGCGAAGAATTAACTACAACAAAATATTTAATCCATGCACAAATTAATGCAAATGGAATTGTAGAAAAACCAGATGTTGTCGGAGCAGTTTTCGGACAAACTGAAGGTTTATTAAGTAATGATTTAGATTTAAGAGAACTTCAAAGGACTGGTAGAATAGGTAGGATCCAAGTCAATATTCATTCTAATAGTGGAAGAGCTAAAGGAGAAATAGTAATTCCTTCAAGCTTAGACAGAGTTGAAACTGCTATTCTCGCAGCATCCTTAGAAACAATTAACCGTGTTGGACCTTGTGAAGCCGAAATCCAAACTTTAAAAGTTGAAGACGTTCGTGCTGTAAAAAGAGAACAAGTTGTAAACCGTGCAAAAGAAATCTATAAAAACATGGTCGAAAGCGTCGGTCCGGCAAGCATGAAAATGATTGAAGAAGTGAGAGAAGCAATGCGTATTCATGAAATTTCAGAATATGGGGACGACAGGTTACCTGCAGGCCCTAGCATACACACTTCAGATGCAATCATTGTTGTTGAAGGACGAAGCGATGTTTTAAACTTACTTAAATATGGAATTAAAAATACTGTTGCTGTTGAAGGAGTCAGTGTTCCACAGTCTATCGGTGATTTAAGTAAAAAAAGAACTACCACAGCATTTGTAGATGGTGACCGTGGTGGAGAATTAATCTTAAAAGAACTTTTACAAATCGGTGATGTTGACTATATTACACGTGCTCCTAAAGGAAAAGAAGTTGAAGACTTGGAAAAAGATGAAGTTTTAGTTGCACTCAGAGACAAAGTTCCTACTGCACAATTTTTAGCAAGTCACAACATTCTTTCAGAAAACAACAACAATCATCAACACAAAAAACATGACAAACACAATCATCACAAAAAACAGCAAAAATACATCAAGGAACCAAAAGTTGAAATTGAAGATGATGAAGTAAGTTTAATGAAAGACATGTTAAAAGAATTTGAAGGCACAGGATGCGGAGCAATCTTGGATGAAGCATTAAATATAACTAAAGAAGTATCAATCGAAGATATTTACGAAGAAATCAAAAATATTGAAGGAAGTGCAGATACTGTAATATTTGATGGTATTATTAGCCAAAGATTAGTTGACGTATCATCCAAAAAAGGAATTAAAAAATTAGTCGCTTTCAGATCAAATATAGTCAAAAAACCATACAACTTAAAAATTATTACCATCGAATAGAGGATTACCTATCCTCACTTTTTATTATTTTTTCCAATTATATCCATACTCTTTTTGAATGTTTAAAAATTTCTATAATTATAAATATTAATAAAGATAAATATTAATAAGAAAATTAAATAAGGAGGAAATTTAATGAATATAAACATTGAAAATTATTATACTGCTAGAAAAAATGTCTTTGAAAGATTTAACGAATCTAGTACAATAACAAAAATTGTTTTTTCATTTTTAATGGCTTGTATTACAGGTTTAATGGCTCAAATCATCATTCCTCTTCCATGGACTCCTGTCCCAATTACTGCTCAAACATTTGCAGTTTTATGTTCAGGATTATTCCTTGGTAAAAGATATGGATGTTTAAGCCAAATAATGTATGTTGTTTTAGGAATTGCATTTGTCCCATGGTTTGGGGGAATGACTGGAGGATTAGATGTATTGCTTGGATCTACTGGAGGATATTTAATCGGATTCATTATCGCATCATACTTTATTGGTTATATTACTGACAAATATGCAAAAGCACGTAATTTTACCCGCATGTTTGCAGTTATTTGTGTAGCTAACTTTGCATTAATTTATATTCCAGGGCTTTTAGGTTTAGCATTATGGATGTACTTTGCTCAGGGTACTGTAGTTGGAATTGCAGATCTTTTAATGATGGGTCTTGTTCCTTTCATCTTCGGAGACCTTGTTAAAGTTGCAGGTGCAGCTGGATTATCCAAAGTTTTCTTACCAAAAGACTAAAGGTTAATTTTAACCTTTTTACTATTTTTTTATTGATTAATATGAAATTAAGAGGCCATCATTTATTATGCATTTTAGGTTTTCAGGGTTATGGCTACAGTGAGGATTTTGTTTTGAATATGGCCCGAATTAATGAATTAAGAAAATCCGATAAAACCACCATCAAATTAATAAATAGACCTGACGACATTTGTTCCGCTTGTCCGAATTTAAAGGATGATGTCTGTGAAAATAAAATGCAAAATGAAAACATTGTGAAAATGGATAATGAGGTATTATCTCAATTTAATATTAATCAGGAATACAACGCAATAGATTTATTTAATGAAGTAGTTTTGAAATTTAATACTTTGAAAAGTGTTGAAAACATTTGCAATGATTGCAAATGGGCAGAAAAATGTTTATTTTACAAAAAATTAAAATAAACGATACCTTTAAATACTACTTAACCCATATATTAATATGTTGTTATATTACAACATAGTCCCGTAGGGTAGTGGTAATCCTTCTAGGCTTTGGACCCGGAGACGGCGGTTCGACTCCGCTCGGGACTATTCTAACTAACTTTTTTTATGAGATTTTTTATGGAAAAGCTACTGCTTATTGGAATAAATACAAGAAGTATGCTTAATAGTGCATTGAAATTAGATTATGAAATCTTTTCTACAAGTTATTTTTCTACATCAGACACTCCACAAATAAAAAACCAGAAAATAATTCTTGAAGAAAAGGATAATGAAAGTTCAGGCATTTTTGAAGACAATTTTAACAGTTCCTATATTCTGGAGACTTCAAAGGATTTTATTGATGAAGCAGACTACATCATCCCAATTTCTGGAATTTCACCTGGCGAATTTTCCAAAAAAGATCAAAAAAAGATTTTAGGAAATAAAGACGTTAGCCAAATAGAAAATAAGTTCAAGTTTTATGAAAAAATCAAAGATGAATTTAATGTTCCGGAGACTTTTTTAATAAAAGATGTAGATGAAGCAATTGAAATTAGTGAAAATAAACCTGAAGTTAAATATATAATAAAACCAGTTAAAGGATCAGGTGGTTATGACATCAATCTTTTAAATAATGATAGCACTATTCAATTAAACGATGATGAAAATTATATCCTGCAGGAATATATCGATGGGATAAATCTAAGTTCATCAATCCTTGCAAGCAAAGACAGAAAAAAAACCATTATGAACTCAAGACTGTTGACTGAAAATGATTTTAAAAATAATAATAGCTACATATACATTGGAAACATCCTACCTTTAACGAAAGAAAGCAGCCTTTCAAATATAGGAAATATCGATGAAATAAATAAACAAATGATAGAAACATCACAGAATTTAGCATATAAATTCGATTTGATAGGTTCCAATGGTGTGGACTACATATTAAATGAAAACGGATTATATGTAATTGAAGTTAATCCAAGAATACAGGGTACATTTGAATGTGTGGAAAAGTCACTTCAGATTAATATGCTGGATGCACATATAAAAAGTTGCATGAATGAGTCTGTCGAAATCCCCAAGGCAAAATATTACTCATATAAAAAAATAATCTATTCACCATGCAGAAACAAATATTCAAAAATAGATTTAGACAATATTTATGACCTGCCACATATCGGAACAATAACAGAAAAATCAGAACCATTGCTTACAATAATCGACAAAGATAGAGATTTTAAAAAATTATATGAAAAAGTAGAAAATAGCTCTCGAATTGTAAATCAAGAAACTATATAATACCAACAAGATGAATTATAAAAAATAAAAACCCTACTGTAATTAAAAAAGTAGTAATAATCATACCATAAGTCATCCATCTAAATAGTTTAGCTTTATTATCAGGATCAGCTAAAAATTGGTCTATTGGATTTCTTTTCATTAATACACCATAAAAAAATAAGTTTTTTAAAAAAAATAGAAAATGATTAGAATAAGATAAAAATCTTATTCTGCGGCCTCTTTTGCAGCTTGAGCTTTTTCATTTTTCTCAATAGTAGACCTAATCATTTTCAAACGAACAAAGTTTTCCCTTTCCATTTCCTGGAGTCTCATATCAATATACTTTTCAGTATTTTGGAATCTTGGAATCATAATATGTTCTAAAGCATTTACTCTACGTTTAGTGGATTCAATTTCCTCAGCTAATAAGAAAATTGTTTTTTCTACTTCACCAAGTTCAATTAAATACTTGAGAGATTCCTCGAATTTTTTAGCAGCTTCATCTAATTGGATAGTGGTGTCTGAAAAACCGTAACCCCTATCAACAATGGATCTTTCTTCCATTTGAATATTGGTTACAGGTACATTAACACCCATTACACTTCTTGAAGTAATATCAACATCAATAGATTCTTTAACTGATAATGATGCTTTTTTTACAGCCAAATCACCCATTGCAATTTGAGCTTCAATTAATGCTTCATTAGCTTCTTTTAAACTTTTCTCTGCATTTTCACGAATACCTTTAACACGATCCAAGATATCAAAAAACTCTTTGATTAAAGCATCTCTTTTTTCTTTGAGTAAACCATGCCCTTTAACAGCTAGTTTAGTCCTGTTTTTAAGAGATAATAACTCCATCCTTGTTGGATTAATTCCATCAATAATATCTTGTGCCATTCAATCACCTGTTTTAAGCAAATGAATTTATTCTTTTGGAAGGTATTGTTCGATAAATTCTTCTTTAACCCTTTTGAGTTCAGTTTTAGGTAAGATTTTAAGTAAATCCCAACCGAGATCCAAAGTTTCAAAGATAGTTCTGTCTTCGTCTTTACTTTGAGTGATGAATCTATCTTCAAATGCTTGAGCAAATTCCAAGAATTTTTGGTCCCTTTCGGTAAGAGCTTCTTCCCCTACTACCGCTACTAAATCTCTTAATTCACGACCTTCTGCATAAGCAGAATAAAGTTGGTCAGATACTCCACTGTGGTCATCACGAGTTTTTTCTCCACCAATACCACCACTCATCAAACGAGAGAGTGAAGGAAGTACGTCTACAGGAGGATAGATACCTTTCCTGGAGATTTCTCTGCTTAATACAATTTGTCCTTCAGTAATATAACCAGTTAAGTCCGGAATAGGGTGAGTAATATCGTCTTGAGGCATAACTAAGATAGGCATTTGAGTAATTGAACCTTCTTTACCATCAATACGTCCTGCTCTTTCATAAATACCTGCAAGGTCAGTATACATGTATCCAGGGTAACCTCTTCTTCCAGGTACTTCTTCTCTTGCTGCGGAAATTTCCCTTAAAGCTTCACAGTAGTTAGTCATATCTGTTAAGATAACTAATACCTGCATACCTAAGGTGAATGCATAATATTCTGCAGTAGTTAAAGCCATTTTTGGAGTTAAGATTCTTTCAATAGCTGGGTCGTCAGCTAAGTTCATGAATACTGTTAATTTTTCTAAAGCTCCAGTACGTTCAAAGTCCCTCATAAAGAAGTTTGCTTCTTCGTTTGTAATACCCATTGCTGCGAAAATTACTGCGAATTCATCGTCAGCACCTAATACTTTAGCTTGCCTTGCAATCTGTACAGCCAAATCGTTGTGAGGTAAACCTGATCCTGAGAAAATAGGAAGTTTTTGTCCTCTTACTAAAGTGTTCATCCCGTCAATGGTAGAGATACCAGTTTGAATGAATTCTTCTGGGAATTCACGAGAAGCTGGGTTCATTGGAGCACCGTTAATATCCAATTCTTCATCAGGAATGATTTCAGGTCCACCGTCAATAGGTTTACCGATACCGTTAAAGATACGACCCATCATATCTCTTGAAACACCAATTTTTGCAGTTTCACCAGTGAATCTGGTTTTTGTGTTTTTGGTGTTTAAATCGTTAGTTCCTTCGAATACTTGGATAACAGCAACATCTTTAGTTACTTCAAGAACTTGACCGCTTCTTTTTTCACCAGTAGGTGTTTCAATATCTACAATTTCATTGTAACCAACGCCTTCTACTCCTTCAACAATCATTAAAGGACCTGAGACTTCAGATACAGTAGTATATTCTCTAGTTTTAATATTTGTATTCATTTTTAAGCCTCACTGCATTGTTTAGTAATTGCTGATTGAATTTCTTCAATTTTAGCATCAAATTCCTCTTGTGGGACATATTTCATTTTACCGATTTCTTCTTTTACAGGTAATGCTACAATATTTGCAATAGGAGCACCTCTGTTAACTGCTGCAAGAGATTCATCATAGAACTGAAGAATGGTTTTTAACATTTTGTATTGTTTTTGTGGAGCACAGTATGTATCTACATCATCAAATGCATTTTGTTGTAAGAAGTCTTCTCTTAACATACGGGTAGTTTCTAAAGTAGCTTGATCAGTCTCTGGTAAAGCATCAGGACCTACTAATTGAACAATTTCTTGAAGTTCTGATTCTTTTTGTAAAAGACCCATAGCTTTATCACGAGTAGCTCTCCAATCTGCTGCTACATTATCAGCCCACCAGCCTTCAATACTGTCCACATATAATGAGTAACTTTGTAACCAGTCAATTGAAGGGAAGTGACGTTTATC
>Ga0326511_10003226_pt1 | contig 13118 bp, 19 predicted proteins | sample 0_2496_0518_D_FD_203701 | JGI IMG/M metagenome (GOLD analysis project Ga0326511, IMG submission 203701) | Bovine rumen microbial communities from UC Davis, California, United States - 0_2496_0518 | ecosystem: Host-associated > Mammals > Digestive system > Stomach > Rumen | place: USA... | reverse complement strand
GTTAGTGGAGCACCGTTCCAACTGGTGCCATCAGCACATGGCAACGATTCCCGACGACGTGCCTCCGTCCGATTGGCCGCAGTACCTCTACCGTTCCTGCACCCAAGCCGAGAAAGACCAATGGGAGCACGACCATCCCGAACCCGAACCGGAACAAGCCCGCCCTGCGGATGAGGAAGGAGGTGAGGGATGACCGAGACTATCCAAAACATAAAACGTTACTTCGCCTTGCCAGAGTTGGTAGGGCGTGAGGTCGCTGCCAAGTATGGCGAGTTTGCGTGGGCGTGCTTTGACCCTCGTCTATTGGATGTTATCCTGTGGCTGCGCGAGGGTTTAGGCATACCGCTGGTGTGCAACACGGCAGCCTTGCAACAACGTGGACTGCGCACGAATATCTCGCCACTGGTACAGGAAAAAACGAAAGCCGGCAAGATGTACCTTTCTGCTCACTGCTTGGGCAAAGGTGTTGACCTGTCGAGTAGCAGGATGTCGGCAAAGGATATGCGCAAATGGATAAGGCAGCATATAGACGAATGCCCGCACGCGATACGCCTGGAGGGGGACAAGAGCGCGCCGACTTGGTTGCATATTGATGTCATGAATATAACCGACAACAAGTTAGTGATTTTTGAGGTATGAAACAGAACGTGTGTACACGGTTGAAGATCATTGCAGCCATACTGGCTGCCGTTGCGGTAGTGCTGATTGTCGTGTCGTTTTTCGTTCCACCGCGCGGAGTGATTGACGGTTCGGTGCTGGCGGCTGTCGGCGAGTTGTTTGCGTTCGCGTCGCTGTTCATGATCTGGGAGTCCGTTGACCGTGGCATGGATGCAAAGATCACGCACGGAGGTACAAAAATAGAATTGAGCAATGATGACAAAAATTAAGATATTGCTTGCAGCTGTTTTGCTGTTGTCAGCATGCGCCGTGCCGAAAGTGGTGACGGTTACGGAGTACCGCGACCGTACCGAACGTGACACGGTAACATTGCGCGATAGCGTCACGCGTGACAGGTTCGTATATATCCAAGGCGACACGGTGCATGACATACAGGTGCTGGAGCGTATCAAGTACCGTGACCGCGTGCAGGTAATTGAGGTGCATGACAGCATTCCCTATCAGGTTACGGTTGAGGTGCCGGTGCGCGTGCGTAACGGTTACGACCGGTTCGTTTCATGGGGATTCTGGATATTGCTTGCATTGATTGCAGTTGCTATTGCGTGGCGTATATATGTAAGGCATTAGAACGCGAGTTTTTGCGTGTTTTGGCGCGTTCTAACCGCTCGGATGTGTAATTTACCGTCCGAGCGTTTTTGTGTGCTTAAATCGAAAATTTCGCTACAAAATTTGCAAATATCAAAAAAAAGTCGTACCTTTGCAGAAAATTTCAGTAACGTATGGAAAACGAAGAGATAAAGAAGCGAATCCGCGAGATAATCAACACACCGGCTTCGATGCTTTCAAACAGCGACAAGGATTTTCTGCTGAAAGCCGGTCTGCAAGTTGGCGTACTCAAGAACGGAACGTGCAAGAGGTGCTGGCACGATTATGCAATGCAGGTGTGGAAGGCTTTGGACGTCGAGCAGCAGGAGGAACAGGACACACGCGCGTACGTGTTACGTGACGGCGTGGATGTGTTCTTTGGCAACATACGTGTCAACGCTGCCACGCTAACAGACGAACTGGCACGCTACCTGTTGGATCACGGATTTAATCGCAAATACTTCAAGAAATGCGGGTAACGGAGCAAACAAAGTACACCGACATAGCGGACATTGAAAAGTATTTCAAGCCCGATACGGTTGACGCACTGACGGCAGCGGCTGAACGTTGCCACGGTGCAATGTACGATCTGACGTTTTCAGAGTTCTGGGATTGTGCCGGCGGCAATTACGACCGCCTTGGTGATCTGACAGACCCGACCGTGTTGCAGGTGTACTGGATAAAGCGATTCAAAGCGTTCTTTGACGAATTTGCCGAATCGCTGAAGAAACTGCAACTACCGCCTACCGCGGACGAAAAGCGTGCCGGCGATAACCTGCTGCAAGTCAGCTGGGCTGAGGGCATTCTGGTGTTTTTGCAACAGTGGTTCAAACTACCTTCGTACAAAGCGGCGGAACAGATTACTATTGGCGAGATACTGATAGCCAAGCGCGCGCAATACAATCAGGACAAATACAGGCGTGCGCTATCAAAGATACAAATGGAAAAACTGCATAAAAAATGAGCATAATTGACAAAATCAAAAAGAGCGTTACGGATGCCGTCAGGCTGCCGTTCTACTACGACACGCCCGAGACGCTGAACGTACGCCTGGACAATGCCAAGTTTCCGTGCGCTATGCTGCATATCGTTACATCCGGCGCGGTGCAGGACACGAACGGCATCATACGCGAGCGTCTGACAATAGAGGTGCTTTTCGCCACGCAGTCGCGTCTGGACTTTGACGGCATACAGGTTGAGGCGTGCGAACTCGACAAGATGAAGCGCGCGGCGCTCAAATGGCTTTCAACGCTGTACCGCAATACGGACCTGCGGCTGGTTTCGGTTAACGGCACGTCACGTTACTACGCTACAGATGATGCAATATATAGCGCGTACGGTGTCAATGTAACGATTGAGGAAGCCGAGGGCGTATCAAGTTGCACCGAGATAACAGATTTTGATATATAATTTGCGTCTTGACGCGTTTTTTTCGCGTCAAATGATAAATTACACACCTGAATAAAGAAAACCGCTTAAAACGCACGAAAATGGCTTCTACGCTTGAAACAGATATTATACGCATACTTACGGACACACGTGACCAGATACGCGCGAACATGCAGGCGCGTAATATAAACGCGTCAGGGCGTACGAGCGAGAGCATACGCGTTGAACCGTACGACGGTGGCGTGCGATTGATTGGAGGATATAATGCGACGCGAACGGTTGACGGTTACACGGCAGGCACTACCGCACCTGTGCCGACACTGGAGATAGGTCGTGCAGGCGGTGGTGTGCCGAAAGGGTTCTACCATATCATACGCGAGTGGACGCGCGAAAAGCGGTTGCCGTTCGCCAGCGAGCGCGAGCGTAATACGTTCGCGTATTTCGTTGCACGGAAGATTGCTCGCCAAGGCACACAGCGTCACGCCTCTCCGGTTGATGTGTACAGCACGCCGGTCACGCAGGCTGTCGGCAAACTGCGAGAGGTTATGTCAAGCGGAATGCGCAACACAATACGTGCCGCAATAGGTAGCGGAGCGGTTAGAAATATCAAGACGAACTTCTGATTTTTTTATTTTTTTATTTTTTTTCGCAAAAAACAAAAAGTCACACATGCGTATGCGCGTATATGCGTACGTAAAAAAAAAAAAAAAAAAAAATAGGAAAATCGTGACAAAATCATAAAGCAATGGCAGAGAATAGAGAGAGCGTAATTCTTGACTTAAAACTTGACGCAGGAATGATCGCAGAAGACTTGGCAAAGGCTACTAAGCAGATCGCCACATTGAAGCAGGAGCAGAAACTGCTCAATAAGGCACTGGAGGATGGTAGAATGTCCGAGGAAAATTACGGTAAAGCGATGGCGGAATCTTCGTCTGAGCTCGAGAAAGCAACACGGCAGTCGAAGACCTATAATGCAATTTTGAAGCAGGTTAACGACACAACAGGTCAGTATGGGGATAGTCTGTCTGAACAGCAGCGCAAGCTGAACGACATGCAGAAAGCCTACGACGGTCTTGATGCCAAGTACAGAGACAGCAAGGCGGGAAAGGCATTCTTGAAAGCGATACAGGAACAAAGCGAGGCAGTGAAGAATATGGAAGCAGAGACCGGCAGAGCACAGCGCAACGTAGGAAACTACACGGAGGCGTTGAAGCAAGCCGGTATCGGTGTTGACGGTTTTGCAGGAAAAATGAAAGCGTTTCTCGCAAATCCGTGGGCTTTGCTGCTTGCTGCAATCGTTGCGGCTGTCAAGGGGCTTATTGACGCTTTTAAGGGGAGCGAAGATAGAATGAAAGAGCTGCAACGTGGTTTTGCACCATTCAAAGCCGCAATAGACGTTGTAAAGCAAGTATTCGACGCTTTGGCGAAGTCTCTATCTGGCGTTGTTATGACGGCTTTGCAAAAAGTAACGGATGGCGTTAGGTGGCTGTTTTCTGCTATAGACAAACTCGGCAAGCGTATTGGTAAGAATTGGGAGCTTTCAACAGCATTTGAGCAGGCAGCTGAAAACAGCAGAAAAGCAACGGAAGCAGAGCAGAAGTATATAGAGCACCGAAGGCGTATGATAGAGGCTGAGGCTAAGTCTGAGAATGAGGTAGCCAAATTACGTGATAAGGTGGCGCAGCAGGACAAGTACACAGCTGAAGAACGTGTTGAAATGTTGCAAAAAGCAGTTGCTATTGAGGAACGTGTTGCAAAGGAGCGTGTCCAACTCGCAAAAGAGCGTCTCGCCTATTTGGAGGCGGAAGCTAACAGGAGCGAGAACGATGCGGAGGCGAACGAGGAACTTGCAGAAGCACGTGCAGATGTCACGAGAGCTGAAACGGCATTTTACAAAACAAGTAAGGAGTTGCAGTCCCAGATAGTGGCGCTCAAAAAGGAGGAAACGACGGAAATTAAAACCGCGGCAAAGGAGGAAGAAAAGCAGCGGAAAGACGGTGAGAAATTAAGCAAGGCTTCCTTGGACTACCAGCGGCAGATAAAACTCGCGGCACTTGGAGAGGATAAAGAGTTCAGTAAAGAGGCGTACGACATAAATATGGATTATTTCAATGCGCTTACAGCGTCGTACGTAAAGGACAGCGTCGAATATCTGAATGCTTTGACAGCCAAGGAAAAATATCAGCAGGAATATGAAGAAAAGCGCAAAGAGTTCGAGGAGAAAGCGCAGGAGTTCCTTGCCCAGTATAACGATATGGACAAATTGCAGGAGCAGTACGACAGCGAGTTAAGACAGCTTGATGAGTTCCACTCGCAGGGTCTTGTTTCCGAGGAAGAATATCAGCAAGCACGTTCCGATATTGACAAGAAATATTCTGCCGAACGTTCCAAGCGTCTGCAAACGTCGTTGAAAGAGCTTTCGGCTTCCTTCAAGAAGATGGGAGATTTTCTGGGACAATTTGCCGAAGATAACGAAGATGCGGCAAAAGCGCAGAAAGCGTTTGCTGTTTCCGCTATAATCTTGGATCAGGCGCAAAGTATATCCGCCGGAGCGTTGGCTATTGCTGAGGGCACAGCGAGCGCGGCTTCTGTGCCGTTCCCTGGTAACATACCGGCGATTATATCTGTCGTTGCTCAGGTTACAGCGATGCTCGTAGGCGTGGCGAGCAGTATTGCACAGGCAAAGCAGATAATCGGCGGAGCGGATGCAGGCAACTTCGCAACAGGCGGCGTGGTAGGCGGTTCGTCTTACACCGGCGACAAGATGATAGCGCACGTCAACAGCGGCGAGGGTATATACACGCAGGGACAGGCTAACAATATCCTGCAAGAGGTGGCGAACAATCCCGCGCGAGGCGGATTCGACTACGGTCAGTTGGCAAACGTTTTAGCGTCAGCCGTGGCGGCACAGCCTGCGCCGGTCCTGGTATTGCAGGAGTTCCGAGAATTTGAACAGAAAGTAACAACCTACGAAGAAATTGCAAGCGTATGATAGTTTACAGTAAGCAGCGCACCGTGCAGTCGGTGCGTATTGAGCAAGGAGCGGTCAGAATAGACCTCAAGTTTGGATACCTGCAAGGCGGTGACGATTTCACCGTGTCGTACGTCGTTGACGACAGCAACGACACCATTGACATTGACATCACGGATGTTGTGCGTGCCTATCCGTCAGGCGAGTTCACGGTGAAGCAGTATGACGACCACGGAGTGCTGATAGACGATAGCGTTTCTGTCGATTGGACGACAGGCGGTCTGACTGATCCGGCTCGCGACTTTATCCCTGAAACAACGTACGAGGTGGGAGTTGCCGGCGCTGTGACGCTTCCGAGTATGATACTGGCAGGCGGTGAGGTGGTGTTTGAAGTGATAGGAAGGGGCTTCCACTATTTAGCACTCGTCAACGGTTCTATTGTGAATATTACCGATAACACCACCATACCGCAGAATGCCACACGGATAGTTGTGCGTGATAGTGAGGTGATATATTCCGCACAGCTCTACGAGCAGGACGAATGCAAGGACTATGTGCAGTTGAGGTGGGTATCGCGTTACGGAAACGTGAAGCAGTTCACGTGGGAGCGTCGCGATCTGAAAGAAGCGACAGACGACACGCTGCGGCTGATGGATATTAACACGCCGTTCAACGTACACAAGGGAGCGATGCGCTCTCTGACAGCAAGGCTTGGAAACCTTACGGCGTACGACCACTGGTATTATGCCGATATAGTGACGAGCGACAAGGTCGAGATGCTGATGCCGGATAACGTTTGGCGGCAGGTGGAGGTAACCACGAAAGACGCCACCACACCGAACACAGACAACGGCGAGCCGAAAGAGTTGGAGATTGATATAAATTACGCGGCTTATGATACGATTTAGCATTGCAGGCAGGTATTTGGACTTGCCTGCCGATTTATCGCTGACATTGAAGCGCACTAACATGCTATTCGCGTTCGACAAGATCGAGTGCGAGCGTTCAGCGTCTTTCAATATACCGGCTACGCCGAATAATGACGCTATTTTTCAGCTGTCAAAAATGCCGCAGGCGTACGGTTCTGGCATGCGCGTGCGTTACTCGGCGCAGATGCAGGCGAGCGGTGTGACGAAGAATGGTTATCTGTACGTTGACAGTTATGCCGGCACGTACAAAGCTATCTTTGTGACCGGCGAGTTGCTTGGGCTAAAAGCGATAAAAGATGCAGGAAAGATTGGCGAGATTATCAGTTCGACGGAAACGACGCAATGGAGTTCGGCAAGCATGACACCGGCGCAGGGGCGCAATTCTGTCTTTACGCAGGTAGCGTACGCCACGGAAGCCGAAGCACCGTACCCGAGCGTGCGCGTGCGTGAGATTGTCGGCAGGGCGTTGCAGCGGTTAGGTGCTACTTGGTATCCGCCTGCCGCCATTGATTATGTCAGATATATACCAGATGAGCCGAAAGGCGTAACGTCAACCGATGTGGAATACGAAGCCGTTGCGCACGCTATGAGTGAGACCGGCAGCTATCCTGACTGCTATGTGTGCAATAGTCTGACAGGCTTGCCGTCTGATCTGTTCTATACCAGTAGAGCACGTGTTATGCGTACGATAGGCACGCCGGCAACTATTATATACACAGGCAGCGTTGTGCAGTTGCGCTGCCGTCAGGCGTTGCAGATCACATTCCCAGATGATTGGAATCCAGATTGGTTTGTTGGATATTTTCAAGACGGCGGTTCGTACAGCCTTGGCGAGTTCGCTTTCTATGGTGAGCGCGAGTTCACTGACCAAGGCACGGCAGTCGGTGAGCCGTTGGCAGGTCGTACAATTGACGTGCCGTTGAACGGCTTGCTGTGTGTGATTGACAAGCACTGCTTTTCCAATCAGCAGGGATCTAGCGGTTTGGAATATGGCTGGGGTTTTCAGTCGGACACGTTCGGTTTCAACGTTGAGGGCGGCGATATAACGGTCGGCACGGTGCTGCGGTTGCAGGACAATCTGCCTGACGTAAGGGTTACGGACATGTTGAAAGCTATTGCTGCATTAACAGGCACGCAGCTGACGTACGACGGTGAGCAAGGCGCAATCACGTTCAGCACGCTTGGTACGTGGGGCGAGACTGTTGACCTGACAGGGGATGTGCTGGAGGTAGGCAGCGTGAGCCGGACGTTTAGCGATTATGCACAGCGTAACGTGGTGGAGTTCGACAGCGGTGACGGTGTGCCGGAGGCGCAGCGGCTGAAAGTGGAGTACGACATACAGAACGATAATATAGCAGAAGAAAAGACGTTGCAAAAAATTCCGTTCAGCGAGGGGCGTGCAGCCGGTGCGGCTGATGATCGTGCGCTTATATATACGGACGGCGGTGCGCTGGCGGATGCGAGCGCGAACGTGCCTGCCATGACGCGCGTTCGTTTATTAAAGAACGCCGCTTTGCAGACGTTGTGCGATGCCAGTACCAAGGTGCAGATCAAGGCGAGTATGACCATGCTGCGCTTCAACCGTATCGTGGCAAACACGCGGTTCTGGTATGACGGCGTTTTGTATGTCTGGACAGAGCTGCAATGGAGCAAGGATGTGGCGACACTGACGCTTGCTAAATTTTAGGCGTTTTAAGGCGTTCAATTTGCTTGGCGGTGTAATTTACCGTTTCGGCTCAGAAAACGTCTTAAAACGAAAATTTTGCACCGAAATTTGGAAATATCAAATAATTTTCGTATCTTTGCAGCAGATTTTCTTTGTTGTCATAATTAGTTAGGGTATGCTCACCGAGAGGTGGGCATATTTTTTTTTCTGTCGAAAGATTTGCAAATGTCAAATAATTTTCGTATCTTTGCATCGAGTTTGTTTTATAGTCCATAACTGATTTGATTTGTTGTGAATTTTAGGGGAAGTGCTCGCCGTGAGGCGGGCACTTTTTTTGTCGGAATATTTGCAAATGTCAAATAATTTTCGTACCTTTGCAGTCGAAAACGGGTAAAATTTTCATAGTTAAGGTTAAGATGGGCAGGCTCGCAGGGATGCGCGCCTGTTTTTGTATGTGTTTTGTAAAATGTATATTGCAAATTATATCAAATTATGACAAATTTTTGCAAATTTTATCAAATTATTTGCATATATCAAAAGAATTTTGTAATTTTGCATCGTCTTTCGAAAAAGTTCGGGAGCGATAACCAAAAAGTTAACCAAATAGACAACGAAAAAAATGAACAAGCACTACTACACAAAAAGCCTCGGCAACATCCTGCTGAACGTGACAACGATCAATCGTAATTTCCGAATCAAGGTACACGGACTGGTCAACGGTCAGAAATGGAATAAATTGGTAGGCGTAGCCGGTTTGCGGGCGCTGCTGAATAACGACTGGAACAGGCTCGTAAAAATGGTGCTCCGCGCGTTCAACAGCCTCGCGGACAAGTGCGCTTGCAAAATCTACGGCGGTGCAGTGGTAACGTTCTACGTTAAGTAATCAACCCTAAAAAATAACCAAATAAAAATCCAAAAAGTTATGAAAACCGACATTTATCAGACAATCACGGACAAGATGATTAAGGAACTTGAAGCAGGCATCATACCTTGGCACAAGCCTTGGATAGGCGTATCGGGCACAGGCTGCATATCGTATGAGACCGGCAAACCTTATTCGCTGCTCAATCAATACCTGCTGAACGGACGCGCAGGTGAGTGGCTGACATATCCGCAAGTTGTTAAGGCAGGCGGTAAGGTGCGCAAAGGCGAGCACGCGAGTATGGTAGTGTTCTGGTCGTTCGTGCTGAAAACGGAAACCGTCAAGCAGTATGACGAAACAGGCGTAGAGATAGGCGAGGAAAAGAAGATGTACAAGTATCCGGTTTTGAAGTCGTACAACGTTTTTCATATCGACCAGTGCGACGGCGTGAAGCCGAAGCACAACAATGAGGTAGTGAGCTATGACCACGATCCGATACAGGAAGCCGAGCGCGTTGTAGCCGGTTACGTTGATCGCGAGCACGATCTGAAATTGCATATATACGAAACGGCACGCGCGTTCTACCGTCCGAGCACTGACGAGGTAGAGGTTCCAGAGAGCAGGCAATACAAGCAGCAAGCCGAGTATTATTCGACGCTCTTTCACGAGCTCACACACAGCACAGGACACCGCTCACGTCTCAACCGTGACGGCATCACGAAAATGCACTTTTTCGGTGACGAAAATTATAGCAAGGAGGAACTTGTAGCCGAGTTCGGTGCAACGTTTCTTTGCGGCGTCTGTGGCATTGATTGCGAAAAAGCGTTCAAGAATAGTGCAGCATACATACAGGGCTGGCTGCGTGCTTTGAAGAACGACCGCAAAATGATAGTCATGGCAGCGGCGAAAGCGGAAAAGGCTGCAAGGTACATATTAACAGGCGAAAAGTGATGGCAACGTACGGATATATACGAGTAAGCAGCGACAAGCAGACGGTGGAGAATCAACGTGTTGAGATTCTCCGCTACTGCGAGTCCAACGGTTTGCATATCGACGACTGGATAGAGGAAACGATAAGCGGCACGAAGAGTTACGACAAGCGTGCGCTCGGATCGCTGTTGAAGCATATCAGGAAAGAGGACCTGATTATTTGTACGGAACTGAGCCGACTCGGGCGTAACGTGTTCATGATTATGGAGATTTTAAGCACCTGTATGAAGCGTGGCTGTTACGTGTGGACTATCAAGGACAACTACCACCTTGGCGATGATTTGCAGAGCAAGGTCTTGGCGTTCGCTTTCGGTCTGGCGGCAGAGATTGAACGTAATTTGATAAGCATGCGCACACGCGAAGCACTGGCACGGTTGAAAGCTGAGGGCAAGCACCTTGGCAGACCGTTTGGAACCGGTGGCGAGGAACGGCACAGGCTGTTTAAGTACAAGCAGCGTATCTGGCAGATGCGCGATGCAGGCGACACGTTTGAGACCATCGCCAAACGTTTCCACGTGACGCGTACGTGCGTGTGGCGGTATTACAAGAAATATATAGAAGATGCGTAAACCGATAAACCGAAGGAGAAATGATTATGACCGACGAACAAATCAAGCAGGCAGCTATTCAGCGCGGCTGCATTGAGGGAACGGCTGAGTATTACGGCTTCATAGAGGGTGCGCAATACTACCGAGCACGATGCCTTTATGAGCAGCAAGAATGACTGAAGCCTGTGCCGGTGCTTTTCAGGAGTTGCCGACACCCGTAGATAGCACCGGCACAGGCGTTTTTGTATGTGTTTTGTAAAATGTATATTGCAAATTATATCAAATTATAACAAATTTTTACAAATTTTATCAAATTATTTGCATATATCAGATATATTTTGTAATTTTGCATCGTCTTTCGGAAATGAGCCGAAAGCAAAACCAAAAAGTTAACCAAATAAACAACGAAATTATGAAAGCAAAATCAGCATTGAACAACCTTGAGAAGGTCGCGATCAACGAGAAAAGTATCAGAAATTGGAAACTGACAGCAGCGTGGAAGTTAATCAATCGTGCTATCATGTGCCAGCGCAACAGCATACGTCCTTGCTATTATAGCGGCAGCGGTCGGTTCACATCTAAACTGGACTATACCGCGGACGTGAAACACCTCCTCGAAAAAGCCGGCATACGTTACACGCTGACAAATGACGCTCCGCGCGGAAGCGAGACTGGTAACCTGATCATTCTCACACATATCGAATACTAAAATCACAGCCAGCCGGTGTGTCGGACGCAGTTAAGGCGCACGGCAAAGCATTCCACCGGCTGGCTACCTTATAACCCTTAAAAACTCTACAACAATGACACAACAGGAATTTGAGCAGCAATGCAAGAAAATCGACCAGCAGCGTGACACACTGGTCAAGCAAGCAATGGCACAGGTGCAGTTCTGGCAGCTGGAGGTAACGAAAGCCAACCGGCAACGAAAGGAGCGCAAACAGAAGCTCGACAAGGAGTATCGCGCGCAGTACGTTGCAAACATTGACAAACGCGCCAAACGTGACGCGCACAGTCTGAAACGAAGCGTGGAGGCAGCCGTCAAGCAGACGCTCGACATCGAACGCCACTCGCGTGCATACGATCCGGAATCGCTGGAGGTATCTTTCGAAGATACAGGTATCGGTCTGATCATGACGGTAAGCCTTCTAAAAAAGAAACAGGAACACAAACCGAGCAACGTATGAGCAAGATGATGAACGCGCAACTGGTGCAAGGCATGCAACGTTGCGAATGCTGCGGCAGGCTGTTTATGCCGGACGAAATGGTCGGAGACCTTTGCATTGACTGCTATACCGACCTGAACAATTAAAGCCAAAATTAAAGTCAATTAAAGACAAAATTAAAGTCAAACAACCACTAAAAAGAAAATCAAAATGAAAAATCAAGAAAATTTCGCCACGGCTGTTGTGGCAAACGAAATGGCGCAGAAACACGCCGAGGAAATTCAGCAGACACGCGTAGGCGGTCTTGGTGGCAGCGACGCCGCAATACTGTACAAGATAGGCGTTAACGGTCTGTCGGCGTTGTCGGCAACGGATAACAAACGCCTGGCGATCATGCTCGGCTTGGCTCCTGTTGAGGCATGGCAGGGCAACGCCGCTACAAACGCCGGTCACGCGTTTGAAGATTTTGCCGAAACGGTCGTACCGTTCGGAAAATACGGATATAAACGCGAGCTTCGTATCGAGCAGCAACTGGCGCACAACTTCAAAACGTTCGCACACGCCGACTTCGCCAGCGGCAGCAACATGCGACAGATAACCGAGTGCAAATACGTGCAAGACGACACGGACAAGGTTCTGGAGCGGTACAAGTATCAGCTGCAATGGTATTTTATGCTCGGTGCAACGACTGTCACGCTGTTTCACGGACGCGGTAACGTTGAGCCGTTTGAGGTGCTGGAGACGTACGTGCGACCTGTTGAGCGTGACGAGGAAATGATCGCTGTTCTGCGTGCCGGTATCAAGACGCTTGACGATGCTATCTCCAACGGCTGGCAGCCGGCTATACCTGACAAGGCTATGATTGAGGACACGCCTGCCGTTGTGGCAGCGGCATTCGCTGATCTGTCGGATATAAGGCAAGCCGAGGCGGAGCTGAAAGCGCGAAAGGATACAGCACAAAAGACGCTGAAAGACTATTGCGAGACGTTTGGATATACCGGCATAGTTGGCGCAGAACGCCAGCTGATATACACCAGAGCGACAACGAGCAAGACGTTTGACAGCGCGGCATTCCTGAAAGATAATCCGCAATACTACGATGCCGAGAAATACTGGAAAGTGTCACAACGGTCGGCAAGCGTAATGTTGAAATAATAACCTTTAAAATCCAAAAAGAAATGAGAGTAACAACTATTAACGTGCAGATCACGAAACAGCCGAAGCAGTACGAAGCGGTGCGGCTGGGTATGGATGTCAGCCTGGACTCGGGCGAGAACGAACAGGACGTAATCAAGGCGGTCAACGACGAATTGCTTGCAATCTATGCCGATATG
>Ga0326511_10003225_pt1 | contig 13118 bp, 17 predicted proteins | sample 0_2496_0518_D_FD_203701 | JGI IMG/M metagenome (GOLD analysis project Ga0326511, IMG submission 203701) | Bovine rumen microbial communities from UC Davis, California, United States - 0_2496_0518 | ecosystem: Host-associated > Mammals > Digestive system > Stomach > Rumen | place: USA... | reverse complement strand
GAAGATAAGGGTTGTACGAGTTGATTGGAATGATCCACTTCCTAAACCTGAAAAAGGAATAACATATCTTAGGCCTAATAATGAACCTGTTATATTCCCAGGAGAATTTGGATATATAGGTGATTATTCATTGCAAGAATGGTCATTACATGAAGAAATTGCTGGTGATGAATACATTGATAATGGTAATACATTAGATAAAAAAGAATCATCATCAATTGCAGATATACTTGGTGATAATAATCCATTACTTAAACTTAAATTTGATTAATATGAGACATAGATATATATTTTGTGGAGTAGTCTGGGAACATCCAGAAATTTGTAATTATAGACTTATTTCAAAACCAACATATTCACATGGAAGTTTTGTTAGAGTAAATATTCCTGATGATTTAGAATTAAGTCATTATAGTGGTGATGGATATTCTACAACCTATGATAAAAGAACTATTCATGAATTAGGTTGTGATTGTTATATTTTGTTTAAAGGACGTTGGAGAAAGTTCAATTATTTAAAGAAATTTGAACCACATCAATGGTTTAGAGTTTTAGAACATATATTTGGATTAAGAAATTGTTATGATGAAAAAATTGGTTGGACTGACGATATAAAACAATATTCAGATATATTTTATAGTGAAGAACGTATAGAAATGTCAAATAAATGTTCAAGAAATGAATATAAAAGACATTACCCAACAGTTAAAGAAGATAAAAGAGGACTTAAATTAAAAGTCAATTTAGATAAAAGTGAGCAAACAATTGAATTTCTTCGAAAAGGATCTGGAGAAGATGAATGGTTGAAATACTATGATGAGTTCAAAAAAGAATTAGAAGAAAATCCCAATAAAGAAATTTGGTGCGAATAATGATATTAAGTATTGATTTTAGAACAGATATTCCAGCATTTTATTCTGAATGGTTAGTTAACAGGTTTAATGAAGGATATGTATATTTTCGTAATCCTGCATATCCCCAAACAATACATAAGATAATTTTAGATAAGCAACACATAGAGGGTATTATGTGGTGTTCAAAAGATTATCTTCCTATTCTTCATGATCTAAAAAATATTACTGATAAATTTCCAAGTATATTTCATTATACAATAACAGGATACGGAAAAAATATTGAACCAAATGTTCCATGTTTAGAACAATCTATTTATACATTCAAAGAACTTTCTCAAAGATATGGGGGAGATAAAGTAATATGGAGATATGATCCAATATTTTTAACCGAAAATTATGGAATTATAAGACATATTAATCAATTTACAGATATATGTAAAGAATTATATAATTATACAGATAGAGTTGTTATAAACTTTGTATCGTTATACGAGAAAGTAAAAAGACATATGCCTGGTTTGCAAGAATTAACATATGATGAAAAACTTTTGATAGTTAAAAAATTTTTAGAAATTACTAAAAAATATGGATTGAAACTTCAAACTTGTGGCAATGGACTTCAATTTAAAAATTTAGAAGGAGTTGAAGTTACTGGTTGTCTTGATGAGCATGCTTTAAATTTGATGGGAATATATCCTAAATCTTCAAAAGGAAATAATGTTCCATGGGGATGCTTATGTTATCCAAATACTTGTATAGGAGAATATAACACTTGTCTTCATAAATGTAAATATTGTTATGCATCTGCTGATTTTGATAAATGTGATGAAAATTTCAAAAAGCATGATCATAAATCTCCATTATTGATAGGATGGCCAAGGGGAGACGAACAAATTATTGAAATGAAACCTAAGATTCTTAATACAGGACAACTGAAATTGGATTTTTAATTTTCATATTATATTTGAATTTTTAATTATAAGTACTATATTGTAATTGTAAAAAATAAATAATATATGAATACAACATTTCAAATTCAGATTAAAACTCACAATTGGGAAGGTGGTTCTCCTACAATTACAAAGGAAATTTCATTAAATGATTTGAATAAGTTTGCAAATCTTGCTGCAATTATTAACAAGAATTCCGGTGGAAAGATTTGGAATTGGTTTGGTAAAGGATATGGACTTCCAGAGAAATGGGATGGTAATAGATATGTTCTTGATACTTGGAAACTTTGTAAACACATGAATGAATATTTTGATTATAAAGTTGAAGATGTCAATCTTATTAAGGAGTTCTTCCTTCGTTTTACACCTTATGGTTGCGATGGTATTGAGTGGATTAAGTTCTTTAAGGTAGAGGAACTTGAATTTAATTCTTAATATTATTTGAATTTTTAATAAAAATTACTATATTATATTTGTAATCAATAAAATTAAACAATATGCATTTTTATTTTTCCAATTTTGAGATTTCAAATCTTGCGCGAGTACTTGGTTCTGATTTTAATGTTCGTCGTAACCGTGCTGGTAATATTACTGTTGAATATCTTCCCGAGTTCAATAAATGCGGTAAGTTGGACAAGAAGTATTGGACTTTGTATTTTACTTCAGATGGAACTTATCTTTGGAGACGTTGGACAAGTACTTCATATTGTTTTCCTTTGCATGGTGTTGGTCGTACTCGAATTGGAGAGATTCATCATGAAAATTATAATGGTCATAAGTATACTTGGTATTACCGTGAGTGGGATATTAAGAAATGTGAATTTGATACTTATGAGGATGCTGTCAGTTACTTTGTTTATTATCTCCGCAAGTATCGTAATATTGATTTAAAGACAACTCCCATTAATCCTACGACAATTGCTGAGGAATATGCAAAAGAAAAATTTACACAGGAATATGTAGACAGTTGTACTGACTCAGATCATTTTGATTGGCTTGAATGGTTTGATAGTAAATATCCTTACCGAACAAAGAATGAACGTACAAAGTTTGCAATGGTAATTGAAGATTTATATTGTGCAAAGGTGCATGAGTTTCATGGAAAGGAAATTGATTATTCTTCATTGAGAGAAGCTGAGCGTTTGCTTGGTGAAGCTCATAAGTTGCTTCTTACAGTTTATCATAATAAAAATTTTGAATATCAAATAAAGGAAATTGAAGATTGCCTTCCTTACGTCAATATCGGGCGAGACAAAGTAAAGACAATTACTGATGAAATTTATCGAAATTATATTAAATAAGGGAAACTTCACAGTTTCCCTATTTTTATCTTAAATTTTAATAATATATTAACAAATTTTTACTATATTTATACAAATAAATAGTTTGTAAATTTATGTTTTCATTTGTTAATAACAACCCAAATAACCCAAAGGTATCTGTTATTACTTGTCTTTATAATTGCCCATCAGATTTATTTGAAAATTGTATTAAAGGTTTAGTAAATCAAACTTTTACAGATTTTGAAGTATTAATTGTAAATGATGGTTCAACAAAATATCTTGATGAAAATATTGCAATTATTGAAAAGTATTGTAGTGATGATAATAGATTTAAATATTTTGAAAAAGAACATAGTGGTAAATCACAAACACTTAATTTTGCATTAAAAATTGCAGCTGGAAAATATATTGCAATAAATGATAGTGATGATATTTCATTACCCGAAAGATTAGAATATCAATATAATTTTTTAGAGGAACACCAAGAATATTCAGTAATATCTAATGCAATGAAAGCATTTCCTTCTAATATTATATTCCCTGGTGATATACCTTCAGGGCAGGTAACCAAAAAAGATATATATTATAAAGCATGCCATCCATCAATGATGTTTAATCGTGAACAAGTATTAAGTCATGTTCCATTCTTATTTGAACAAATATATGATTCAATGGAAGATAATGTTTTTAATCATATAATTTTTTATGATTCATTATTAGGTATGTATTATGATAATACTGTGCTTGTTGAGTATTCACAAATGAATCCTGATGCAGTTCATTATGAAAATCTTTACGGTTATAAAAAAGAAGGATCATTCAAGTTTTTCTTTAATACATTCTATACTAATAAATTACAAGCAACAGCTGATTTTACAACAGTACTTTTAGTAAATAAACATTGGAAAGAAGAATTAGAAAAAACAATAATTAATATTAGGTTTACTGCAAATAATACAAAAATATTAATAATAAAATACGATAATTCACTTATAGACGAAACATTATATATTAAATATAATGTAAAATTTGCATATGAAAATAATTATGCAGCTGCAATGAATTTAATAAGTAATATTGTAGATACTGAATACTTAATGGTTATTTCAAAACCAATAAGATTTTATATGCATAATTGGGATTTATTAGCAACAAGACAATTTAAACTTAATGAAACATATAAAATAGTACAACCATATATTACCGGAATTGATAAACTTAATAGAGATGATTATTTTAATGAAAGCGGTAAATATGCTAAAGATTATTGTTTAAGATGTGGAGAAGATTTTATTTTATTAGATAAAGTAATGTCTAAAAAACGTGATCATATTGATTTTTATTCAGAATATTCTGATTTAGTACAAATTCCAATTTTAGATGATGATTTAATATTCTTAACAACAAAAACAGAATTATTAAAATTAGGTGCATTAGATTGTTTTGACGATAATCTATTAGGAAATGTTTATTTATCACTTAAAGAATATTTATCTGGTGGATGTATACAGATTGATGCAAATATTAAATGTGGTGTTATCAATAATCATTTAGTTAACAATTATGGAGAATATGAAACATCAGTTAAGTATATGCTTAATATGTGGAAAATTGCATATATATTTTTAAATGAAAGTTTATTTATATATGAAAAAATTATATCAGATAATGTAAAGAATAAAGAAGATGCAAAATATATTATTGAAAGTGTTGTAACCAATGATAAAATTAAAGAATTAAAGAATTATAAATGGTACACAACAATATCATATTTCTTAAAAAATATAAATTTAAAATATAATATATGGAACCTAACATGGATAAGATATTAAATGAAAATGATATACATATACTTAATACCAAATTTGATAAAATTTATGTAATTCATTGTGTTGAAGATAAAATACGATACAATAATATTCAATATCAAATAGAGCAATCTGGTATTGATTTAGATATATGGTGGACTACAAAAACTCAACCATTTTCTGAGCAAATGCTTAATGGTATTTTATTAAGTGGATATGGAAGATATATTATAAATAAAAATGAATTAAATTTAGCTCGTGAATTTTATAGTATTATTAAAATATCTTATGAACGTGGGTTTAATAATATATTAATATTTGAAGATGATTTTTCATTAATGAAAAATGAATATATTAATGAATTTATTTCAAATATTCCAAACGATTTCGATATAATACAATTTAGTACATTAGCGAATAAAAAATTATTTGATTATAATAAGTTAATAAAAACATATAGTGAAGGTAAGTTATTTATTGAATGTAATTCAGGATTTTGGTCAAATAATGGATTAGCATTATCAAGAAAAGGAATGAAATATTTTTTAGATTATTATAATTCTGAATTTGTTGCTGCTGATATTCCACAGTTTGAATTTAATAATACTGATAAGTTTTTTGGTAAAACATACATTAAAGAAAAAAATCAAGATATAAAATCATATATATCAACAGTGCCATTGGTATATTTGCAATATAGTTTAAATTCAAATGTACAAGATCATGATGATCCATCAAAAAAAGAATTATATGAATATTATAATTTATTAGATAAACAATATTATTACATTTATAATAAAAATATTAAAAGTATAAGTGAAAACAATTAAATTAGGATATCTTAATTTTTATAAAAATGAAAATATTGGTGATACTGGATATTATAGAATATACAAATTGACTGAATTATTAAATAAATATACAAATCATACATATGAATTTGTTGATAATTGTAAAGAAAAAGAATGCGATATAGTATTTTATTCATTATATGATAAGATTGAAAATTTACAATTAGTAAAGGGTAATCCTATATTCATATATTGGACAGATGAAAACACAGCATGTGGAGCAAATGAAATATTTGAAGGTGATCCATTTACATTTTATAAAAAGAATAATTTATCAATGAGTTTTTATGAAGATTCAGAAGATAATATTTATTATCCATATTTTGCTTTATTTGTTGATAATTATAGAGAAGCATTAAAACATAAAGTTGATATAAGTATTAAAAATAAATTCTGTACGTTTTGTGCATCTAATTATGATTGTTATAATGCATTATATAGAGTCAATACAGTTAAGTATATATCTAAACATTATAAAGAAATCACGTGTTGTGGCGCAGTGTTGAATAATACAAATGGTGTTTATCTTCCATGGGATTTTGGTGAAAGAGTGAAATATCACGAAAATTATAAGTTTAATTTATGTTTTGAAAATTCAGAATCTACAGGTAAATTAATGTATATTACTGAAAAAATAATAAATGCATATTCATTTAAAGTAGTTCCTATTTATTGGGGTTCTGATAGAGTTAATGAATGGTTTAATAATGAATCATTTATAAATTGTAATGGATTATCATTTGAAGAGATTGTTGAAAGAATTAAAGAAGTAGATAATGATAATAAATTATATGAACATATGATTAACCAATATGCATTTAATCAATCCGTAGATGATTTGGAAAAATATTTTATTTGTAAGACTGATAAATTTATATATGATCATATAAATGAATAAATCACAAAAACCAATTAATTATATGATGTGGTGTACATATCATGATAAAAAATTATTAAAAGAATATAATTTAAAGGAATCAGAACATTTCAAATTGTATTATACAAAAGATATAAATAATGATGTAAAGTATTCATTAAATTATGCACAAAAATATATTTGTGAATATGTAACTCAATATTATGTCTGGAAAACTAATGTTAAATCTGATTTAATTGGGTTTTGTCATTATAGAAGAAATTATGATTCTATAATAAATAACGATCTTATTAATCATATATATAATCATTCACTATATTATACATTTCTTAATTTTTCACTAAAACATAATAATTTAATTGAAGATTGGAAATATAATGGATTAGAACTTCATATAGATTTATTGCAAAAATATGTTCAAAAATATTATTCAAAATTTTATTGTAAACGATTAGAACAAATATTTAATTGTTCATATTATGTTCAAAGTTATGGTGAACTTTATTTATGTAAATGGAATATATTTGAGGAACTAATGATATTTATTGAGAATTATATTAAATTCTTGTTTAAGAACATATTATCAATTGAAAAGAAAGAATTAATTGATTATTCTATAAATGAATTTAATGTATTAGATGATTCTTTAAATAATCTAAATTATAATTTATTTTTAAAATATCATAATATTCACAAAAATACAAATATTGATTTTTTTGGTTCCCCACGAACAATAGCTTTTATAATTGAAATGATGACTGGAATATTTTGGGAATTATTTTATTCAAATATAAATTATTAATATGTGTTTATTAAATATTATATAATTTTAATTAATATATTAATTCAAAAAATGAATAAATTAAAAAAGAAGGATGGGAAGTTAATAACTTCCCATCTATTAATATTGTTTCATTTTTACTTAAACGAAAAATAACTAATATTGAAGTTTAATATTCTTTTATATTATTTATATCTAATTTATCTAATGGATTTTCTACATCAATATATTCATTAATTTTTAATTCAATAACATCTTCAGGAAATTCAGTAACAGGAATTACAGTTCCACTTGAAAGATCATACCAATTATCATCGATTATTTTTTGTAAAGTTTCAATATTTTCTTCTTTTGTCTTAATATAGAATTTTAATGTTCCTGAGAATGTATTTTTTGATACCCAAGTTAAGATTTCATTATATACATTATCTTTATCAAAATCTAATAAAGTCAATCCTAATTTTTTTTCATTATTCTCAGTAAATACATCATAGTATATTTTACCAAATAAAGGTAAAAGTAATTCAAATATAGCTGCGATATTTCTATCAGGAGTATTAACACGACCACAATTATAATCATTTTGTAATTGATCTTTGTTTATTAGAAATCTTTCTGCATCATATGCTAATTTAATATCTTCATTCCATTTATTAATATCGTCTAATGAATTAAACTTGCCATCAAATAAAAGTTCTTGCATAAAATCAAATATAAAACTACATATTTCATTAAATACGTTCCAATTACATGCAAATACATTAAAATATGATATACTAAATTTTTGATTATATATTACATCATATATTTTATTTCTATCTGCTAAATTATGTCTTAATAAGTATTTAATAAAATTCAATATAACATAGTTATTGATTCCATCTCTAAGTAAGTATTCATATGGAGGTCTTTCATCTATATTAGCTAAAGTTGGAAATACTTGTATTTCATCATTATCTAATCGTTCAAAATTAATTGGAGTTACATATCTCCTATGTTGTCCTATTGAAATATAATCAGCTTTTAATTGATGTTTCCAAACATAATAAGATACACATAATTCTGAATAATAACAATTAATATCATTAATGTCTTCACCTTCAATATGATTAGATAAATTTATTAAATGAACATTATTATTATCTTTTAAATTGAATTTATTCTTTTGTTCATCATTCATATATCCTATGTATAAATGTACGTCTTTATTCATTTAAGTTTCTTTATTTATTTTTATGTAAATGAATTAAATATAATTAACTTAAAAAAATTGATTCAAGAGAATTTTCTGCGTGATCATTTATAAAATATGATGTTAACTTATAAATATTAAGTTGTTGTTCTTTTATAAATTTACTATAATATAAATCAGAACATTGTATACCACATTCTTCAATGTCGTCAATATATCGTTTCATACCTTTTCTTGAATAACCTATCATCATACTTGATAAACAATCATTATTATTTTCATCTTGCAAATAATTAAAGTTTTTAGTATATTCAATATTATTTAATTCAGTTTTTGGTAAATTATTTTGGTCCAATCCATTATAGAATTTAATAATATCAAAATCATTTGGTATTTTATCAATTATAGAATCAAATATATCTGGCTCAACAATAATATTTATATCATCTTCAAATACTAATATATGTTCTAAACCTCTTAAATAAGCTGATTTAATAATATTATAATGATTTAATGCACAATCAAAAATTCTATTATAAATATTTTTGTTTGTTTCATATATATAATCATAATATGAATTTTGTATTGATGGTAATGAATCTTTAATATTCAATAATCCCCAAAATGGTTTATTAAATGTATATGTATATTGAACATTATTGATATTATATTTCTTAAATGTATTTTGCACATTTTTGCATCGTTCTTGACTCTCTACATATAAAATACAATGTATTTCATCAAATATGTTATTAATTTTATTCATATATATCTGTTATTAATTTATTTTTTATATCTGCATTTGGATCTATACATATTAATCTTTTTAATTGATATGTTTTTCCTAAATTCCATAAGCATATATCGTCAGCTTCAACAAATTTATTATTCATATAATCTAACCATTTTTTCATGGTTTGCCTATTGCATATTGCATAACATTGTGCGCCTACTGAACAAACATCATTTGAAATATAAATTGAATTGATATCTTCAAAATTATTGATGTTTTCTCTATATGTTAATCCATATCTGATAAAATCAGCATCTTCAGGAATATTATTTAGTACATATTCAATATAATTTATATCATTTATAAATTTAGCATCATCTTCAATTATTAATACATTATTATAATTATGCCAATAAGCATTAGATATCGCAGTATGATGTGTAAATGAACACCCAATATGGGAATATTTATAATCTATTGTATCTTCAGGACAATCATATGAAAAATTCATATTATTATAATTAATCATAAATTGTAAATTTTTCATATCAATACTATAAATAAACTCAAATTTTAAATTTAATTTATTATGTAATATGTTATATATGTGTTGCTGTTTATTTATATTTCTTGATGTAGTTATTACATATATTTTGTCAAAAATACTATTCATATTTTAATACCTCAATTATTTCTTTATTATATTGATCTAAAATTTTTTTACTATTAAAATTGTTTAATATATAATTATGTTCATTTATTAAATTATTTTTATAGTTATTATAATTTATTATTCTATCTATAATGATATTTGCTATTTGTTCATCTTCATCATTATTTATTTTATATTTTAATCTAAATTTATTATAATAATCTTTTGAACATATATATTTTGTTCCGTCATTCATTGGAGATATAATATTAATATAATATAATAAATGTTCCATTGCATTATAAGGACACGTTTCATCAATATCTGGATAATCCCATGATACGGGTATTTTTTTATATAATTTAAAAAGTTCTTTAAAACTTAAATATCCTAAAAATATTATATTTTCATCTATATAGTTTTCTTTTTTAATATTATTCGGATATATGTATTTTGGTTCTGATATATAAACTTTAAAATCTTTAATAGTTTTCTTTATAAGAGGATATATATTATCTAAAAAATATTCCATATTTCCTTTAGATGAATTATATGATATAACTATTGAATTTTCTATATGTTTATTATTAATGTTTATATCATTAAATAAACTTTCATCTATAGGATTATATATAATACATTTATTTTTTACATTTGATAAATCATAATTATATTTTGATGCATATATTACTTTATGAAAATATTCATTTAAAAAATCATCATTATAATATTGACCATTGCTTATACATATGTATTTAGTTAAATTATTTGTGTTATCAAATTTTTTCTTTTGTTCAATGAAAAAATCGTAATCAGGAACACCATTAATAATTACTAAATCATATTTAATATCATAATCAATGTTATCAATTAATATCATATTTTTAATATTATTTTTTTGATATGACGCATAATAACATGTTGTATTATTTAATTTATTAAAATAATTAAAAATATTAAAACCACATTTTGATGTTCCTGAATAATTGTTTTCTAAAAAATTAGGGGATGAATATTCAATTATTAAAAAAGTCATATTATATTTATATTATATTTATATTATATTTAAATTTTATTAAATTAATTGTCCATCTGGATCTAAATATTTTTTATTTAAATCTTTAATATCTCCTAAACGTCCACATAATGGAAAATAAACATTCATAATATATTATTGAATAATTTTTTGTATATATATAAGTTCAGCATATTGCTTGCCGCATTGCAACCCACGCATAGCTGCAAAAGTTTTAATGTTATCTGCATTAAGAGGTGATGGTGATTTTTTATTTTGAGATTTGTATAATTTGAATGCTTCTAATTTTTTATCAATTGCATAAGTTATATCTACATACATTAATCCACCTTGTGGCAATGAAAGAGGATCTACAAAAATATATTCATAAAGCCCATATATTTTAGGAATCCATCCCTCTTTAAGTCTCATACAAACTCGAGCGCATTCATACATTGTTTCGTGATCTTGATGATGTGATGGATAACAACAATAAAATTCATCAGGTTTTAATTCTTCAATTCGTTTATCAATTTTTCTGGTTATTTCTCGTTTATCAATAGTATATAAAAGACAATCCATATTATGATAAAGAATTTCATATGAAAACCCAATAAAATTTGAAACTTTATCAATTTCTGCTGCTCTTATTTTTGCATTATCTCTTTCAGGATAACCATCAGTTCCAAATATGACATGTACTTTATGACCTTTTTGTATTTCATTTATGATATAACCTCCCATACCGAGAAGTTCATCATCTCCATGTGGAGAAACTATTAATATTGTTTTCATATATAAATTATTAATGTAAATCAGACCACCAAATATTTAAACTTTCAATTTTATAATATTTTGCTAATAAACTACATACCGATTGGTCATGTCTATTATCAATAAATGTTTCATGATTATCTTCATCATTATTATGAGCATCAGTTATAATATCAATATTATTTTTCATTATGCTAAAATATTGTTGAAAATAATTAACAACAAAATCACATTTCCTCATAAACAATATTCCCGCTTCACGTTGATGATCTAATATTTCTTCTTCTGAAAATATGTATTTCAAATAATTTTCAACTGCATTTTTTAATTTAGTCGTTGTATATTGATAATCATTAAAACCTAAATTAGCAACAATTAAAGGTTTATCTGAATGATTTAAATATTTTAATATATTATTAAATTTATCTTTAATTTTATCTAACTTACAATGACAATCCAAATAAACTAAAATATCTCCATCATCTAATTTATTAAGTTCTTGTAAAATTATATACGGTTTCCAAATCCAATATCCATAACCCCGCCTACCATATTTATTTATAGTATTTTCTACAATAGGCTTAATATAATCATCTAAATCATTTTCATTTACTAATTTGACTTCATCAAACAAATTATATTTGTTATTAATTAAATCTTCATTAATGTTAATATAATTTGAAGTACAAAATAAGAATAATTCTTTTTTCATTTATATAAATATATAATTATATTAAAATAGTAAAAAAATGTTAATATTTCTATATATTAAACATATTTTTATTAATATTTGAATAATATACGAAAAGTACTATATTGTATTTATAATTAATTTAATATGATTATGAGTTTTTTTAAAAAGAAGTCAATTAAAGTTTGGGCAGGAGTTAATAAGAATGGTAAGCTATCAATGCATGGTGAGCAACCTGTAAGAGATGAAGACCGAGGTATTTGGGTATCAAAGCTCCCATTTGTAAATTCAGTTTTATATAATCAAGTAGCAACAATGTTTGAAAAGGCAAACATTACTTGGACAAATGACTGTGAATTTTTGGAGTTCCAATTAACCTAATAAAATCATCTAGATGATGGCTAGAGGAATGCTAGTCATCCTTAAATGTTAAAAATTGTAAAACTATAATACAAGAAAACATGGTGCTAGAATCATATGATAAATTTGAATATATGTGGCCTAATTTATCTGGATATACAATAAAAGCAATATTGGATAAGTTTAATCAATTAGGTCAAGAAGGCTGGGAGGTTATATCATTTAGCTTAGATAATTGTCAAGCTTTATTAAAACGTAAAATAACAGTAACAAAAGTATAATATGACAAAATCACTT
>Ga0326511_10003224_pt1 | contig 13119 bp, 21 predicted proteins | sample 0_2496_0518_D_FD_203701 | JGI IMG/M metagenome (GOLD analysis project Ga0326511, IMG submission 203701) | Bovine rumen microbial communities from UC Davis, California, United States - 0_2496_0518 | ecosystem: Host-associated > Mammals > Digestive system > Stomach > Rumen | place: USA... | reverse complement strand
ACTTTCGGAATTTACTAAATTAGCAAATGCTTCTGAAACTAAAATAAATGAATCTAATGGTAAAATTGACACATTAACTTCTTTGGCTAAAGAAATTAAAGCTAAATGGGAAATTGATGCTCGTTATGCAGTTTTATCAGAAGATGTTTATAATTAGTTAAAAGCAGATGGTGATATAGGTGAAAACACAATGTATTTTTGTTTTGAAGTATGATAAGATATACAGGTTATACTAGTATTATAGCTATCTTAGCAAATGAAAGTAAACCCACTTTATTTGACCCAGATGAATATGATGTTATTAAGAATGGTAATTTAATTTCTATTCGTAAAATATCTGATACAACTGCTGGAAATGATTTGTCTGTAAAAACTCTTATATAGGATAAACAACCTATAACAGGAGAAGTTACAGCTATATATTATGCAAAACGAGTAGTTTCTTAGGTAATGTATGGACTTAAAGTTGTTTGGCAAAAAATTAGTAGTTGCTTTGGGTCAGGTAAGTGGATTGATGCTTATAAATGGAAAGATAGTGAAAATTGGAAATACTAATAAATTATGCGATACACAGAAAATATTACTCCAGATAACTTATCTTTTGATGGTGTATCTGGTAAAGAAGTGGGAACATTTATTACTAGAAATTTAAAAGATTTAAGTGACAATGAAGATAAAGATCTTCAAGACTTACAATTTAATGTAGAAGACCAAACAGTAAAAGTAATGGGTAAAAGACGTGGAGATTCTGACTATCAATAGATTACAGAGTTTTCAGTTAAAGCTAGTTCTTCTACTGTATATCAATTAGAACTTAGTTCAGGTCAAGCTCTTGAACGTATTATTAAAAAATCAGATACAGCCATTGATGTTTCTATTGTTTATAGTTGTATTAATGTATACAATGGTATTCAAACTCAAGTTGCTAATTAGAAACCTGATATTTTGTTATCAGTAAATGGTGTAACAACTAAGTTAGGAACTGGTCAAGCAACTTCAGCAAAAACTACTACTGCTGCAGTCTTATCTATTCCTACTAAATCATTACAAGCAGGTATTAATAATCTTAGTATTTCTTTAAGAACAGAAACTGCTAATGAAATTATTACTTCAAGTAAATCAGCAGATATTAAAGTATATGTAATGGATATGCAATTATCTACAGATATTGCAACTTTAAAAACTCCATTAACTGATGATACCTCAAGTTTTACTATTATTAATTCTTTAACTTTCGGTGGTTTAGGTTCTAATAAAATTACTGATTCTATAATTAAAGAATTGGGAATGCAACCAATTATTCGTATTGCTAGACCTCAAGCTAGTGCTACTGATGGTTTAGCTAAATTAGATACTAATTACTATAACGAAAATGGTGGTATTGTTAGTAGTTACACTACATCTATTTCAGCATTAAAAAGTTTATTAGAAAATGACCTCCCATTAAACAGATTTTATGTTTAGGGATTAATTAAATATAATGGTGTTACTTATACTTCGCAGACAATTTTATATCAATTAATTAATAGAGCTGAAGATAAGGTAGCTATTGCAGCTAAACTTGAAGTAAACGACATCCCAATTAGTGGTAATCCTGTTATTAATGTAAATCAGTATGATATACAAGAATTAACAGTAAACGCCTATAACCCAACAGATGAAACTAAAACATTAAATTTTGTTGCTAATTCACAGGTTGTTGGTACTCAATCAATTAAACCAAGTATTGCAAAAGATAGTGAAGGTAATGTAACTGATGTTAATACTACTACTATTACTTTCTCATACCCATTTGTAAATGAAGGTGCTAATACTGCTAGTGTCACTTATGAGGGAACTTCTAAATTAAGTTTAATTTACAATGCTGCAGCCATTGATATTAATACAGGTGATGCTGTACCAGAAAATCCAGTTTATGAAGTTTCTACTTCTGGGTACACTTCTGATTCAGACCATTCTTGGGTAAGTAATAATATTGCAGCTATATTCGATAATAGATTTAATTGGGTAGGAAATGGTTGGCAAGATGGTAAACTTATTGTAAATAATGGAGCTACATTAACTATTCCTTATAATTTATTAAATAATACTGCATTTACTGCTTCATTTAGATATAGTACTGTAGGTGCTAAAGAAGAAGAGGCTCTTATTAAATGCTATGATAATAATACTCAAACAGGATTTATTATTTATCCTGAAAAGATTATGATGCAAAATGCAGGTAATCAAGAGTTATTTACTAATTTATTAAGTGATGGTACAATACATGAAGTTACTATTGTTAGATATGGTGAAGAATATCAATATTTAAATATTATTTATATTGATGGTAAAGCACAAGCCGTTTCACAAGAAACGAATCCAACATTAGTTGCAAGTAATATTGAAATAACTGCAACACATACTACTTTAACTATTTATAACATTAGTTTATATAATAGAGCTTTGTCATTTAGAGAAGTGCAAAATCGTTATATTTTTAATGTAAATGACTCTTCTAAAATAGCTAAATTTATTACTACTAATGATGTATTTGATGGTTCAAGTATTAATATTGGAGACCATGGTCAACAAGTAAGTATGGATAAGCTTCCAGCAGGTTCTGCTATTATGATTATTAAAACTACTGATAAAGACCCAGAAGTTTGGAAAACTATTAATGCTTTAGGTGGTTTAACTAATCTTGATGAAATGAAAAGTTGGAAATATGCAGTTGACTCTATTAAACTCATTGTTAAAACTAATGATGGACCAATGAGTACCTAGGCTGCACATCCAAGAAATTTCTATGTTCATCCTGCAACTATTAGTGCTTAGGGTACTTCTTCAATGTCTTACCCAATTAAGAACTACAGAATTTATTTTGATAAGAAAGCTGATTAGGGTAATAATATTGGTGAAGGTAAATCATCATATATTTTAATTGGTAATAGTGCTATTAATATTGATTTTGAATATAAAGTAGGTGCTACTGATTTGCCAACATCAGGTACTAAATTTAAATATCCTTTATTTAGTAAAGATTTTAATGATGATTATACGTCAGCAGCTGCTAAATTATTCTGTTTAAAAGCTGACTATGCAGATTCTTCAAGTTAGCATAATACAGGTTTTGCACGTTTAGTACATAAATTAATGTCCGAGTCAGAAACATGTAATAAAGTATCATTTACTAATGACTCAGGTGTGACTGTTACTGAAAATAGTCAAACACCACCTAAAGCTGTTGTAGCTGCTAAAGGTGAAAATGCAACTTATAAGAAAGATATTCGTACTACTATTGATGGTCGTCCTATTTATCTATATTTCAATAATGATGGTACATATGTATATTTAGGTAAATTCAATATGAATAATGAAAAGAAAAGCGAAGACGTTTTTGGTTTCAAAGATATTGATGATTACTTTGACAATGAAGTAGTTCGTAATGAAGCTGAACATTTAAAGACCTTATTTAGAACAGCTTACGGTTCCGATTTTACATATGATGCTAATGGTAATGCTTATTATGATTTATGTCATAATTTTGTAGATGATGCAGATCCTGATAGTGTAATTAATCCTACAGAATGCTGGGAATTTAGTAATAATAACTTCAGTATTCCAAATATGAGTAATTATACTAATATTGGTGCTTTCCAATTTCCTTATTCTAAAACTAAAGGATATCCATTTTATGGAGATTCAACTTATGGTGGTAAAGACCCATTTACTGTCAAAGATAATAATGGTGGTTATGCTTGGTTAACACAAGCATGGGAATTTAGATTCCCTAAAGGAGATAGAAGTACCGATATAAGTGAAAGTACTAAAACTAGCACAAAATTAAAAGATTAGCGTGAAACTTTACATGCTACAGGTATTGATGCTTTATTTGAAGGCAAAACATAGCCTTATCTTTTAAAATCAGTATACAAATGGTTATATAAACATAATGTAACACTTTATTCAAGTAACGATGATAAAGATAGAATTGCTAATGAGTTTGCTACTGATATTTGGAAGTATTTTAATGTCAATTATTTACTTAAATATCATATTTTAACTAAATGGTTTGGTTCAGTTGATTAGCGAGTTAAAAACTGTATGTTAGCATTCTGGTGTGACCCATTTACTAAAGATAATGCTGATGCAGAAACTCCTACTGGACATATGCGTGGTTTCTATATTTTCTATGATAATGATACTATTTTAGGTATTGATAATAAAGGTTTCTTAACTGTTCCTTGGGATGCTAAAGAAACTTGGATATCTTTAGAAGATGGTACAGAGCATGCTTATCCAGGACATAATCAACATGCTATTTGGGATACTTTAGACTATTGCTATAATGTCTATATAAATGGACGTAGTGAATTAGCTCAAGCTTATCAACTTGGTAAAGAACTTGAATTAGCTTATCATAATTTACGTGCAATAGGTAAAGATGAAGTTCTTAATGAATATCTATTTAATAAATATCCTACAGCAATACAAAATGTAGATGCTGAAATTAAGTACTACTATCCACGACAATATTTGGATTTAAGTAATAATATGAATGCTGTTACTAATCCATTTAAGTTGGCTTGTATGCAAGGTAGTCGTGAATTTCATCAAAACTATTGGTTGTATAAACGTACTTGCTGGTTAGATGATAAATATATGAGTGGTAATTATGAATACTACAAATATAAATTTAAAGTAAGTGCTGAAGCAGGTAGTGGTACTGATGGTGGTGATATTAAATTAACATCAGCTTTGGATGAATGGAGATTTTACATTTCTTCTAATGGTAGTAATCTTGATTAGTCTAAATTATTAAGTAAAGGTGAAACTGCAACCTTAACTATTAGTCAAAATCATGCTATTTCAGTTTCTGATTACTGTGCTATTACAGGTCTTTACGGAGCAAAAGCTATGGATTTAAGTGACTTTAATATTACTTCATCTATCTCTGATATGAATACTTCTGCTGATACAGATACAGCAGATTAGACTATTCAAAGACCTATGCTTTACATGGAGGACTTAATTATTTCTAATAAAGATTCTGCACCTAAAGCATTTAGTAAAGATGCTTTCTCTAAAGTTGTAAACGCTTCATTATTCCCTAACTTAAAGACCTTTGTTGCATGTAATATTAAAGGTGTTAATAATTCTAATTTAGGTACTTTAGATTTATCTAAAATGTACTCTTTATAGAAAATTGATTTACGTGGAACTTCTATTCAATTAATTGCTCCAAGCGGTAATCAATTACAAGAATTATATTTGCAAGCACCGACTTCCTTATCTTTAATTGGTAAGAATAATTTAACGACTTTAAGTATTGCAGATAATAGTGCTTTAACAAATTTAACTATTACTGATTCTACTTCAGTTGTATATGATTATGCTATTGCAACAATTCTTGACAAATATAGTTCAGGCTTAACTGCTAATATAGAAATTGGCTCTGATGATAATAAATATAATATGTCTGAAACATAGTATAATAATTTATTATCTTTAGCTAAATTACTTGGTAAGGATTATAGAAATTCTATTGTAATTTCTGGTAATGTTTATTGTGAATATATTGCAGAAGCTGATAAATAGTATATTGGAAACGCTTTCCCTAAATTAGCTATTGATAATCAAGAAGTTTCAGATGATTCTTTCGTATTTACGACTACTGCATCGTCTTTAAAAGAAGGTGGTCAAGTATCTATTAATGTATCTAAAGCAGCTGATTCTTGGTAGAGAATTGTTACTTGTGATAATGCTGCCGATTAGCAAGCATTTGAAGCCTTAATTGAAGCTGACTCTAATCCATACTCTTATGTAATTAGAGCTAAATAGAGTGGTGATAATAAAGCTTATTCAGGTACTATTGAAGTTATTGCTACTAAAGCAGGTTATGGAGAAATTCGTATGACAAATAAGATTTCAGTATCTTATGTACCTATTACTTCATTAACTTTATCTACAGAAAATCCAATTGTAGATGGTACTTCTGGTGCTGAAGTCTTTATTTCAGGTAACTATGGTAATACTAAATCTTACTTATTAACATCAAATAGCGTACTATTTACATAGAAAGATGTTAATGGTGGAACTAATTCTGCAACATTTGAATTTAATGAAACGAAAGATACAGGTATTACTTCTATTATAGTTAGAACTACAACAGATGTTACAATTTCTGCTGCATATTCTACATTAGCTAAAAAATCTAATTCATTAGTAATTTATGCAGATAGTGAAGTGACTACTAACTAGGGATTAGAGAATAGTAAATATCATTGGATTTATACTTTATTAAGAGCTTAGCAAGGTGCAGGTGCCAATATACCTAGTAAAATTACTCGTTCTTATCTACGTGCTAATTTAACTTTATCTATGAGTTAGCTAGAACCTACAGCTATAAATTCTGGGTCAGATAACTCAGAACCAGTTACTTAGGATTTTGCACCAATGAAATATATTAAAGCGGGTGATGACTTTAATTTAAATGAAATCATTAATAAAGGTATTCCATTTGAAAATTTAAGCTTACCATTAGATACTAAGTTCTTTACTTGGACTACTACAAATCAATATACAAGTAAAATTAAAAATATTAATTTCTCAAGTAACTTAGTAAAAGCTTTAGTTATTATTGATGTATAGAACTCATTCCCAAATGATTTACATTTTGATTTAAGTGAAACTTAGATTCGGTCAATTAATGGTCCTAAAGTTGATTACACAGGTAAAACAGCTACCAATATATCTGATTTATACTCTTTTGTATTGAGCGTAACTGCAATGAACCAGTCTTCAAATACTACAACTGGCTTATTTACTTATCCAGAAACATTAACAAATTTGGGTATTTATAAAGGCACATCAAGTTCTACAAGTATTGAAGCTAGTGATTATCCAAATGGTATGTTTACATTGACAGTAGCAGGTGTAACAGCAACATTAGATGGTAATAAATAGAATCCTATTTATTATTTACCTGCATTAACTAACTTATCAAATGTGACTTTAGGTTCTATTTCTAATTATAATAGTTCATCTCCATTTATGAGTAATGATTTCTCAAATGTAGTTGGATTGGATAATACTTTTAGAGCTGGTACTAATGCTTTAGATACTATGGATTTCTCAAATGCTACATTTATAGGTGATTATGCATTTAATAAAGTATCTGGAGTTATAACTTTGGGAGATAATATTACTGAAATAGGTTATTCTGCATTTAGTTAGGCAGCATTTACTATCTCAAATGTGTCTAATGTAGTAAAAGTTGGCGCATCTGCTTTCTGGGGAAATCGAGTTTCTTAGACATTAACATTTAATGCTTTACAGGAAATTGGTGCAGAAGCATTCTATGTAGATGCTTCCGATAGTAATAATGTTCCAAGTCATACTATTATTTTAGGTGATACTGTTACTAATTTAGCTTATGCTAAAAATTCATTTGGTGTTAAGAAATCTAATACATTAAGAGTATTAAATTCTACTTTACGTAATAAATTATTAGCAGATACTGAATTAGCAAATAATGTAAATATTACAGCATGATAATTAATAATAAAATTGTAAAAGCCGAGTCTGGGAAATGTCTCAGACTTAGCTTTAACAACAAACTTTATGATTAGTTAGATTTAGGTAATAACACTATTTTAATTAATGGAAGTTTTGTTGATGTAAATATAACATTAGATAATATAGAGGAAGTTTATCCTGTAAAATTAGAAAATACCACTTATTATTCATCAGCTGTGGATTATGACCATTTAGTTGCTGAACTAATTAGAAATAAGTATTCAATAGATGAAGAGTTGGCTATTCAAGCAAATGCTAGAATAGGACATGAGCCTGAAAAAGAAGAATAGTTTTAGATTTGGAGAGCTAAATGTAAACAAATAGCAAAACAAATTTTTTCATAATGAGCTTTGATAATAAAAATATTTCGATATGGAGGGGCAATTTACCCCCTCCTACTCGAGCACATCTTTGGCTAAAAGATGATGGTAAATTATATCGTTTTGATAAAACTTGGATATCATTTTTTGATGATGCTACTACTGAGCATTCAGGTCTTATGACTAAAACAGATAAATAGATATTAGTATTTTTAAATAATAATTTACATTGGGCGTAATATGGCAAATAATTTATCAAATATTTATGGAATAGGTAAAGATACTGCCGTAAAATTTTACGCAAGTAAATCAAAACAAGAAGCTTTAGCTTTAGTAGATACTGAACCTGGGGCAATATGTTTTGTATCTGATGAAATAGGTAACTATATTATACTTGATGGTAAAGTTTTTGGTGATTCTTCTACTGGTGTTGTAACATCTGTTAATGGTAAAACTGGTGCTATAATTTTAAATATATCAGATATACAAGTTAATGACACTAAAAATTTATCAGACTTTTTTGATAGTAATGGATAGTTACAAACTGATAAATTAACTATTATCGGAGAAAGTGGTAGTAAAGTAGTTATTACTGATAATGGTATTACATATACTAATGCTACTGGTAAATCTTATAATTACATAACTACTGCTAATATATCTGCCTTAATTGAATAGGGATTATCTGATTATTATAATAAAACTGAAACAGATTCCGCCATAGCTACAGCCGTTACTGCTGCTAAATAGGAACTAGAAAGTAAACTAATTTCAGTTTATAAAGTTAAAGGTAGCTTAAATAAATATTCTGATTTAGCCACAATTACAAATCCTAAAGAAGGCTGGGTATATAATATCCTTGAAAAGGTAACTTTAGAAGATGGTACTTTTTATCCTGCAGGAACTAATTTTGTATACTTATCTAACGGTACTTGGGACCCTTTAGGTGGAAATATTGATTTATCAGATTATACAACTAAAGGTGATGTATCAGTAGCTTTAAATTAGGGAAAAAATTATACTGATGAAGAAGTAGGTAAAGTTAATACTAAAGCAGAAGAAGCAGTAAGACAAAGCAACTCAACTCAAGCTTCACTTGATATTACAAATAATTAGGTAACTAAAAATACTAATAATATTAATAATATTATTAATCAATTAGTATGGCAATAAATGTAACCTTTACTAAAAATCCAAATATTGATTTTGACCCTCAAGTCGATACTGAAGAAGGTAAAATTTATTTTAGAAAAAATGGTATTTTTGTCGATGGAGATTAGTATAGTACTAAAAAATCAGCTACTTAGACATCAGAAGGTACAGTAAAATTATCTGATTCTTCATTTGAAATATCAGAAGATGGTAGTATTATTGCTCCAACTGAAGAAGGTGTTGCTGCTACTCCACAATTAGTATATAATACACTTGCCATAGCTAAAGCTTATACTGATAATGAAGTAGCTATTATACCTAAACCAAGTATTGAGTAGCATGATAAAACAGTAAATAAAATCACTAAAGATTATATTATTAGTGATGATTTTACAATAGATGAAAATAATAAAATTTATGTAAACTGGATCGAAATAACGTAATATGGCATTATTATTACATAGCGCCACTTTGGCGGATATTAAAAAGAACTCTAATTTATATAATAATGGTTATACTGCTGAAGCCAAAAGAAGTATTATATTTACTGAAGATGGCTATATTGTAGGTAGGGGTAAAGAATATTATGTAGGAGTTACAGGTGCAGATAGAGGATTATCAGTAATAAATAATAAAGTAGGTCATGCTAGATCTATTACAGATAATTTAAAATTAGGAGATGTACTTAATAATTATACTGTAACTACAACAAATGGAACATTTGATAGTTATGGACATTTAAAAAGTACAGATTCTACCACTTTTAATATTAATAAGATAACAGATATAGCTTCAGAAGCTAATAAAACTTACTATTTACTTGGAGGTAATTCCTCAGGATTATATAATCCAACTAAATCTACAGGTTTATACATTACTACTAATGCAAATAATGTACCGACATTATATGTATTAGGTAATATATATGCTGGAGGTTCTGATGCTTCTAATAGAGTATTAACAACAGGAGAGCTAGGTAATTTAACAGGAGCTTTACGTTATAAAGGCAATACGGGAGATACTAATTCAGGATGGGCAAATAATGGAGCAGGTCCTACATCACATACTGTGGGTGATGTATGGTATGTAAGTGTTGCAGGTAAATACGCAAATTAGGACTGTGAAGTTGGTGATATGTTAATTTGTCAACAGTCTTCTAGTAGTGATGCTACTGCTGGATAGGCTTCTCATTGGACTGTTGTACAAAATAACTGGACTGCAGCAGCAGTAAATTCACAATTATCTTGGGGAACTTCAGTAACTCTTGCTACTATTGGTGGTAAGGATATTAAAGCACAATTACCAAGTACCCCAGTCACTTCATTTAATGGTACTACTGGAGCGTTAACTTCTACTATTACTACAAGTATTGCTAGTACAGCAGCAAGTTCTTATAGTATAGGTTCTATTACATTGCCAGGTAAAAATGCAGTTACTTTATATGGAGTTAATACTACTCATAATTTTTATGTAGGTAAAACAGGTGCTAATGCAAATGCAGCCAGTGTTGCGACAGGTACTGATATATATTTAACTACTAAATTAACCACAGCAGCAAGTAATGCTGTTGGAACTAATATTCTTGGATTTCATGCTGGAACAGGTATTCATATATCTTCAGCTGATAAACTCGTTACTATTAGTAATAGTGGTGTAACAAGTTTTAATGGTTCTACAGGAGCATTAACCTCTTCAGTAACAGCTTCTAAAAAAGCATCAGATAATGGAGCTTATAAAATTGGAACCATTACTCTTCCTGGCGCTGCTTCCGTTGATTTATATGGTGTAAATACTGATACTAATACTTGGCGTAATATTGAAGTATATAAGATAGTATCAGGAGCAGAAGATGGGACTAGAGATACACTTTATAATACTAGTATTGGTACTAATGCCTTAAAATTTAGTAAGACATTCTCTGTTAATAGTTCTGAAGAAATTGATTTAGTTTGGGCAGAAGTAGATAGCTAGGGTAACATAAGTTATGTGGTCTGATAAATATACATATGAAACTCGTATAGATGTAAATTTATATAAAACTATAAGAGATTTATATGCTAAATCTGAAATGTTTAGAAGTTAGAAAGAAAGTCTTCTTGAGAGGTCTTTCTTACCTACTTCTCAATTTCATGTTAGTAATACAGAAGATAGTATTTAGATAGATAATGAAGAACCTGATTCATTATCTGTAAGTTCAAATATAAAGAAGAACATAATCCTAGACAATCAAAGTTCTTCTATTACTTTTAATAATAAATTAAAAGATGCAAATATTGTAGATAAATAGATTAAAGTTCTATTTAAAGCAACTTATTAGAAAGAAACAATCTCAGATAAGATGAAGGCTGGGATAAGTGTAAAGAGGGAAGATTAATGTCTTTCCTCTTTTTTGTTTGAAATTTTAATTATTTACTATATTTTTAATAAATAATTATTAACATATTTTTTATTAACTTTATCAAATACGATAATATGGCAATTAATAAAAAACTTATACACTTTGACATGACTAAACAATAGTTTATGTCAAACGCCAATGGATTAAACAATTAGACAAAACCTACTAATGGAATAGTAGGTAATATACCATATTATTCTGTGGTATTTTTAAAAGATGGATACATATGGACTCATGGTCATTTTATTAATGGAACAGGAATTGCAGATTCAGTTAGTAGTAAGGCTACAATATCATGGTCTAAAATTACAGATAAACCTAGTACTTTTACACCAAGTGCTCATACGCAGGCTTATACTACTCTTACAGGTTCTGGAACAACAGCTAATCAAGCTATCGTTTCCTCAGGAACTGCTAATGGTTGGACTCTTAAGACTTTAGGTTCTAGAGCATTTGATTCCACTTCATACTTACCATTAGCAGGTGGTACTTTAACAGGAAATCTTGCATTCTCAGGTGATAATAGTATTACCTGGTCTCGTAATACTGATTATGCTAAGATTCACTTTAAGAATACTGGAGATGGTGATTCTGATTCATATCTCGGTTTTGAGACTGCTGATAATGGAAATGAATATTTTAGATTTGGACATAGGTCAGGTGGTTATACTGAATGGATGTCTATTAAATCTGATGGAGTAAGAGTAAAAGGTACAAAAGTATCCTTGGAAGGACATACTCATTCTTACTTACCTCTAAGTGGAGGCACTCTTACAGGAAACCTCATATTAAAGGGTGATACAACTAATAATATGACTTATTCGGGAAATGTTCACCCATGTATAAGATTTGATAATTCAGATAGCGCACAAAATGTTAGTTTAATTTTTACTGATTATGACTCTTATAGAAGTCCAGCAGGATTAAAATTAGTAGGTAATCAGGGTAATGAATGGTTTGAAGCACCAACTATTTATCAGAATGGTACTAAAGTATCTGTAGAAGGACACACTCATGATAACAGATATATAAGAGCATATTGGGGTACAGAGTATTATGGTAAAGGTAATTATGGTAGTATGTCTACTGGTACAGGTATAAATTCTAATTGGTGGCATGTTTTATGTTTAGCATGGAATGATGAATATCGTTGGAATAGTTAGATAGCTTTACCTACTTAGGACAGAAATGACTTATATTTTAGAAGTGGTCTTGATAATAACTCTGGCTGGGGAGCTTGGAAGAAAATATGGAATGAGTCTAATGATGGAGCAGATTCTGGTCTTGATGCAGACCTTCTTGACGGTTATCATGCAAATGAAGTTTACAAGAAAGCATCTTATAAAATTACGAATCCTCATATATCGAATACATGGATTAGAATAGCAACAATTACTATTCCTTCTGGGAAATTAAGTAGTGCTGGATTTACTGCAATTTTTAGTAATAGGAAACGTTTAGAAGCGAATAGTTTTATTCTCACCTTAGCAATCAGACGTGAAGTTAATAATAGTAGTGATATAAGGTTCTACTATAATGCAATTCAAAGTCTCGTTCCTAGTACTATTACAGTTAGAAGTGATGATGGTATAACCTTTTATGTATATATAGAAAGTACTCCAAATTTATGGACTTCTTATAATGTTACTAAACTTCTAACTGAAGGAGATATAACATATGAAACCCAAG
>Ga0326511_10003222_pt1 | contig 13121 bp, 20 predicted proteins | sample 0_2496_0518_D_FD_203701 | JGI IMG/M metagenome (GOLD analysis project Ga0326511, IMG submission 203701) | Bovine rumen microbial communities from UC Davis, California, United States - 0_2496_0518 | ecosystem: Host-associated > Mammals > Digestive system > Stomach > Rumen | place: USA... | reverse complement strand
TGATTTCATTACTAGCCTCAACTGCGAGTTTATCCGCAAGATTATTCATTTGACTATCGAATTCTATGCCCTTATCGTGACCTTTTACCCATTTGAATTTAATGTTTTGACAAAAGTTAGAAGCTTTCTCATACACTTTATCAAAAAGGTTCCAATATTCAACATTTTTCTTGCGTTTCCACCCTAACACGGCACAGCCAATTACGTATTGGGAATCAGTATAAATAGTTATAGAATCTACTGGAGAGCTTATTGCGTTTAGAGCATAGACTGCTGCAAGTATTTCCATTTTATTATTTGTCACCTCTTTGAAAGATTTATTAAATTCGTAGACCTTTTCTCCATTTTTGACAAATACTACACCAATTCCCCCTCTGTCACGTACTGGGCTATATGCCCCATCAGTGTAACACGCTATATTGACCATAAATTTATTAAAAAAATAATAGAAAGCACGGAATATCGGTGCTTCATTAATATTCCATGCTTTCTACTGTCACCTCACGGCCTGTACCATTATTAGGTTGGTCAACCTCTCTTTTCGTCTTTCTTGAGAATTTGAGATAATAGTCACCGGGTTTAAAGATTACACCGTAACTGAAGCACTTTCGTAAATAGCTTGCATCGTACCTATTGCCAATGGCGCAGGACGACCTTTGATTCGATTGAATAACTCAGCGTCTCGATGCTTGACGATAACATCAGGTACAGTAAACTTTCGTTTACCCTTTTCAATTGCTTTCCAAGACTTAACTGTACACAATAGAACGTCATATACCTGATTATTCTTGTCGATACATAACTCATAATGAGTCTTACCAAGAGTAAGTTTTTCTATTCGCTTGCAATTTGTAGAAGTTCTTGCTTCTGGCGATGAAACATATTCTGCCATCTATATTACTCTGCATAGTCAGAGATTCAAAGTTAAACTATGTTAAATTCCCGTCTTTCGTCGGGCACTCCAGGTGGTTTTTAAGCTGCGCGCTACTATTATTCACAGGCAAGGAGCCATCCTAAAATCACCAAAAAGCATCAAGCATTGAGTAATTCCTCGACTTTCGGATATTTGTGATCCTTCATTGCATTGTACACTACCTTTTCGTCATCAGATAGTGACTTGATTTTCTGAGCAATCATCATATGATACTCATACTTTGCTTTCTCTTCCAGATAACCTGGAATAACACGACTAGGATTCTCCTTAATGAAATGTGCTTCCTGTTTTAAGAGAGAATCTACAACCGCAGTATTTATCATACCGGGAATGGTAGCAAACAGGGCATAGTCATTAGAGCCATTAGCTTTACCAATAGCTATGTGCATACCCTTAGCTTCGTCGTACTCATCGTTAGGATTACATACAGCTACACCAATTTTCACAGCTTTAACGATGGCTACTGTATCTTCTACATCGCCTTCTTCATCGTAAAGGTCTAAATAACCATCAGCTTCTTGGCTCACAGCGGCTACAATAAATTTGTGGACTTTACCACGGTAGTCCGTGAACTCGTCTTTAATTGTTACAACTTTTGTTCTCATAGCACTTATTTAAATAATTGTTCATTAATGTTTGTAAATCGTCACACATTAGAGAGTCAAAGATTAAGTCATCAACAATGTCTTCAACTGCTGGGACAATAACCCTGTCTTGATGTTTATCAGCATAGTTAGAAGTTAACTGATTCATTATACGGTCTGTATATTCAGTTATTTCTTCCTCTTTATACAAATCAATACCATAGCAACCTGGAATTCTAATTCCTAGCTTTTCTCCAATCTTTAAAGAAGTTTGGTAAACATGTACTAATGTTTCATAGACTTCTTTGCGCTGTACTTCATACTCTTTAGACTCATTAAATTCTTTTTTCAGATTTTCACGATTTTTTTCGTTATACTCTGAAATCTTTTGTCTAATTTTCACGGCCACAGCTTTAGCCTGAGTAGTTGTTAATTTAATCATCTGTAGGTAATAAGTAATCTCTATCGACTTGCCCGAGATCTTTGTCCATAGATTCTATAATACACATTATTTTAATTTGAGCTGGATAATGTTCTCCATTAATAACTTCTTCTGGAGAGTAAGAAATCCTAAAGAAACCTGTCTCCATTGAGGTTTCACTTCTATAAACTTCACGAATGTAATCTAATACTGTCTTTTTAAGTTGTTCTGGACTTTTATACGGATTATATTTACAACATGAAATTGCTTTATAGCATTTATCCCAATCGGCCCAAATGCTGAATTGTCTTATAATGTAATCCTCATCCGATAATTCATCTATTTCCAGTATTCGTGATGTTAAATCCCCTTCTGAAATAGCAGCATATTCAGAATACTCACTTCTAAGCCTTCTAGCTTTCATTAAAGCATTCTGATATTTTTGTTCTTCTATTGGAACATCAGGTTCAATGGGGACTAATTGATACCTTTTACCATCAATTGTTATTTCCATGTATGAATAATAAAAACGTTTCCAAACAGAAAGACCCCCGACTCTCACGAGCCAGGGGTCCTAAAAAAGTTATTTACAATTATGTCACAAATCGATGAGTGCTCTTACCAAGAATCGAACTTGGATTTAGGGTTTAGGAAACTCTTGTTCTATCCATTGAACTATAAGAGCGAGAGGGTGCACCACCCTCCGGTGCGTCTATAACGTCAGACCACCTAGTGCTGTGCTACACCTAGCTGTTTACTACCATACTTTGCACAAATTCTGGCTTTATCAGCTTCACCTAATCTTTCTGAGATTAGTTTTATCGTTTTCGTATAACAAAATAAGATGTTTTAAATACTCGGAACGTTCTCCATCCCAATCTCTACTTGGCCACCAATAAGGATGGTCTAGTTTATGTTGAACAAATGCTTCTGCTCCTTGTTTACTAAAATCAGGGAAAGCTTTACTTCTACTAAGACTTAAATAAAAGTGATCTAAACCCCTTTCTAATGCCTCACACAATCCTTCGTAGTTTTTTCTATTTTTGTAAACATATTGTAATACATGCTTACGATAGACAGGAAGGAGGCCAATTCTTCTTAAGAAAGTAATAACCATTTTCGTTTTACTAAATAAGTTTGTGAACCATATAAATCATTGGCCCAAGGTTCATTCATTAATACTGAGTTTTCTCTAAATCCGTCCAACTCCATTAATTCTTGAACATCAGGCCATGTACATATTACGTAGTCGTCTGCATACATCTCCCTAACAACTTCTATTACTTCATCTAAATGAACATTAATAGTATGAGATAAATGCATTAAAGCTTTTGATATCTCTTTCTTTAAGAGATTTTTTTGTTCTTCTGTCATAATCTAAAATATTTGTACCCCGACCAGGAATCGAACCTGGATCGAATGCTTAGGAATAGGATAAGGAGTCGAACCTTACTCCTATTCATCAACGTCTTTATGATAACGATAATAAGACCGTTCTCCACATTTATTTTTAGACTTATAAGTATCTAATTGTGAATCACAGTTAGGACATATGCATCTGAGATTGTCTCGTTTATTATTAGATGCGTGTCCATCAATATGGTCTACGATAAAGACCAACTCTTTACCATTCCATTCAGGTTTTATACCACAAATAGCACAAACTCCTCCTTGTTCTTTCAATATATCATCTCTGAATATTGATGGAGAATAATTAGCACGCATTATAGATTCATCACCATCTAATACTAACTAATATTTCTGTTTGTGTTGATATTCGTGCTAACAAGTAGCATCACAAAACTTCTTTGGATAAGTTACTTCTTTACCACAATTAAGACAATAGTATTTCTACCCAGTTCCCTTATTAAAAGTTTCATTAGGATTAACTTTACGTCTTTGCGGTAATTCTATACCAATTCGTTGAGCGACTTTCTTGATATTCGAACCTGAACATCCATATTTCCTACCAATCTCCTCATAGGACAATTTGTCCACTAAAATTGCCTACTCTAAGTAAGCTTTTTCTTCAAACCATTTACTTTCCATAATTTTATCATTTTTAAAAATTCGTATATCCAAGTATACGAATATTTTTTAGAAAGTCCAAGTTTGAAAGACGTTGACCTCCCTTTACGGCGGAAATTCCGTAAGAAGGCACTTGTTCTATCCGTTGAACTATCGAGGCATATAAGAAGTACTTGTCAGAACTATGCGACCGTATAACATATTTTGTGTTCTGTAAAGAGGAATTATGTCCGAATAAACTCGGAAAAGGACTAACCATTTGTACGTTTAATGCTCACCAAGTAACTTCTTTTTAGGCTTGCCTATAATTCATTTCTGTGTACTAAGCCCAAATAGACAGAAACTAGCAAACTAATAAAAAATGAATAGATAAGTGTTTGCAGACATATCTACTCAAGCAGGATTTCCACCCTAATCCTGTTCTTCTTTATATTCCACCCTTAATCCTTTCATAAGAGATGGAGATTTTGTATAACATCTAAACCATTTAGACCAAGTCTTTCCATTTGGTCCCCAGTGTTCATATCGTTTAAGTAGCATATTATAAAAGTGTAGACAAAAAAAAATAGGAATAAATTATCTATTATTCCTAAAGCAATCTAAAGTGCTCATTGCACCAGCTAGAGTTAATACTCCATACATTAAATAAAGAATACTTTGCATAAATAATAATTTTTAGTTAAACACTAAATAATCTAGTAGGAGCAACAAGATTCGAACTTGTACTACGAGAGTCAAAGTCTCGTGTGCTGACCATTACACCATGCCCCTAAAAAGTGTTAGTCTATCTTCACAGACAAACTAACACGACTTACTAAAAATTATCAAGTTACATTAAGGCCATTCACCTAAAGGCATTTTGAAGCCTTCGCCAGGAAATGCCGGATTACTATTCTTTACTTCGCCCGTTACTGCATCAACAAATACGGTTTCATGAATATTTCCGAAAACATATTGTGGATTACATTCTAAAGGACCGATGGGAAGACGTAGTGTACACTTTCTAGAGTGAGGTTTAGGAAGATTTGCTTCGTATAATCTTTCTAAAGCCTGACTGAATGTTAATTTGATAGCCTCATTATTAAGTGGAAAGTCCTCTATCCAGAATGAGTGGTCAGTTTCATATGCTGTAGTATCGGGGAAATGTGTTATTTGCGCTACGTAGGTATCGTATGAATCGTCTTCACCTAATATATACTGGAATACATTAGTAATACTTCCTACTGCATCACTTGCATCCTCACTATCTAAATAATCTTTGAAAACAATTTGGGTTTCGTACCAACGATAATCTTTGCCATAATGTAAGAACATTTCCTCACGGTCAGTCGATATGAAATTTTCCACTAATGGAAGAGTAAGTTCCGTGGAATCGACGTTGACTGAATCAACGTAAGTAGTATCAACCTGCTCGTTAACATCTTGTTTTGCACAACCTGTGCAAGCCATGAACATGCATGACATTAATAATGCCATTAAAAAATAACTAAACTTTTTCATGTAACATTAATTTAAATAAAACAATTTTTTGATCTAAAAACCTAGGTAATCGACTCTCTAGTCAGATTCGAACTGACGAAACACCGGTTTTGCAGACCGTGGCCTTAACCACTCGACCATAGAGAGTATGTTAGTACATAATGTACTTTTCTTCAGTCATAAGGAAACAACTGCTCAGAATCTTTAAAATTTTTTAGCAAATAAGGTGATACATAGTATTTTCCTATCTTATAATCTGCATACTTAACAGTTCTTCTTTGAAAGTATACTTTCGTTTCTGGATCAGTTATCGGTACTAACCAGTGATAATAAATATCTTCTGGAACAGATCCTTTAAATTTCGGAATTAATTCTGGAACAATATGTTCTTTTTCAAATTCTACATAATCACCTCGTTTTCCATGAACTACTCGATTGTAGTCTGTTGCAAATAATGTCCCATTTAATAAATAAATATTCATAAGTGGAGCTAGAGGGAGTCGAACCCTCGTCCGAACAAATTATCCTATAAGGATTACACATGCTTTTCAATTTTAGCGAGTTTTCTTCTCTGCATTTTTAACGTGACGATACACGGGGGATGACAGGAGTCAACCGTCCACCAGTTAATTGTTTAGTTTAAAGTCTTGTACAATTAACAAAACTAGACTTTTGTAATCTTTAGTTGACAGGGTAGATTACAACCCCGCGCCTCACGCTGCTACTCTGTAGCTACGGATGGCGAAAGAAACATTGTTCTTGCCATTTAAATTGCTTGTATGTCTCTCCATACTGTCTCTGCATGTCCTTATTACTTTCACCTGCCGTCAAAACCAAATATAGCCCCGGATTGGGAAGATTTCTCTTCCCATTTATTAGAAGTTTCTACTTGCTATCAATTTTTTAATATGATGTAAAGTATCAGTAGATTCTTCATAAAATTTATCTCTGTCTAGCTCTAAAATAGTTAAAATTTGACAAAACCGTAACTCTGGATTTTCATTAACAATTTTACTTAGTAAATTGATAATTTCCAAATTTGCAGGTTGTCTCCGAGCTACTCTTTCCTGAATTAGGTTAAAACCTTCCTTCTGCATGACAATTATTACACAGATAGTAAGTTAAAAACATTCTAGGAATAATAGAGATGTCTGTTGAGTTACACTTATTACAAGCAATTATTCCTTCGTGGTTAAAGTGAAACCCTTCAGGAACTTTGACCAAATTCGCAATCATAATTACTAAAAATTCCACGATATGATGCAGTTTTAGAATCTTTTACCCACCCATCCTCAACATATTGAATTTCTTCTTTGTGAAAGAAACCAACGGTTTTTCTTTTGATATATTCAGGATCTGGAATAAAAGATAAGTCTTCTAATCTATTACTGTCACCTAAGAAATTACTAATAAAATGATATACGACTTCTTGGCCAGTTATTTCTAATAAACCATTCTCATGTATTTCATACTTAGGATTCATTATTAATGTATCATAAGCAGGACGAACACAAGGACGTATATTAGAAAATCTAATATGTTTGAGATTAAGTATAACACACCACTTATAATCCTCCATTAAAATGTCCTAGCTATTAGACTCTTTAAATGGGAAATTTCGTCTGAAAGACGTTTACATTCTTCGGCATAAGTTCTGCCTCTGTGATTAATGGTTCTACCATTACGTGTTGTAGTCCAAGGTTTTTTGTCTTCATTAGCGGCCTTGAATTTCTCATAGGTCTCTTCCAACCTTGCCAATGCGCTCTTACGTCGCAAAATAAGCATACCTTTACTCATTTTTTAACAAATCTAAATAAATAATTACAATGATCACACATGAAAACTTCACCCTCAGCATCGACAGCATGAGCAATGTCTATGTGTGTTTCTTTTTTACACTTTGGGCAATAGATCTTTTTCATAATCATAATGTTTGGTGCGGCTAGAGAGACTCGAACTCTCACGCTACTATTACTTCGCACCAGATCCTAAATCTGGCGTGTCTACCGTTTCACCATAGCCGCAAAGAGGCCGAAGCCCCTGATCTAACACTTAGGTGTTACATCCTTACCGCTGTCGTCATTTCTTAACTAGTATTAACAGGAATTTGTGAGGCAGTTTTTTACCGAATCCGCAAAAAACTTCTGCAAGAATGATTAACTCCTCAATTATACCGATAGAGGTAACGGACGTCTTTATTTTACGTGTATAACGTATTACACGCGTCAATCTTCTCCAAACAGATCGGAGAGCTCTTCAAACATGTCACCACCGATCTCGTCTGGAGTTTGACGATACTTTGGATTCTCCGAAACATACTCAAGAGTAGCTTTGGTATCCTCCATCAATTCATCACGAACTTCGTTGATTACTTCGAAAAGCCTGTAATACTTTGATACAAGTAATTTGGCAATTTCTTGACAATCTTTAGGATCAATGTCCCTAAGTTCGATTAGAACATTTGCAAACGCTGATTGACCCTTCTTAGAGAGTCTCTCATTTGCTTTCTCGATTACCAATGGGTGAGGCATTGGCACATTTAATCCAGAATGCTTTAACTGGATTTCTAAAAATTTAGCTAATTTGTTATTCATAATACCATAAATTTGGTGTGTTTGTAGCCGGTACGGGAATTGAACCCGTATTTCCGCCTTGAAAGGGCGACGACCTGACCAATTAGTCGAACCGGCCAATTAGGGGAACATTTGAGTTCCCCTCTTAGCTTGTATTAACGTGCTACCGTAAGCACGAGGCTTATTACGTTACCTTAAACGTGACATTGTTTTTATACTCTTGTCCAAGAGTGCGGCTTATATTCATTCCTCTTACCGTAAAGAGTAACCCTGTGTGTCGGGTGTCCGATGAAAGACACACTTCCATTCATCGGCATAAGTAGAACTCATCAGGAGTTTTAGGTTTAAGATGCTTATGAGCCTGTCTAGCTATCCAGTACCAATAATCATCACAAATATACCTAATATCTTTAGCTGTACCACCATTTGTAGTATATCTAATAATTTTCCTAAATTGTTCTTTAAGTTTTCTAGATTTCATAGCTTATAATTTTATATTTGTAGTAGGACCCTCGGTATACCGATATTCTTTCACGGTCTTAAGATACCCTTAGTACCACCAGGTATCATCCTACTATAGTACCCCAGAAGGGAATCGAACCCTTATCTCAAGATCCGTAGTCTAGCATTCTATCCATTGAACTACCGGGGCGTAAAGCCCAGGTTTAGAACCTGGACTTCTTTAAAAGAGTGAAACTACTCCCATTACTAATATAAATATCAGAAACAGGAATAGAAGTTATATAGTGTCGGAGCGCGTACTCGATATTCACAAAATTTACTTCATAGTTTTCATTAGCCATTAAAACAGATCTTCCATCAGGTGTACAATCCATATGTGTAACCACAAAATTAAACTGCACATCATACATTCTGTCATAATTATCAAAACAATGACGTATAAATGCATTATTTAGGAGTTTTTCTTCAAGAACACCAATTTTAAACTTTCCTTGTGGACCAGTGTCAATATTGGTAGGCTCTTCAAGATGCTTGTAATATTTCCTGACTAACCCTTCAAATAAAGGATCAAAGTTTCCACCATGTCTGGTAAGATAACTTCTCATAACAAGATATACTTCAGCATCTTCTAAATAACCAACAGGAATACCATTTAAACCTACCTTACTAGGAGTACAATATGGCATTAAGCCATTTTCCATATCTAATAAAAGTCCTTGAGAACCTTCAAATATGAGAGTATCATACTTTGGAAGAACTTCATTAGGTGGCAGTACTCTAACCTTAAAAGATAGTTCGTTAACAGCATTAATAAATTCTGTGTCGATGTCTATATCATGTCCAAATCCCGAAATATACTTAACAGGATCTTTAGTGATTTCTGAAAATTTTGGAGATTCTGGATGCAATTTGTAACGCATAAATGTGGCATGTATTCCTTTACCACAAGTACCATGTTTTTGCACCTTAATATCTCCTCCATCTTGAATAGCATCATAAGGAGTAGTAACTCGACAATCGGGATGAATAAAAACTGTAGGAATAACTCCAAGTTTTTCAACCTCTTTTATTTCGTTTAGTAAAGCTATAGGATCTACATACACATTTTCATGTATATATGTAGGAACTCCTGCCAATACTCCAGCCCCAAGTTGACAGCACACATGTTCTACACCCGCACTAATAACTCTATGACCAGATTGACAACCTCCACTAAACTTAATTACTAGAGGGTTTTTTGATTGTAAACACAACCAATGAACTGTAGCACCCTTACCTTCATCCCCAAAAAGGGCACCCAGTACAATTTTTACCTTTTGCATCACTCTTCGATAGATTGAGCATCTCTATAGCAAGAGATAACTAACTTAGGAATAATTTCAGCAATATCGCTACCATCTTCTAATTTAGAAGTAACAGCATTAATGCCCAAATATTTTTCCCAATTAGTTTCATTGTAACGATAACCATAACGGCTACCATCACAGTGGATGTGGAACACATGCCACTTTTCCTTTACTCTTTCAAGAAGTTCTGATGATATTACGTCAGCTTCCGCACCATCATCAAGATATCTGTCTAATTGCTCTTTAGTAAGAATCCTCTGACAAGGTTCATCACCAATAGTAATTAGTACACCTTTCTTGTGGCGTTTCTCCCAAGAGTCTGTAACAACATGACGATCTGCGAAGTACCAAGCAAGGGGATAAGATTCCATACGGTTTCCTCCTCCTTTACCTTCTAGATAAATCTTGGTAAGCCACTTTTCCATGAGTTCATCAGAACTTTCGAACTGACCAATCTGTAAAGGACCTTCCTCATTGAAATTACAGTCTCCAATACCCATGAAACAGATTTGTGGATTAGGAACTCCAGCATTAATAATGGCTTCCATAATGTCTGGAAGAACATTCTTAATTAAGAGTTCTGGAATATGACCCATAGAACCTGTTTCATCCAACGCGATTATAATTGGGAATGATTCTGGATGTTCTTCAGAGTCACGAGACTCGCGAATACGAACACCCCTAGGATTCATTTGAGAATCCAAATGCCTCTGAGTAAATACTTCTTCTCTTGTTTGTTTCTGATATGATACAGAACGAGTACGAGAGGCAACATAATCATAACTACCGCCACCCATATTATTCAGCTTTTAATGCGTCCTTCAGTTTAGCGATTGCATCAGGATTCTTGAGAATAACATCAAGAGCCTCATCTACGGTTGGAGTAGTTGGCACAGGTGCTTGAGTAGTCGTAGTTGGATTACCAACTGGAGTGTAAGGAGAAGGAGTAGTTACTTGATTTCCGAACATTTGTCCAAATGGGTTCTGACCTCCCATCATAGATGAGAACATCATCATACCCATCATGTCCATTCCACCATTACCTTCTTGACGATTCTTGTCAAGCATCCATAACATCATAGGATTGAAACTACCTCCAGCATTGCTGAATAAGTTCTTACCCTGAGGAGTCATTGAAAGCATCATCAAAGAATTAACATCTAGAGTTTCTCCACTTGCCATAGCAAAGAAGATAGGATTAAATCCAGAGTTCTCATCGAAGTTGAACATGTTGATAAGAACACGTGTTGTAGTTTGACCCATAATGAAGTCCTGTACAGCCTTCTTATTATGAGTATAACCAGTAAATGATAAAGTCTTTAAAGAACCATCAGAATTCTTACCAAGAACTTTGGCATAACTGCGACCATTCTTTACAATGTCACCTACTTGTACTACATTGTTCAACTTGTTGATAGAATATACAGGAATTGGAAGAGTCATCTCTTCAGGGAAGGCAACTAAGTTGTCATCCTTATCAATGCCTACATATTCACCATCCACTGGAACACATAAGAGACCAGACATGCTCATACGAACATCTGTCTCTTTCTGCGGAACAAATTGGCTAGTATACTTGCCAACTATTCCTTTGAACATTGAATTGTCTTTTTGCATTGTTTTGTTGTTATTTATGACGCTACTTGCGCCGAGTTGTTTACCATTTACAGAATCAACTATCATAGTCTTTAGGGGAACCCCCTTAGGACTATAAGGAGTAGAATTCTCCCAATGAACATCTATGACTTCACAGGGAGTTACGTAAACTGGGGATTCTATCATGTCCCCTACTTTAACATCTTCGTTACATACAAAGAGATATTTCTTTTGCTCAGCAATAGCTATAGCATTTAGTTTTCTCTTTGTGAAGACAACTGTAATAACTCTGTACTTCATTATTTTCCGACAGGTTTAATAGTTTAACTTTTTATTGATCTAAATGCTGAACCTACGATGCTTAACAATATACAAGCACCAAATGCTTGCCAATATGTTAAGATAGGAGCAGCCGTCCAGAATATTGGTGCTAACCAATTCCAGAGAAGTTGTACTACCCAGGCTTTTAAAAAGCTTAAAGCTATTAAGATAACCATAATAACAATACAACTACTAGTACTAGTGTTACTCATAATTATTATTATTTATTATCTCTATTTTTACCTATATGATATCCATCACAAAATAAACATTTATAATATGAAAAATGTTTACCTGTTTTTTCTCCCATTTTTTCTGCTGATTTGCGAGCAGTCTCTACGGTATTATACATTACTTTAGGTTTACCATTATGTTGATTAATGTGGGAATTAATACTAAATGCTCCCCATGCATTTCTTGTAATAAAGAAATTCCTAAAGAATGTTTTTCGTTTCCACTGGTCAATTAACCAGATTTTTAAGTTCTTATATTTAATCATAGTACTCCCACAAGGACTCGAACCTTGATAGCCGGATTAAGAGTCCGGAGCATAAACCCTTCTGCCATAGGAGCATTTTAGGGAACATATAGCTAATATTGGTGAGATGTCTTTGAGGTAGCTAATCTCATTCTGTGCGCACAACCAGATTATTTATATGTCCCTAGGACAGACCAGAGGCTTATTATAAATTACTTTTAGTTCTATAAGTATTTATCAATTAGATTGCATGGCTGCCCTTAGTAGTCTATTTCTTTGTAACATCGGTGGCTACATCCATCACAAGGATCTTCTAATTCATCCCAATCATCACTATTAATTCTTGAACACTTGTAATTTTGATGTGGTTTTGTTACATCATAAGGAATGTCTAAATCGCAAAGAATAATATGTTTCATAACAGTTTTATTTAAGTTGGTGCGCCCGCTGGGATTCGAACCCAGGACCCTCGCATTAAAAGTGCGATGCTCTAATACCTACTGAGCTACGAGCGCATCAAAAATGGTTTGACCACCATTCTAATTGAATATCAGTCAAGTTGTCAAACCATTCGCCAAACAAATGCCTATATTTCTTAATATTAACCTTATAAAACCATTCTTCAAGTTTGTTTCGTAATACTTTTGAGGAAGTTATCATAGTCTAAACGTTTCATAAATGTATAGAATTTTCCATATCCCAAATCATACCATCTTTTATCAGGCATTCTATTTGCCTTATCAATACTTTCCGATATAACCTCTTCTAGTCTATTAAACTCTAAAGGATCAGTCGTTTCTTTCTGAAGATTTCTCCAACTAATAATATTATTATTTAAAGATTCTTTGTCTCGATTAGGCAAATACATCATATGTGATTGTCCATTAGCTAATCCGTAA
>Ga0326511_10003221_pt1 | contig 13124 bp, 23 predicted proteins | sample 0_2496_0518_D_FD_203701 | JGI IMG/M metagenome (GOLD analysis project Ga0326511, IMG submission 203701) | Bovine rumen microbial communities from UC Davis, California, United States - 0_2496_0518 | ecosystem: Host-associated > Mammals > Digestive system > Stomach > Rumen | place: USA... | reverse complement strand
AGTTTCAGCTTTAATTTCTTCCTTAGTCTCAGTTTTAGCTTCTTCCTTAGTTTCCTCCTTATTTAAAGTAGGAATTGAATAAAAGTAGTTCATGTCTACTCCACTACTAATTGAATTTAACTTATAAGCAGAAGTAAATTGCCACCCATCATACTTGGCTAGATTAGGCTTAGACTCTGCTGTTCCAGAATTAGTTCCATACTTAGCAACCCAAATTGAATAATCTCCAAGTTTATCCGTCTGTGTTATTAACTTAGTTCGTTAAACTAAGCAATTAACCATGTTATGGTCTTTAAAGAGTACCACAAATACTCCTTGCAGCAATATTAATTGCTGCATTTATGTCTCTATCCATAATGTTTCCACAAGAGCATTTAAATATTCTATCTTTGAGAGTTAATTTAATTTTATTTCCACAACAACTACAAGTTTGAGAAGTATAGGCGGGATTTACTTCATATAAATCCGTTCCAAACTTTTTACATTTCCATTTTAAAGTATCGGTAAATCTACTCAATGGATTTATCATTTGTAGTCTTCTTCTATTTTTATTAGACATTTTTATCTTTGCATTAGTTAAATCTTCTATTGCAACATTGTTATGTCTACACAATCTGGTAGTTGTTTGTTCAATAAAATCTTTCTTTAAATTTTCAAATCTTTTATAAGCTAATTTTGTCTTATTATTTAACTTATTCCAGTTATTTGAATCTTTAATCTTCTTATCTCTTAAAGATTTCAATCTATTTATTCTATAAAATTCTCTCATAACACTCTTAGGATAATTTATAAATTCACCTGCAGAACTTGTCATAAAATTTTTGATTCCCCAATCAAGCCCTATAATCATTGAACTATTCTGCTTAATAGGTTCAGAAATATTGTAGCTACCTGTAATATACCACTTACCAGATTCATATTTAAATCTTGGTTCTTTAATTTCTGATATATTAAATTTAGTTATATACTCTTTATCAATTACTATTTGCGATTTACCTTTTACACTAAACCCCTAAGCAGCGGGTAACTTAATTTTAAAATTATTAATCTTTAGTGTCTATGAAGGTAAATAGAATGATTGTTTATTTGGATCATATTTATGAAATTTAGGTTTATTTCCTATCTTCTTGTAAACTCTTTCTACTGAATATTTATAATTTAAAATTACTCCTTTTATAAGTCTTTTTGGCAAAGGAATTTCAGTATTGTTAAAATCTTTTATAAGATCTCGCTCCGAATAATCCTTTAAACCATAAGTGTTAGTTTTGGGTAAATTATCCTTAAATTTTTCTATAAGAAAATTTCTCATAATATGAGAGTATTTACAATAAATAAATAGAATTTCTTCCTATTCTTTTGTTGGATAGATTTTAAATTTATAACCTTTTAACATTTGATTTCACCTCCTATACATATAATAAGTATCTCACTTTAATTATAAGTATAACATATCGAGATAATAAAATCAAATATCTAACATGATTAATTCTCTATTTTTCAATAGAGCATAGGTCATATCACAATCCTAATAAATATTAGGATTCTCCCCATTTCGGATTCACTTGAATCCTACTCCATTTCTGGATGACCGTCGAACCTTCTCCTATTCGGAGCTTGGCTGCTGATTGCCAATTATAAAGCACTTAGGCTTACGCCGTATGCTATCTAACTATTTTTTTTCTACTTTCGTAACATTCACACTTGGTTATATTTCAAACCTATGTTGTAGTATAGTTAGCTTTATGGTTTTCCAGCAATTAGAGGAGTTGTTCGACACTAATTACTTAGTGAAGTGACAATTACTTATCAAACTTATTTCCAAACCAGCTTTCACTAGCATAAACGCCACCCTTAAAGCCTTTCTTTTCAATTTCCTTACAGAACGCATTAATAATATTTGTTCTCTAAGTTTTATTTAAATTATCCGCTCTTCCTTGATTCGCCGGCGCACCACTATCCTCAACATCAATATATACTGGATATGTGGTCTTGACATTTCCAATTAAACTAGCTGCATAATCCGCTTCTTGCTTAGCTTCAGTTGCAGTCGTTGCTTGAGAAAAAAAGTAAAAACCGAAAGGAATTTTATTATTCTTTGCTCCGGCAAAATGCTTATCAAACATACTATCTTTACATAATGTTCCCGCAGAACCCCAACCACGATAGCCAAGTCTTATAATAACGCCATCAACTTCTTTTGCAAGTTTTTTATAATCGACAGAGGATTGATATTGAGAAATATCAACAACTTTTTTAGTTGAACTTTGCGCCGGTGTGTTGTCAGTTTTAGTTTCATTTTTAACTTTAATTTCTTCTTTTTCCCCAGTAATCGGTTCCTAATTCTTGGGTCTTAAAAAACCACTAACATGATTATAATTATGCTTAATTTTTTCAGTTGGGTCATGACGTCCAGTCCAGTTATTTTCCCAAGATTTAAACCAAGTTGTATCTCCTTCTCCAGAACAAATTGCAATATGCCCCCAATTTCCATTTAAAGATTTGCCCCAAACAACTATATCTCCTTTTTGAGGAATAAATTCTGGAGTATTGGGAATTTTTGTAAAATTCTTATTTAAAGTTGGTATATTATCGAAACCATCATACCAATAGTATGCGTCACCCCATGCGCCGGGAGTTAAGCCAAATACTTCATCAAGGTAGTATTTGGTTAAATCGACACATTGGCAACCAGCTACCCCGTCATAATCCATCGCCTTATTTTTATGCGCTTGAATAAATTGTTTGTATGTATATTTTGCCATAAAATCACCTCTTTAATTATAAGTAGAATTTGATAGTAATAAGTCTAAGTGTAGATGAATAGAATTAATTCTTGAAGTTAAAGTCTCATTAATTGTTTGAATAAGTATGTTCATTTCTCGCCTCCATTCTATCAAGTCGTTTTAATATTTCATTTATTTTCTTATCTTGCATTTGTAAGTGGGCATCTATTTTATTAATAATTTGGTCCTGAATTTTTGAAGAATTATCCATGAGCTCTTGCTTATCGTTCTGAGTTAAATTTTCTTGATAGTTCATGATACCCATTATAAAAGAAGCCAAGGCAAGATTATATTCAAACTAATTCTAATACTAATTCATATCTTCCTCCTAAAATGCGCCGCCATACCATCAGATGATACCGCGGCGCAATATAAATATTTAATTAAAATTTAGCTTCCTAATTATTAGAATCCCTATAGAACCTTAATCTCCAATTCATCAACTAATATTTGAGGTGTTTCTCTTCCACCCCATCTATTAATATTTGCTTTTCCAATTATATTAAAAAAGTATTCATCCCTAATATAACGAATTTCTTCAATTAAATCTTTACATTTAAATTTAACAAAAGTGGTTCCGTTATAAGTAAATCGAAGCGTATCTGCATTACTTCCAATAATACTTAAATCTTGAGGTTTAACATTCTCAACTGCAATAACTGGTTGAGGGCAGCCCTAACCCCAATATTTATCTCCTTTAGAAAGGTCTTTAACTAACGCTGGAAGATTAAAACTCTTTGTCTTTACAAGAAAATCAATATCATAAAGACCTTCATTAAAATCCATATCTTTTAATTCTCGATTCGCATATTCTAATAGCTTATTTATATTCGCTACAGGACAAGCCCATCCGCTTGCATTGGCATGCCCCTCCACATACTCCATGTAGCCAGAATCAGTTAAGAACTTCTTAAAATCACGCAATGGCGAGCCATCTTTATTTCTAATAGACCCCTTCATTGTCTTTCCATCAGGAGTAATTCTTCCAAGCATTACTGGCTTCTTATATTTCGCCGCGACTCCCATTGCACAAAGTCCAGTTAAGGTCGTCGGTGTATCAAGCTCATCAGCATTAAGAATTAAGATTTTATTTTCATCTAAACAATTCTCAATTATTTGAATATCAAGTAGTTCTGCCGCCTTATCTCGTTCTCTTGTTTGTCTTGATTTAGCATTAATACAATTGCGAACAGCTTGTGTAGCAATTGTTTCTTTCATACCTTTTTCTCCACGCTTAGTTGAATCAACCATTATATCAGGCGTTATAAAAGCTTGGAATAAACGTTCTTTTTCTAAAGAAGAACCAACTCTTATTAAAGCATTAATTAATGGAGTTATATAGAAAGCTACTCCAATTTGGTCAAGTGGCTTTTCACTAGTTTTTAAAGAGAACTCTTGTTTTTCAACTATTTCTTTAAAAAATTTATTATTAATATGTGAGAGTCCATAATCACAAATCCAACGATTCTCAAGGCCAGTCATGACCATAACGTCGGAGATAAGGCCAAGAGCAACAATATCTAAGTAATTCTATGAAGGATGACCAATTTCTGGAAGTGAACCAGCAAAGTCTCCATAGTCCTCAATTCTACTCTCAAAATATTCAAAAAACTTATAAACAACTCCTACACCGCTTAAAGCTTTGTTAGGGTAATTTTCTGATAGTTGGTTATTGATAACTACAGCATGTGAACTATATTGCTCCGCCTCATGATGGTCCAACACGAGCATATCGTAACCCATCTCAGACAATAATTGGTGGTAAGTATAATCATTACTAGATGAATCCGCGAGTATGATTAAATCATATTTCTTCTTTTCACTAAGAAAAGGCATTACTACTTCTAATCCATGTTCCTTACCTTCTGGTATATGATAATCAATAGTAAACTCCCAACCTGTGTAAGGCTTAATTACCTCTGTAAGGTATAAATAAACTAATGCAGAAGAGGTATATCCATCCACATCACAGTCGATAGCTAAATAAATTCTTCCACCAGCTGATAAATGTTTACACAAAAGCTAAAAACCTTCCTCCATATGATCAAGTAATTCAGGATTATATTCATTATCAATAGTTGGATTAGTAAACTTATTTACTTCCTATGGGTCAGTAGGTAAGACTCCTCTATCTATAAGTAAATTCAATAGAAAATTATCTTCTATATCATATGATGTTCTCTTATTATATTGCAAAATTTTTCCTCCTTAATTTACAATAATTTTTCTATGTTTGGGATAAAGATAAACAATTAATTCTGTATTATTTTCCTCACATAATTTAAAATTATGCTTAGTTCCACTTGACTCGCCATCCCAAAAACAGATACAAGCCCTTTCTTCAAATTGTTTTAAATATTCATGCATTTCTATATTCCTTTTAAAACCTGCACTCTTTCCATAATAATTCCAATCTGCTTTAAAAATTTTTATTGGAATATTATTTATTTTAGAATATTTTTCAGCCATAGCATCTGCTCCTCTAGCTCCACCACTAACTATTTCAGAAACATTATACTTATCACAAATATAATTCATTATATCACGAAATTCTTCCCAATCAGAATAGTTTCTACTTCCCGCAACTAAAAGAGTAATAAAACTCACCTCAAATCCATATAGTATGTTTCCAGTAAAGTTCTAAAAAAACTTCTTTTCCTTTATCAATAGGACTTTCTTTTAATTCAAGTAAATCTTGTGAATCCCAAATAAATCCCATTTGAACTTTATTCTTATATCTTTTACAAATACTCTCTAATTTATTATAATATTTTTCTTTCTCTGCCCAATCTTCACCTTCTTTATCAAAAGCAATTAGAATTTTATTTGCACCACGGCTAATTAACAAATCTATTTGATATTGACTTATATTGGATCCACAGCTAGCTACTGATATGTTATTATAATGTCCGAAATAACTATCATATATTAATACACTTTTCTCTCCTTCAAAAATAATTCCCATTCCTAAACGTCTAATATTTCCGCCTACCAAGTTTAAGCCATATAAATTATATCCTAAAGGATGAGATAATATTTGTTCACCTATTTTTATGGGTCTATATTTACCCTGCGCCGCGGCATCATCAGAATTTAAAGCACGTCCTCTAATTCCTACCAAAAATCCTTCTTCATTGTAATGAGGAATAATAACTTTATTCTCCTCAATTGAATATCGAATTTGGTATCGCCGCGCAGCATCATCTGAAATTCCTTCTTCTTTCCACTCTTTTACCAAATAATTGCTATAAATATTAAGAATATTAGGATTTAAATGTTTTAAATTAATAATTGGATTTTCTTTTACTTTATAACGCTCTTCCATTTCTAAATCATAAGGCTGATAAAAAGAACTTAATTTAGGCTTTTCTTTATAATTAGATTTATCTGCAAGAGGTAATACAATATCTTGATAAAAATTATAATCTTGTCCCAGGGTTTCAAAGCGGCGGCACATCAATCCAGCAATATCAAAAGTTCCACAACATGTATAACAAACAAATAAACCACTATTTTTATAATAGTAAAGTTTATGTGAACCATCTTCTGCATGATAGTTATGACATATTGTTGGAAAGATTATTTCTTTTTCTTTTTCAATATAATCTGCTCCGCCTAAAGAACTAACTATTTCCTTTATATCTTCTGGTGTAAGTTCTTTTACTACCTCATTAATATTTATCATTATAATAAGTCTCCAATCGAAATTGAATTTAATCTTTTAGCTTTATCTATTTGTTCTTCAAAGGCTCCAGTTATATAAAAATTATCATCGTAGTCCATGTGTGATTCTTGACTAGCTTCGACTATTGAAGCAAAGGCGTTTAAAATTGGTTCTGCTTCTTCTTCTCCAATTTTTTGCTGATTATAGAATTCTTCTAAAGCCAACAATTCCTCGCTCTTATTTTGTTCAAAATCAATAATTCTAAGTTCTTCAATTGGTTTATTATCTGGTGTCGTTACGAAAATATCTTCTCTGCGACAAGTGCCTAAGTCATTATAACCCCAAAGTCTAACTTGCGTCCAGCGTCCACGACGATTTTTAAAAATATCAATAACGACGTTAGGTTTATATCCAAAATCTTTACCAAACTCAGAAACTAATTTAAGTTCATCTGGTGTTGGACGAGACATAATACAGGCGAAGTCAACGAGGTTAACTATTTGCTTTGCGCCTTGGACTTGATGATGGTCCTTAAACCCACCTTTATCATCATCATTTGAAATCTGAGTCGCAGTCATAATAAAGGCATTAAGTTCTATTGCTAAATTTTTTAAGGCTGTAGTGAATAAACGTAAGCATACATATTCAGCCAATCCTAAATCTCTATATTCATTAAGCATTGCAGGAGAACTAAATATATAATCATAAAAGAAATGTTGAATTCCTTTCTATAAATTATACCGCCTAAACAAATTCTTTACTACGGAAGCACAAGGGTCAGGTATTCTTACTAAGTAGAAATTATCTATGTACTGCTCCATTATTTTTACTGCTTTCATTATACGATTTGAGTCACTTAATTCAAAGGTTCCATATAGGAAACATTCTTCGTTTATTCCAGTAAGCCAAGATAGTATCATAGTCTGAATTTCACTTATGTCTTGCTCCGTAGAAACATAACAAACTTTCTCGCAATGACCAGTTGCAACCCATCTTTTTTCTACGTTATCATATCGTATTGGGTAAGCAAGATTACAACAATCACCAACCATTGTTCTTGACTTTCCGACACCGCTACTCGCTGACCTAAGGTAGAGCTTACCTAACCTTGCTCCTCTTACAACAGTATTAAATATATCCCCTTGAAGAGGCAAGCCAATCTCTGGTTTTTGTTCTAGCTCATGAAGTAACTCAAGAACTCCTTCACCAGCACGTACTTCTTCAACTTCACTATTAGTTGAGTATTTATCCTCTAATGCCGCAACTTCTCCTTTTAAATAATTAATTATATCAAGAGGTTTTAAAGATTCAAATTTTTGGTTAATTTTATTATAATCTGGATGGAGAGGATTCTCACAATAAAAAGAAGATATATCTCGTCCAGACTTCTAAAGCTCTCTTAATAAAGCAAATTTCTTAAAGGAATTATAATAATAATTAAAATTTCCAAGCTCTGCATAAGATTCACAATCTTGAAGCATTTGAATACCTTTTTCATTATCAATTAATTCTTTTGCAGAAGGATTATCTTGAAGATACTGATCAATATCAACAGTATGAATTTTTTCTGCTCCATTAACATAAAGATTATAAATTGCAGAAAAGAAATATTTATCAAGTTGCCGTGGAAAGTCATTAGGGTCAATCTAATATTTATCAGTATCATTTAAAATATTAGGTCTCTGCATTAAACAACCTAATATTTGAATTATAATTTTTCTTGGCGCTTCGATCAATTAGAACCCTCCAATGTTGAAAGATCAATCTCTTTCTTTCTCTTTTTATTTTTTCCCCAATATTGAGTTGGATCATAATTAATTGTAATGCGGTCTTGTTCAAGTTGTTTTTTAATTCCTTCTTCAATTTCTTTTCGTCTCTCCATTTGCTTAAGCCAGTATTGTTCCGCCTCAGTGGCGACGAAAGGGATAATTCCAATCGAGCCTCGGGACTTCTCAATAGGACTTTTACGAATTTCAAAGAAATATTTAAGAATTAGTAATTGAGCTTTATAATTAATTCCTTGCTGTCTAAACTTTTCCATTTGGGTCGCATTCCAAGAACTAACTGGTTCACAACCAAAAAGTTTATAAATATAATACCATAAAGCTTCTTTATCTTCATTAACAGTCTTTTGAAGATTAAGATTTTCTTCTGTTAAATATTTCTTAACTGTTGAAGAAGCAATATTAAGCCTACGCCCCACTTCTGACATATTTCTTGTTTCTTTATACATTTGATTAATTGTTTCAATAAGCTCTGGAGTAATTTTAGCTTTCTGTCGAGGTTTATCTACTACACTTGCTATTTTTAAATAGCGATCAACAGTTCCAACTGATATTCCAAGATCTCTTGCTACTTTTGTTTTATTATGAGATTTTTCATATTCAATTGGGATTTGATTTATTATTTCATTTGAAATTGTTTTACCCATTAAATCACTCCTTTTATTTTTCCTATAATATAAATATAACATAGAATATGAATAAAATCAATATTTTAAATCACAATGCGCCGGCGTAGCATGCCCTTTTTTGCAGAATTTTGCAGAATTTTAGAGAATTGTAAAATTATGCCGCGCTTCCAAAATCTAGTAAAATTAGTAGAATATGGAAGCGCGGCGAAGATTAGGATTTTAAATCTTTTAAAAGTTGAGTAAATATTTCTATATATTTATAATTAACCTATTTATATTCTTCTTCAGATCTGCATTTATGACATTCATTTAAATATTCTACCTATATTTTACTTGTCTTATTAATATCATACCAAAAACATTTCTAATATGCTTCGCATTCTTTTTCAATATAATCTGGAATTTCTTCTTCATAATTGTTTTTATTTGTTTTATTCTAATTATTATTCCATCTCTTGTTATACCCACTAGGAAACATAGTATTATATTTGGCAATATAATAATCTTCTCTTTCATTTAACTAATCCTTCTTACATTCCTCTAATAATTCAAAAGTAAAATTCTCTTTACCTTCTAACTAAATAGTCTCATCAATAAACTATTTTTTACCACGACAATGCTCCTCTATTCTTTGATTGCAATGAATAGACTATCCAATATAAGACTTTCCATTTAACTTGTTAGTAATTTTATATATACCTACCACAAAATCTCACTCCTTATTCAAATATAATAACAACATTTTTATTAAGCATATCATTTTTAATTTCTTCCGATAACTTTTCTCCTTCTGTATTAAGATACTACGCCGCGGTTCCCCCATCAGTATAATAATTAACATTCTTTAGTTCAAAAATACTTAATTTAGTTCCTAAATTGGTTGTTTCTACTCGTAAGTCATAGTCAATTAAATTCAATTCTTTTAACCATCTAAGTCCATCAATAATAGTCCTATTATTAGTTCTATCTTTAGACAGTTTTAAAAGACCTCTTATATCAGCAATAGTAAATTCTCTATCTTTTGAATTCATATAACAAAATCTTTCTTGCATTTCTGCCAAAAGCAAATAAATTTTCAATTCTCTTTCAGATACTAAAAATTCATACTATATTTTATCTAATGTTTCTCTTGGCATTATTCTATAAGGACTCTTCTTTGGAATTGTATAATATGTCGCTCCATCTTTCTTCCTTTTCATAAATTCCTTTCCCCATTCATCTTCATCATTTGCATAAATTGCTGGACCTTCATATTTTATTAATTTATTATCTTCTAATAATTTCCAGTATTTCTTAATTGTTTTAGGATGCATATGTAAAGTTTCTTTAATCTTGTTAACAGAGAAATTCTTATGTGAAAAAGTTCTAGGCTTATCTTTACCATTAAACTAAGAAATTGAAACCAAATAAACATAAAGTCTCATAGAGTTTCTCTAAACTTCAATCTCTTTTGATATAATAGGTAAATTTTCTCCATTTTGTCCTTTTATTTGCTTTTCGTTGCTTTTCATACAACAATCACCTCTTTTATTATTTTCTATATTATAAGTAATGATGATTAGAAAAATGTCTAAAAAATTCTGTCAGTGTAGAAAATTTATAGTAAAAAGTTAGTAATCTTCATTTTTTCTTACTAAAATTTCACTTTTTCTTACTAACCATCACTTTTTCTTACTAAACTTATCACTTTTTCTTACTAATTCTACACTTTTTCTTACTGGCGCGGGTTTACATATAATAAGTGTTACTTTTTCCTAGTCGGCAAAAAGTAACCAAAAAGCGACTAGGCCTACGGCCTATCTTAGTTTAAATCATTCCTTCTCCTATACTAGCTCGGCCTCCGGCCTCGCAATCAAAAGGTTTTCATCAAGTTAAATTTTTCTTCTACAATGCGCCGCGGTATCATAAAATTAATATAACTCTTTGTTCGCCGCGAGTCCAATTTTTTGGACAGATGGCAGAGGTTAAGAAAATTACCAAAATATGGAAGCGCGGTAGAAGTATTTTTACTTACATAGATATTATCCTAACAAAAACTACTTATTATTAGAAACTATTTTAAAACGAGGTGATATTATGGCTAGAATTTACTATAAAGGAGAAGAATATGGAAATGATGACCTTATTATTGATTCTTCTCCAACTGAAGATAGTGAGAATTTAATATCTTCTGGTGGCGTCTATTCTGCCCTTGAAGGAATTAACTCTTCTATTGCTAACAAACAAGATTCCTTAACCTTTGACAATACACCAACTGCCAATAGTAATAATCCAGTAACTTCCAGCGGCATTGCAACAGCATTAAGTGGAAAGCAAGATACGTTAACTATTGATACTTCTCCAGTTGAAGATAGTGAAAATCCAATTACTTCTGGCGCAGTATATACTGAAATTAATAATTTAAATACAATACTTGGAGATATAAACGAAGCACTAGAGGGGATGTTATAATGCCTAATACAATAGCACAAAATTTAACTAGATTATATAATGCAAAACTAGCTATTGCAGAAGCGATTGAATCAAAGGGCGGCGAAGTATAGGAAAGCGATGGATTTGAAGCTTTTCCTTAGTTAATAGAAGACTTGCCCGCCGGCGGAGGTAATACTGATTATAATTTATCTGGAACTCTTACTCCAAATAACTACGGAGCTTATATTTTCCCATAGAACTATGATTGGTCGAAGTCGTGGGAAATAGGACTTGTAATATAGAAAATAGCATCGTCAATGAATTCAGATGGTTTTATATGTGGAAGTGGTAACGTATCTCATGGGTATGGGTGCCCAAAGTTTAATATTAATGATGAATCAATAGGATTATATGCGCCGTATTCAACATCATCAGATAAAGATGGTCTTGGTATATACTTTGATACTCCACTTGAGCAAGGAAAAGCTTACTATATTCATGGGGGTTATGATAGTAGTGCTAGTAAAATATATATTGAAATGTCTAATGATGGAATAACTTATACAAGACTTGGAGAGAAAACTATAACATTTACTCCTATTTATAATAGTTCTTTAAGTTTTAGCCTTGGTGGAATTGATACTGGTAGTCTTATAATGCCAAAAGCTAATATACCTTTAAATACAGTTTATATTAAAATAGATGGAGAAATTGTATGGGGTAAATAGAATTAATATAAAACTAAAGCTCCCTTTTTAGGGAGCTCTTTTATACTGCGCCGCCGTGTCATAGAATTAATATAACTCCTTGCTACGCCATGAGTCCAAAAAATTGGACAAGCAGCGGATTAAAAGAATAAATTATTTTATAGTATTATAATATAAAGTAAGGAAGTTTAGACTTATAATAAACTTATAAAGATAAAATAAAACGCCACGGTTGAGCCGCGGCGTTAATATTATTTATTATTCAATTTTATTTATTGTTACATAAGTAAGTCCATTAACCAAATATCTTTCATAATCAACTTTCTTATTAACCCATTTATTACCAACATATCTTTTTCTAACATTATCCGCATCCTTTAATATATAATCTTCTGTAACATTAATCCTTACACTCTCATCATATCCAGGTAGACCATCTGTATATCCGGGCAATAGAGCCCTTAATTCATCATAATCACAACCCTATTTATTGCGATCAACTATACGATATTTCCAAACAGTGTGCTGTTCTTCTGTATCAAAATTATCTCCATTAGTTCGTATAAAAGAACGTGAAGCATATCTACCATCCGCAAAGAAAAGATGAGATGTAATTACACTATAAACAGGATATGCATTAATTGATTTAGAACCTTGCCAATGCTTTTCATGCTCATTCGCTAATGCTTTTTCAAAATTGTTTTTCCATTGGCTAAAATTAGTATTTTCATTTTCAATCTATGTTATTGCATACTAACGACGCTACTATCTTGCCTAAATATATCCAGTTCCAACATTGACTACTTCTACACCACTAATTTCTCGACCAGCATCATCATATCCTCCTGCTTGTTCATAGCGCTTTCCTAACATCTATATAGTTACTACTTGTGGCATATATGATAATGCTTCTGTTTCGCTAGCGGCGGAAGCTATTTGACTATAATAAAAATCTGAAAAATCATAATAATGGATATTATCAAAATAACTATCTGTATATGAATTTGTAATATAATTCATAGGCAAATATTTATTTGTAGTATCATTTTCATCTATTGTAATCCCATGTAGAGCCATTCTCTCTATATAGTTTTTTTGATTTTGCTTCATAATATAAATTGCTCCAATATTATTCTATGTAATAA
>Ga0326511_10003220_pt1 | contig 13126 bp, 17 predicted proteins | sample 0_2496_0518_D_FD_203701 | JGI IMG/M metagenome (GOLD analysis project Ga0326511, IMG submission 203701) | Bovine rumen microbial communities from UC Davis, California, United States - 0_2496_0518 | ecosystem: Host-associated > Mammals > Digestive system > Stomach > Rumen | place: USA... | reverse complement strand
ATCATTGTCAGTGATTGTGGATAACTTATATCATTTTTTATATCAGCGTGAAACATCTGTGAAACAATATAATATCTGATATTGCATATTCACAACAACGTGATCACGTGATATTATTAAGTCAGGAGGTGACCACATGACAGATTTAGTTAAGATGCTTACAGATGGTGGTGTAACATTAGTTATTATAGCGTTCTTCATGTATAGAGATTTAAAGTTCATGAATACGCTGCAGCAGACTCTTACTAGCTTAGTTGATGCTGTCAATGAGCTTGAGAGGATAGTTCCAGGAGGTGATGATCATGACAGCTAACCAGTTCATCAAGACCCTGTGGCCTACTATTAATAAGGTAGGTGATGAGGTAGGGATGAGCGATATAATTAAGCAGGTATGTCTTGCTCAGGCTTGTCTTGAAACAGGATATGGCAGCTCTGGCCTGATGGTTAAGGCCCATGCTCTATTTGGTATCAAGGCAACTAAGGCATGGAAGGGCAAGGTATACAGTGCTAAGACAAGGGAAGTATATAATAGCATAGAGCAGACAGTCTCGGCAGTATTTAGAGCATATGATACTGTAGCAGACAGTATAAGAGACTACTTCAAGCTTATATCTGGTAAGAGATATGCTAAGGCTCTTACAGCTAAGACAGTAGAAGATGCCATAAGCATCATAGCAAGCTCAGGTTATGCTACAGACCCTAATTATTGTGATAAGGTAATTAAGATCTATTACAATTATATTAAACAGGTAGAGCCTTCCGCTCCAGATATAGATCAGCTGGCCCGCGATTGTATAGCTGGGAAGTATGGAAACGGTGAAACCCGTAAGAAGCTCCTTGGAGCTAATTATGTTGCTGTACAACATAAAGTAAATATATTATTGAGAGGAGGAAAATAGAGATGAGTAACATATATCAGCCTGAATCATTACATCCTTATATTATGAATGACAGGCTAAAGAAGGCTACAGGCTCTGGAGGTATTGGTAATATCCCTATTGCGAGTAGCGATACTGTTGGAGGAATTAAAGTTCCTGCAAACAGTGGTATGACAGTAGATGCTGATGGAGCTATTAGTGGTGTACCATATTCTACTACAGTTCATAAGACTGGTAGAAAGACAGTAGGTGGTAAGAATATTTATGAAAAGACTATAAATATCACTTCATTACTTGGAAATGGCTCTGATAATACTATAGATTTTACGTGCACTGGTCTTATAAAATACTATGGCTCAGCATCTAAAACAGGTACTATTATACCAATACCATACACAGCTTCTGATGTAAGTAATGGATTAGATATCTATATTGACACTACTAATAATAAGTTACATCTAATGTGTAGAGGTAACTTTACAAGCTACACAGATGCAGAAATTACTATTGAATATACTATTGATTAAAGGAGGAAATAAAAATGGAATATTCACAGATTGCAACTGCACTAAATCAAACATTAGTGCCTAATATTTTAGGAGAGGCTACTGTTATCGCAGATGACCTCTCTAACATCGTTGAGCTTGGTACAGCTATTGGCTCATTAACAGCAGATCAGCTTAAGGACTATACAGGTGCCTTTGTAGGTAGAGTTCTCGATATCTGGATTGATGAGCGTATATATTCTAAGAACATCAACTCTATCTTCAGAGACTATGCTGAGTATGGCGGAATCGTTCAGAGAGTTAAGTCAGGACTTATGGAGGTTACAGATGACGTATCTACTAATCTTCAGAATGGCACAACTTATAATCAGGATGCTTACATCGGCTTCAGCTTTGATAATAAGGTCTACACTATGGATGCAGGTTTTGAGCTTGATTGGTCAATTCCAAACAACATGTGGAAGACAGCCTTTAGCTCTGTTATGGAGTTAATGAAACTTATTGGCTATATCACTAACAGAGCTGAGCAGACTATTAGAGCTAATCTCTTCGCTACACAGCTTGCAACACTTCGTCAGCTTATCTGCACTCACGCATCTGGTAGAGTTAAGCTTCTTAAGCTCTATAACGATGCTTTCAATTCTGGAGAAGGTGCTACACGTCTCACAGCTGCAGAAGCTGAGAATGATGCTGCATTTCTTAGATGGGCTCTTCAGCAGATGCTTCTTGCTAAGGCTGCTCTTAGAGACATCTCAGCTATTAATAATGATGGTACTATCGTAACTTACACACCTGAAGAAGATGTTGATATGGTGCTTCTTACTAAGTTTGCATCTGATATTAAAGTCAACATGCAATCAGATGTATATCATAAGGACCTTGTAGCTCTTGGTGATTATGAGGAGCTTAACTTCTTCCAGAACAGAGGAACACAGAAGCTCCCAGATATCTCTGCATGTGGTGAAATCAAGCAGACTACTGGAGCAGGTACAGCTGCAGAAGCTACAACTCACATTGAGAAGTGTGTTGGTGTAGTATATGATAAATATGCTTGCGGTATGACTATGTTTGCTGAGCGTACTACATCGCATTACAATGCTAAGGGTGACTTTAACAACTACTTCAGACGTTGTCCTGGTCATTATTATGTAGACTCACGTGAGAATGCTATCGTATTCACACTTGAAGATGAATAAGGCATAGGCCTTAAGTATAGGGAGGCTCTTACGAGTCTCCCTTATTTAATATAGGAGGATAATATGGATACTATTAAATACTTCAATGTGTTCAATACTATCTCAGAGAAGGCACAGAACCAGATAAGAGCTGCCGCCTATAATGAGATGCTAACTAACACATTAAATACTATGATGACTTACAAGCTTCCTAATGAGCAGCTTAAGAACGTAGACCAGGGCTTCCATGAGCTCTTCTTATTAATTAATGGTATGGCTGCCCTGTGGAAGCATCCTACAGATGGATGGATTAGCTCATTAGCTAATTTTACTGGAGAGGTTGATGGTTATGGTATGTCACATGATCTGATAGTCAGAGCTCTGGATGGAAAGACTGAGACCTTCAAGGACTGGAAGGATAACCCTGACGTTATTGTTTTCTTCAATAACTCATGCAAGGCTCCAGATATGAATATAGGTCGTTTCTCTCAGGCTCTTACAGATGTAGAGATATCTCTTAAGCTCAATGTCTTATATTCAAGATTATTTCCTATTCCTATAGCTAAGGACCAGCCTACTAAGAAGGCACTTAATGAGATTATCAAAAATATGCTTGATGGTATAGTTAAGGATGGTCCTACTATAGTGGATGATGATATGATTAGCAAACTTATAGAGGGGTCTTCTGGTGTTGATACTATCAACTTTACAGATATAGATAAGTCAAGATATATCCAGTATCTTGCTAAGTATCGTGATGATCTGATGAGATGGTTTTATTCAATGTATGGTATGAATAGTCAGGGAAGCTCTAAGCTCGCTCAGCAGACTGTAGATGAAGTCAACCAGGATAATAACGCATCTATGATAATCCCTCATGATATGCTTAGATGCAGACAGAAGGCTCTGGAGATAGCAAAAGAAAAACAGCCAGAGCTCTTTGAAGGTGCAGAAGTGTCATTTAGTGAGTGCTGGATGAGCAGACTTGCTAATATGGATGATGAATTCAAGAAGACCGATGAGGAGCTTGAGGAAGGACCTGAAGAGCCAGAAGCTCCTGCAGAACCAGAAGGAGGTGAACCTAATGAGGCTTAGTGAGTGCAATCTTAAGGACCTGTTAAATGCTCTTAAGAGCTTTACTTATACTAAACAGGTAGCAGGTGAGACTGTAACAGTAAATGTAACATTATGGGATTCAGATCTAAACGATTACATGATCAAGTTCTTCGAGAGATTTTATGGAGACAGGAAGGCAGATGATATAGCTTATCAGTATAAAGCTGGTGACTTATCAACTACTACAGTAGCTAATATTATCAAGGCTATGTGTGTAACAAGATGGAAGCATTATCTTGGTATGTGGGAAGCTGAATATAACCCTACTTGGAACGTAGAAGGCAGTGAGACCAGAGTGATAGAGACTACTTATGGTAAAATTACCACTATGACTAAAGGCTCAGCTACAACTACAGAGCAGTTAGTTGCTGGAGAAACTACTACAGAGCAGCTCACAGATAGTCAGTCTATAGATTATGTATCTCCGCAGGATAGTCAAACATATAACCCAGCTGCTAAGAATACTAACAATGCTGGTAAGGTTAAGGGTACATCTAATAGTGGCAAGATTAAGAGTGAGCTCTCTGGTAATGATACAGACACTCTATCTGGTAAAGATACAGTAACAGATACATCTACACGTGGAGGGAATCTGGGGATTACGATGACTCAGCAGTTACTCTCGGCGGAGAGAGATTTTTGGGCTCACATGGACTTCTTCTCTATGTGGTTTAAGGATATAGCTAACCAGTTAGCTCTTCCTATGTGGGAGGTGTAATTATGCAGGTACAGATTTATAAAACAAGCTCAGAGAGACACCGTCTCTCTAAGAGCTTAACCAATCAGATCAATAAGACATATCATATTTTAGATGGTACATCTATAACAGACCCTGTTATAGTTATAGGCTACGATGCTTCTATATTAAGTCATTCATATGCTTACATCACAGATTTTGGTAGGTATTACTTCATTACTAATATGGAAGTCTTACCAGGTCAGGAGATAAGGCTAAGCCTTCATGTTGATGTACTTATGACATATAAGGACCAGATAAAGGCATGCAAGGCTAGGATAACAAGAAGCCAGTCTAACTTTGACAAGTACATACCTGATAGCATGATCATCAATAAAGCTCAGTCTAAAATTACACAGCGTAAGCTGGGTGCTGGATTCACTTCAGCAAATAAGTATTACATTATGATAGGAGGTTAAATATGGCAGAAGTTATAGATATGGGTGGTGGTGTTTACCACCTTAGAATTAAGATAACACCTGACAACATGGAAGAGGTCAATGAGTATTTTCCAGACTTCTTAGGACAGCCTGCTACTCTTATAGGTGATGCTCTGGAGAGTGATACAGCTCTAAGAGATGCAGCTCTCTACTGGGGATGTGGTAATTGGTCAAATTATTTTGAGAGTTATACTCAGGATTATGTGTCTTATGGTTATATGCCAGGAGATAATCCTAAAGCACAAAATAACCTTACTAAAGTAGATGAGGATAACCCTAGATTCTGCATCTACTTATTAGATTCTAATAGCTATGACGGAGCTCCATACATTGATCTATTATGTGATGCTAATGGTGAGCTCATTAAAGACTTAGGAACTGACCCAGATAATGCGTCTACGTCTATTTTTACTAGATTACAATTTACTATACAGGATGGGGCTGGACTTCATACAGGTGGCACTAATGTAGATAGAGGAAATACTAGACATATAGCTTCAACTGAAAATGCTGACTGGCATAGCTTAATACAGGACTCTGCTATTAAGACTGATCAGGTACTTACTGGAGCTACAGATATAAATTTTAATTATGGTGCTACAGGTAATGCTCTGGATATGCTTCAATTTATCTCTGATATCCCTGTATTTACTTCTTATAGTGCAGCTCAGGCATATTTACAGACTGGAGCTATTTCACTTGATACCTGCTTCAATGCTCCGGGAGCGTTTGAAGGATTTACAGGTAATAAGTATTCTATTAGGTCTCATACTTATGAATATGACCAGTATAGAGAATTTATCTCTAAAGAGAATTATGCTCACTATTTGGCTATAGACGCTGGTAAGGATGCAGAGATACGTGGCTGGGTAGAAGAAGGACCATATCACAATGTAAGACTTAAGGCTTATGGTGAGGGTGAGCTTTCTATTACATATATGGAGAGCGGTACTATCCAGCGGACTACTATGAGTATATCTGACTTTAATAATTCCCACTTTGCTAATAACTTTAACACTTGGCCAGACTGGAGAGCATATGGAAGAAATAAGTGGGTAAGAGGTAACCTGTGGAGCTCGACTATCAATTTTGCTGAGTCTGAATCAGATGCAGACTATTCATATGAGCACCCTGATGAAGTGGAATATCTTAACCAGGATGATAAGTATGAGAGCTTCGACTATAACGATATGGGAGACCCAGCAGATACAGCAGCAGATCTAACAGATAAGACATTTGATGCTACTACAGGCTTCATCACACTATATGAGTCTACAGCTGGAGCTCTTAACCAGCTCGGAAGTACTATATTTGATTCTAGTAATTGGAATGACCTACAGGATGCTCTTAAGATTTACGGAGAGAGCCCTATCAATTCAATTATTAAATGCTTCCATTGTCCGATAGATATAAGTGCATTTATTACTACAGAATCAGCTACAGGCTTCAAGATAGGCTCTTATAGTGTATCTACTACTGGTGTCAAGAAAGTTCAGAAGTATGGTAAGATAGTAAAGCTCTGTGACGTGATCATAACACCTACTTACAACGATTTTAGAGACTATAACAATTTCAGCTATGAGCTTCATCTTCCTTTTAGTAATGCTATAAACCTTACAGCTGATGAGTTGGTCAATAAGATGCTTACTATCAAGGCAGCTGTGGACCCTGTTAATCTTCAAATCAGATACTACATAATTATTAATTCTGTAGTGTATAAGATAATAGATGCTTCATTTGGTAGACAGGTAGCTATAATAGGAAATGACTTTGCAGGCAAGGCCAGAGAGATAAGACAAGACATGTTTAATCTTGCAGGCTCAGCTGTAAACATTGCTACTGGTGTGATGCAGCCTAACCCATTTGCTGCAGCTCAGGGTATCTCTTCAGGAGCTCAGAGCTTAATAGGTACGCTTGAAGATTTCAAAAAAGAACCTACTAAGCAGCTTGTCGGTTCATTCGCTCCTGGTTGCGGTGAATGCGACATCTTATATCCGTACTTAATAATAGAAGAGACTCTCTCTATTAAGCCTAATCTATTAGAGTCTACTTATGGAAGGCCAACCAACATTGTGAACGTACTAGGTCAGGTATCAGGCTTTACATGTGCAGAGCTGACCCAGGTAGCAATAAATTGCACCGACTCAGAACGCAGTGAGATAGAGGCTCTTGTAAGTCAGGGAATAATAATATAATAAAAGAGGGAGCTTAGAGCTCCCTCTAATTATTTACCCATTCCTCAGGGCATTTTTTCTTTTTATTCTTACACCATTCTTTAATTTTACACTTATTACAGCTTTGAAACATATGACAGTACCAGCTAATATATTTTATAGATTTCCATGCTTGATTCTGCCAAAATAACTCTCTAGCTTCGTCTTCTGTTATGTCCATTTATCTGCCTCCTTATATCTATCATCAAGATGCTCCCACATTCCTCCAGTAACCTTATTAACCCAGTGAAACATGTAATCATAATAATGTCCTGTCACTACCTTGTATAATTCATTGTGAAGTGATGCTATGCACTCTAGTAATTCATCTATCAGGTCCTCAGCTTCATCTGTATCTTCTAGATGTGTACCACTAAATATTACTTCTGGATTTCTGAAATAACTTTCAATTAATTCTTGAGTTATATTATCTAATTTCTTCTTGTCCATCCTTATCCTCCTATAATATGAGGGAGCTAGACCAGCTGCTCCCTCGATGTATTTTAATGTTTTTTTTATTAAGACTATATGATCTGCAGGTCCGTATTGTAAGACCTATATTGTTGATTATTCTGGACTACTTAACCTCCTTAATCTGTTCTGCTACGATGATAAGACTATAATACTTCTTACCATTCTTCTCATATGACTCAGTGTTGAGTCTTCCGCCTACTGCTACATGGTCACCCTTCTCGAAGGTTACCTCGATAGGGCAAGAAGCATTAAACTGCTTAACATCTACCCAAGTGTGTATAGCCTTGCCATTTGGTGTCTTATTCTCAATTTCGATATTATAAGACATCATCTTATCACCTTCATAGTTGACCTTCTTAACGATTCCTTCAATCGCTACACTGTTATTATCGTCTCTCACCTCAGACGACTGAGCACTACTTTTAGCTTTAGCCATGTCATTTATCCTCCTTCTGGCTTTTATATATCAGCTAGCTCTTTGAGCCAGATGATTTCTTCATTAATCAGATCAAGTTCTCGCTGACCTGTTGCATCAACTTTTTTCATAGCTAACACCTTTATTCTCTCAGCTATCATTATATTCTTCCTGGATAGTTTACAATTAAGCTGGCCATTCTGGAAGACTAAGTATTCTATTAACTTACTTTTCTTCTGTTCTAACTTCATCCTCTTTCTCCTTCTTATTCTTACCTTCTGCCCAGCACTCTCCATCTTCAACTATGAAGTCATAATATTTACAGAGCATCTGAGCTAATCCTACGCTTATTTCATTTGCAAGTATCATCTTGTTACCTCCTTTCTGGTTAGTATAATATCAAATCTAAATATCAAAGTCATTGTAAATACTTACTAAAGTTGACACCCTAAAATTTAGTAAGAATAACGAAAAGAGCCCACGCTTAAGCGTGGACTCTAATCGGGAATTAAAAATATTAAATAAAAGAAAGCAAAATGTCTCTCTATAGATATAGTATCACATTATCGCTTAAGCTGGTAGTAGTTTTTGACATAAGACTCTATAAGAGCTCCTGTCTCATTATCTGAGAAATACCAGAGATTTCTTTCATAGAGCTTCCAGATCAGGTCACAGTATTTACCATAACCTAGACCCCATAGCTCATTATTTGCCTTGATATCTGATAAGGTTAAGAAGATAGAGTCATCATAGTCCTGAGTACATGGATGAGCATAAACTACTATCCTGCTATCTGGTTTCTTAACTAGCTCAATCTGGATGACTTCAACATCATTAGCTCTTATTCTGAGCTGTCTATTAAGATAAGTGTCACCTTCTTCAGATGTAATATGAGGCACTGGTTTGAAGGTCCAAGCTGCTTCAGTATCTACCAGATGAGCCATTCTAGGATTACCTTTAGCAAATCCAAAATACTGAGTGATCATCTGGAGCACGTTCTTAGTTATCTGAAAGAATAAATACTCAAAATGAATCTTGGTACCGTTAACATCAAAGAGCCTTCTCTCTCCTGGTTGTACTTCCTTAACACCTCTACTTATGCACAGGTCTCTGAACCAGATATTATTAGGGTCTGTAGTGTTGGCCAGAAGTACAACTTTCGGAGATAATCTATCACGCTGACAGGTTCTGAAGAGGTCCCAGAACTTAGGGAAGTCACTGAGTGAATTGCTTTCTTCTATGAACTCATCCAGAATGATAAGGTCTCCCTTAGGTACGTTAAAACCTGACTTGATTACATGAAACTTATCAATAGATAAGAAGTAGAAGAATGGGTTATTATCTGTCAGGTCTCGTCTTCCTTCTTCATCTATGTGGCATAGATAGCACTTCTTCCATCTGTAGTATATTGAATTATACAAGCCACCTGTCATCTGCTTGATATATTGGCCATTGTTATAATTCTTGATCACGTTAAATATTTCTTCTACTATGGAAGGCTTAACCATCTCTTCAGATGTTCTTACATATTGGGTAGTAGTGCCATACATAAGATACATAATCATACCAAGTAAGAGCCAGTTAGTAGTCTTACCTTTTGACCTCTTAGATACATATACAAATATAGAAGCTGTATCTATTGGAGCAGTTGTAGGATTAAAACAGTCCTTCGGTATCTTCAGCTTCTTAAACTCATTCATAATGGCTGGCCAGTCGTACTGAATACCAAGACGCTCCTTATTTTGGATATACTTAATTGGTTTACTATAAATCATTCTTCTACCTCCATCTTTGCACCACAATTAGGGCAGTAATTATATCTACTTGAAGCTACAAAATCACAATTATTACATACTGGATATATATTATCGTAACCACCGGATCTCCAACTTGCTGTTTTTTCAATGCCTTTCTTACCATCCTCAAAACCACTCATATATGCTTTTTCTAGCATCTCGTTTAATTCTTTGATAATTACTACACGAGCCTTCTCATGTATTTCATCCATATTCTTAAATGTTTTAATATTTTCTTCTGTCATTCTTCATCCTCCTTCATGAATCTGATCATATCACAGCCAAGATTAATCTCAGCAGTGAGTGTCTTATCTATACTCTTAATAATAGCAGCGGAAGCCACCTCTGTCATATGGCCATTAATATCTACTATATCAGGCAATCCTGCTACATATGTGCAAGAAGTACCGCCACAATCATAGAATTTTTTATCGCCTTCCAGATTGTCAATAGAGCCCAGCTCTTTGACTCGGTTATTACCATTACGACCTATCTGCTTAACTCCTGCTATAGTTGCATGAAGCTGCAGCTTATCATCTTCCATAGTCTCATATGAGTAACATTTTGCATGTAAGAATCTAAAGCTCCTGATATCCTCTTTTTCATCCTCAAACTGGTTAAAATACTCTTTCTTGTCATCTATCTCTATATAGTAGTGATTAGCTTCATTTATCTCCATGAGCTTCTGGTTAGCTTCCTTAAGCTTAGATTCTGTCTCATCGTCTGAGATATAGAAGATAGAGTCTGTATCTGCATACACAAAGTGATCATATCCAACAAGCTCAACAAAATCCATGAGCTGGTTACGAGCTAAGGAAGTTGTCCAGCAACCAAGTTCATAGTTAGCAAAGCTGTTCTCATTATCAAAATAATCAGCAAGCTTCTTCTCCAGGTCTTCTTCTGTCATAGGTTCCCTGCTCCATTCTCCAGTATCAGCTTCAAGCCAAGTCTCTCTTATTGGGTCAGTGGCCATCATCCCATAGATACCATTAAGAAGCCCCTTACTAATCATCAGATCAAGATGCTTAGCTATAACTACTGGGTCAACCTCACTAAAGCCATCCTTAAGAAGCTTCTTCTCTTCCTTCTTATATTTTGACTTATCTCTGAAGAAATTGAAGACTGTAGTCCTCAGGAACTCTGGACAAGGTCCTCTATCTGCTATGTAGACTTCATCAACCAGATAGTCAAAAGTATATTGCTTCATTAACCACTTCAGATCATGCTCATTAACTACTATCTTAGTATGGCCATTTAGCATCTTAAGCACTCGGCCATTATCCTCTATCATCTCTAAGCTATCCATCCTACCTGCTCTGAATTTTGAAGATTGAGCATATGGAAGAGTGACACCCTTTCTTATCTCTAGTCTTGATATGGTTATTGTGGCCAAGATGCAATATCTATCTGCTACCTTCTGAAGCTCCTGAAGGCTCATGATGGAACCTCTAAAGCTATGCTCATGATAGAGTCTAAATGGAGAAGCTGGGAAGCCACCTACTATTTCCTGTGTAGGATAATGACTAACAAAGTCCCTATGCTTAAATCCTCTAATCTGTTTATAGGTACCATCTAGAGCCTTATATTCTGTCTTGCCTGCTCTTAAGGTCTTGTTAGCATAATACCGATTCCCGTGCGTTATTCCACCTGCAAATTCTTTACGAAGTAATCTATATGTATGCAGATCAAGAGCCTTACGCTTGAATAGCTCCCTATTCTTAGGGTCCTTCTTGTATTCTCTTCTGGTCTCTCTTCTGACATAACCAGTAACAGTAAGAGGGATAGTTTTTAGACTATCCTTCCACTTCTTAAGCTGTAAGATAACAGCTTCATCAAGTGTCTTAACATCTCCGAACATATACCGCCAGTCCATCCTATTAAGCTTACTATCCTGGTACCTAATCTCATCATAATCTATAGCTCCCACTAGCTTACGCTGATGAGTACCCAGCTCTTTAGACCATCCATCTAAGCTCTTACCTGTAAGTCTAAATGAGCACTTGAAGACAAGGCCACATATCTCCCAGGATAAAATCTTATGCGGAGCTATAGCGAGTAGCTTAGACTGTTCCTCTACTGTCTCAGGTGAATACTGCTGCTTGAAGTATACTCTTATATAGTCCTTGATATAAGTATAGTCAAAGCTCAAATTATGGATATATACTGGTATAGTCCTTCCCTTCTTAAGTGTCAGCCCGTTCTTACTTATGACCTTGATGAGAGCTTCAGCTAGCTCTGAAGGTCTACGACCATATACAAGCCATCTCTCACCATTACCTTTAGGGTAACTAAAGCACCATTGATAGAGCCATCCTACATTATCAGCTACTATCTTACTGGTCTCAGTATCTAACCCTATGAAGCTAGAAGCCATATATACTGGCCTCTTACTCTGGCCACGTTGTCTCATGAAATGAAGAGCTAGAGGTCTAAAGTCCTTCCAGCTTATTGGATACCATTTTATGTCCATGACATTTTTCCTTTCTGGAAGTCCTTAAGCATACTCATCATATCGTCCATAGGTACGTTATAGAAGTCTACAAACCTCTTGCCCTTCTCACCCATCTTCTCAGCATGAGCTACAAAATTATCAAGCATAGACTCAAACTTGCTTCTAGCTACTTCTGAAAAATCTCCATACATACTCTTAACTACATCTACTAGAGTATCTGAGCCATACGCATCTGCAAAGGCATCAATATTCTTAGCTCTGAAGAACTCACCAAGCTTCCTAGCTGCCTCTTCTGGGTCCATCTCCATATCAGACAATTTAGGTATGCCCTGCTTATCTAGCCACTCATCAGTCATCTTAAGACGTTGACGATTAACCTCACGTATCTGAGCTATAGTTGAAGTCTTGGCTTTAAATAAGAATTGATGAAGCTGATAGAGCTCTTCTACAAGCTCACTATAACTCTGCTTGCTACTAGTCTTGAATCTATTATTTTCAGTCGTATAGCTAAAGCCAGAATATGAAGCTTTCTCAACATGCTTATAAGCTGGAGAGCTGCCTTGCAACTGCTCACGCTCAATAGCTGCTAATCGCTTATTTGCAATAGTGGCATATCGCTTAACTATGTCAGCCACCTGCTTCTTATTATACTTCTCTTCATAAGTGCTTGATTCATTGCGAAGACCATAGACAGCTCGCTCAGATATTGACTGGGTTAATTTAGCACGACCACCAGCCTGGCCTTTTCTCTTATTGATTGTACTCATATGATGTCCTCCTCCCTGATCATCTTCTTATATCATAGTGAGCTACTTACGTAGGTGTCAATATCGGTATTATGCCATATCAGATATTATATTGTTTCACAGATGTTTCACGCTGATATAAAAAATGATATAAGTTATCCACAATCACTGACAATGAT
>Ga0326511_10003217_pt1 | contig 13129 bp, 18 predicted proteins | sample 0_2496_0518_D_FD_203701 | JGI IMG/M metagenome (GOLD analysis project Ga0326511, IMG submission 203701) | Bovine rumen microbial communities from UC Davis, California, United States - 0_2496_0518 | ecosystem: Host-associated > Mammals > Digestive system > Stomach > Rumen | place: USA... | reverse complement strand
GAGGCCCTGGCGGCTCTGTTCGGCGCGGGCGCAGTGACGACCGCGACCAACACCACGACGGTGAACCTGTCCGCCAGCGATCTGCCGGCGGCTGCCGCGTTCCTGTTCGTGATGGTCGACGGAGACGATGTTCTGGCCTTCGGCTGCTCCGAGGGACAGATCTCCGTGTCCGATAACGTCAGCTTTGCTCCCGGCGATGCCATCGAGTGGCCCTTCGAGGTCACCGCGATGGGTGACGGCGGCATGAAGTTCATCAAGACTGCCGGAGCGGCGGGCTGATGAGCAAACGAAGGAGGAGAAACATGGCATTCATTATCAAGAAACCAGAACCCTTCATCATCAAGGGTGAGAAGGGCGAGTATATGATCCCGGCTCTGACCACGCTGTCGATCGACCAGATCGGTGACGTGATGTCACTCACTCCCGAGACCCCTGTGGCGGAGCGCATCGCTGCGGTGAAGGCGTTCCTGCTGCGGATGGCTCCCGGCCTCGAAGAGGAAGACCTCGGAGATTATGGCTACGCTCAGATCTTCGGAGCCTACGAGAAGGAGCAGGGTCTGGGAAAATAATCGGCCTCGCGCAGTTCGTGAGTGAGCACCGCGAGGCGGTCAACGTGGACCTCATGAAACGGGGATACACATTAGACGACGTCGGGGGTGTCCTAACATGGGACGCCCTCGGCGATTTTATTTCTAAGACGGAGCCGGGGTCGGCCTTGTCGTACGACCTCGACCCGGAAAGAGCACAGTGGGCGACGACCGACGGCACCAACCGCATCCTCGCCGACATCTACGACCTTCTGGCGGTCATGAACCGCACGCTCGCCATGATGGCGACCCAGAAGAAGCAGAAAAAGCCTGAGCCTTATCCGAGACCCGGGCAGAAGAAGAAAGAAAAACGCCACATCGGCACGGCGTCAATCCCGCTCGCCGATGTGAAGAACGAGATCATGAAGAGATTGCGAGGTAAATGATGGCAGACGGAAATATCGAACTCGCAAAAGCATATGTAACCATCATCCCGTCCATGCAGGGCGCACAGCAGGCCATCTCCTCGGAGCTGGGTGCTGCGGCAGAACCGGCAGGAGAGGAAGCAGGGCAGGCCATTGGCACCTCGATGCTCTCCTCGCTTGAGGAATCCCTGGGCAAGGTCGGAAAGACCCTCACGGCAACGGTCACGGCTCCGATCATGGCGGCGGCTGCGGCGAGCGTGGCGGGATTCCAGTCCGTTGACGCGGCCTTAGACGATGTCGCGATCCGCACCGGAGCGACCGGGGACGCGCTCGAATCGATGCAGGGCATCGCCACGGACATCGCGACCTCGATGCCGGTGGAGTGGGGCGACGTCGGAGCGGCTGTCGGTGAGGTCAACACGAGATTCGGACTCACCGGTGACGAGCTGGGCAGCCTGTCCCGAGACTTCCTGCGGTTCGCACGGATCAACAACCAGAACGTGGCGAGCTCCGTGGATAATGTGTCCCGTGTGGTCGCTGGCTTCGGCCTCGAAGCATCGGACGCCACGGACATCCTCGACATGCTCAACGTCGTGGGGCAGCGGACCGGCGAGGACGTGGGTCAGCTGTCTGAAGCTCTGGCGACGAATGCCGGCACGTTCGCAGCCATGGGCCTGTCCGCTGAGGAAGCGGCCTCTTTCATGGCGGAGATGTCTCTGTCGGGTCTGACCACAACACAGGCCATGACGGGCCTCAGAAGCGCCATCAACTACGCATCCTCCGAGGGCATGGACCTCGCGGATGTGTTCCAGATGGTGACAGAGAACTCGGACGACACCGGGCTGATGATGGACGTCTTCGGCACGAGAGCGGGAGCGGCCATCGGCAACGCGGTGGCGAACGGCACGATCAGCCTGACGGAGTTCTCGAACACCCTCGGAGATTTCTCCGGGTCGGTGCAGACCACTTTCGAGGGCACGCTCGACCCCATCGACGAGATGACCACGCTCCTGAACAACCTGAAGGAGCTCGGCTACGAGTTGGTTGACGCCTTCGGTCCGGCAATCTCCATGGCCATCGACACGGTCATCCCCATCATTGAGACGATAACAGAAAAATGGCGCGGACTGAGCCCGGAGATGCAGGACCTCATCATCAAGATCGGCCTGATCGCTGCGGCGGTCGGCCCGGTGATCCTGCTGGTGTCGAAGTTCATGGGCGCGGCCCAGACCATCGGAGGCGGTATCGCATCCCTCGGGAGTCACTTCTCGAACTTCGCGAGCAACGCGGGGCAGGCGGCGTCCGGTGCGGCTTCGGCTGGTTCCTCGTTCGCGAACATGGCCGGCACGGCTCTGATGCTCGTGGCATTAGGTGCGGCTGTCTTAATGGTGGCGGCAGGCATGAGCATGATGGCGAACGCAGCCATCTCCCTCGCGGAGGCGGGTCCTGCGGCCATTGCGGTGTTCTTCGGAATGGTCGGCGCGGCCACGGCGATGGCGGTGGTCATCCTGTTAGTCGGTTCGGCGGCTACGGTCGGCGCGGTCGGCCTGTTGGCATTGGGAGCGGCTGTGCTCATGGTGTCCGCGGGCGTGTCTCTGATCGTGCTGGCGATGTCGACCTTTGTCGGGCAGCTGCCGATGATCGCGCAGTTCGCGGCACCAGCGGCGGCTGGTCTGGCTCGGCTTAATGTCCAAATGCTCGCTGCTCTGGGCGCGTCCTTAGCGATGACGGCGGGACTGTTCGCACTGTCTGCGGCGGCTCTGGTGGCGTTTGTGCCGTTTGTCGCGGCAGCGGCGTCTATCGGTCTCGCGGACGTGGCACTGGCGGCCATGATCGTGACTGCCTCGCTGGCGGCGGCAGGGATGCTCCTGTTGAGGGCAGGCGTCACCGGCGTGGCCACGCAGATGAACGACATCTCAAGAAACGCCGAGAGAACAGCGGCCAGTCTGTCGGAGATGGTGGACGCGGTGGATGTGGTCCAGAGCGGCCTGCAGGGGCTCGCTACGGTGGCCGGAAACGTGGTCAGCAACTTCGTGAGAGCGATCACGGGACAGGAGGGCAACGCACGGTCCGCAGGCCAGAGACTGGCGAACGGTGTGAGCACCGGGGTGACCAACGGCATGAGAACTCTGCCGCAGACGGTCAATACGAGCATGATGGCGGCGCTCTCCTCGGTGAGATCCATGCAGGGGCAGTTCCAGTCCGCAGGTCAGCAGTTGGGTCAGTCCTTCGTCAATCCTGTGATGCAGTCCGTGAGACAGATGCAGGCGATGATGGCCGGGACCTCGTTCCGGTTCAACACCTACATCCCGCTCCCTCATTTCACCATGAGCGGGAGCTTCGACGCACGGACAAGAAGGGTCCCGTCGGTGGGTGTCCGCTGGTATAGAGACGCAGCCGAGAACGGCGCGAGATTCACTGCGCCGCAGATCATCGGTGTCGGCGATGCCAGACAGCCCGAGATCCTGCTCGGCGAGGACAAACTAAAAGAACTGGTCGGAGGCAAGCCGGTGGTGGTGAACATGACCGTCAACGGCGCTCCGGGCCAGAACGTGAACGAGCTGGCGGACGCTGTGGCCATCAAGCTCCAGCGGCAGCTTAACAAGAATAAGGCGGTGTTCGCATGAATGGAGAGATAACCTGGGCGGGCGTCCCGGTCTCTACTGTGACGAATGTCCTGATCGAGAACGCACCGGAGACGAACAGACCCGCGCGGAAGGTGGACCGCTACGAAGTACCCGGAAGGAACGGGGACATCGTGGTCGCACAGGACGCGTGGGAGAACGTACCGAGGACCTACGACCTCGTGGCATACGGCGGCGACTACAACCAGATGACCTCTGCCCTGATGGAGTGGCTCTATGCTCCGTCAGGGTATCAGAGGCTCGAGGACAGCTTTGACGCTCTGGTCTATCGCCTGGCATATGTGTCAGAAGCGACCGACATCGAGAATCTGGTAAATGAGAACGGCAGATGCACGGTGTCCTTTGAGTGCGACCCCAGACGGTTCCTAAAGACCGGCGAGAGCGCGGTGACCTTGAGCGGGACCGGCACGATCACGAACCCCACGCGCTTCACGGCAAAGCCTGTCATCACGGTGAGCGGGAGCGGAAACGGGACCATCGAGTGCGGCGGAAACACGATCACGATCGCGGGCATCTATGACGGCATGACCATCGACTGTGAGCAGATGGATGCCTATGCCGGCACAACGAACCTCAACAACCTCGTCAGCGGCTCCTTCCCGGTCATTCCGGGCGGAGAGCAGACTATTATAATTACGGGCGGCATCACCTCGATCAGCGTGGTGCCGAATTGGTGGACGCTATGATCCCTTATCTGTACACGGCAGAAGCCGAACCAGATGCCCTCTTAGACGTCAACTCCATCCCTCTGCAGGATGTGAACTCGGTCGAGTTGTTGGCGAGCGGTGACCCTACGGCGGCGCGTGCGTTTGACACGAACGGTCTGGGCGCTCTGACGAATACCCTCAGTTGTGAGGTCTCCGAGGAGCGAAACGGCGAATACGAGCTGACCATGGAGTACCCCATGAACGGGGTGCACTTCGACGAACTGGCGCTCCGTAAAATCATCTTTGCGAAGCCAAACGCCACGGACGGACCGCAGGCTTTTCGGATCTATTTCATTTCTGCGGAAATCAACGGCGTGGTGACGATCAACGCCAGACACATCACTTATGACCTGTCCGGCATCCCTGTGGTGCCTTTTACGGCGACCTCTGCGGGTGCTGCATGTTCCGGTCTGATGAGCAATGCCCAGGTCTCGAACCCCTTCAGCATCGGCACCCAGATCGGCACGATCGCGGACTTCAAGGTGGACGTGCCGTCCTCGGTGCGGAGTTGGTTCGGCGGCAAGGAAGGCAGCCTCATCGACGTCTACGGCGGCGAGTGGCACTACGACAACTACACAGCCACGCTGAAGGCCAGCAGAGGCCAGAACAGAGGCGTGGTCATCCGGTACGGCAAGAACCTCATCGACTTCGAGCAGGAGAAGAACTGCGAGGAGGTCTGGACCGGAGTCTTGCCGTATTGGGCAGACGAAGAAGGCACGGTCGTCAGAGCGAACATCATCAACATCGAGGGCTCGTTCGATTATCGTCGCATCCTCTGTCTTGACCTGTCGCAGGACTTCGAAGAACAGCCCACGACGGCACAGCTGACCGCAAGGGCCCAGACCTACATCCGGGCGAACAACATCGGAGTCCCGAAAGTCTCCATCACCCTCGACTGGGCACAGCTGAACGAGCAGGTGGAACTCTGCGACACGGTGACGGTGGTCTTTGAGCGTTTGGGCCTGGAGACCACTGCGAAGTGCGTGAGGACCGTCTGGGACGTCTTAAATGACAGATACAGCAGCATCGAGATCGGAGACGCCAGGACAAACATCACGGACACCATCCACAACCTCCAGCAGGAGGAAGAGAAGCAGAAGACCTCGGTGTCGAACGCGATGCTCCGCGCCATTGCGAACGCGACCGCGCTCATCACAGGAAACGAGGGCGGTTATTTCATCGTACACGATTCCAACGGAGACGGCTTCCCGGATGAGACCCTCTGGATGGACACCAACGACATAGAAACAGCCACTCGCGTGTGGAGGTTTAATCAGGCAGGTTTAGGCTTCTCGTCCTCGGGCTATGACGGCACCTACGGTCTGGCGATAACGATGAACGGCGAGATCGTGGCGAACTTCATCACGGCGGGAGTCCTTCGTGGTATCCGCATTGAGAACGGCGAAAGCACCTTCGTGGTGGATGAGAACGGAAACGTGACCGCCGCGAGCGTCGCCATCACAGGCGGCTATCTGAACCTCGACACCGAGAGCGTATCACAGGGCATCACGCTGAGGAACACAGCCGGGACGACCTACACACAGCACACAGCGGCGACCAGACGGCGGTATGTGAACAATGCTCTGGTGCTTGGTGAAGTGAACGGAGCCATCACCTGCGTGAGTGTCACCCAGACCTCGGACGGACGGCTGAAGGAAATCCTCCCGGAGAGCATTCCCGACCTGTCGAAGGTCAAGGCGGTGCGGTTCCGGTGGAAGGACGGCAGAGACGAGCGGGAGCACATCGGGTACATCGCTCAGGACGTCGAGGGAATAGCTCCCGAGATGGTCACGGAGGAAGAAGGAACGAAGGCCCTCGACTACATACAAGTCCTCGTGGCAAAGGTGGAGAGATTAGAGAGAGAAATCGACGAGCTGAGGGCGAGACTTGACCGCCTCGAGGCTCTTTTCAAAGATGACGGGAGGTAAAACATGCCTTATCAATTTCGACAGACAGGAGCAGAGATACAGGACATCCTCGACCAGGTGGGAGAGAACACCACGGACATCGCGCAGAATACCACCGACATCGCGCAGAATACCACCGACATCTCGTCCATTAACACAACTTTGACGGATATTAATACTGATTATTATCAAAATGTAGCGGGATCATATTCTGTTCCGTCTGGATCATGGACGGTCAGCATGACGAAACAATTTGAACCCGGTGTTTATTTGGTAGAATACGGCGCCGCGTTCAATACTAATTCCGTGGGCATTCGAGCAGTTGGATTCGGTTATGCAACAGGAACATTTACTCCCGGACGAAATGTTCCGCAAATAGGCGCAACACCGTCTGATCAAACACGTTTGCTTCATACGCAAATCATGAATGTCACGAGTACAACAAACATGGGAATTTGGTTATATCAGACTTCTGGTTCTGCGCTGAATTGTTTCCCGGTTTTGCGGTCGATCAAACTGCGTTAATGTTGTGTTTAAAGAAGAAAGGAAAATCATGCTTCAAATCATCATCGCCATCCTCGGCTCGACTGCCGTGGCGACATTAATCCAGTTCTTCGTCACGAGGAACGACAACAAGAAGGGCATCACTAAGCGACTGGATAAGTTGGAGCGTGATGGTCTGAGAACTCAGCTACTTCTGCTTATTCTGCTGAGGCCGGAAGAGAAGCAGGAGATTCTGACGCTGTCAGAGCACTACTTCGCGGACTTGAAGGGCAACTGGTACATGACAAGCATTTTCAACCGGTGGATAGAAGACACCGGCATCGCGGAGCCTGAGTGGTTCCGGGGAGGCGAGAAATGAGCAACACGACATACGACCGCTTGAAATTCCTGGCGCAGGTGGTACTCCCTGCGGCGGGCACGCTCTACGCGGCCTTAGCCGGTATCTGGGGACTGCCCTACGCGGAGCAGATCGTCGGCACCATCGTGGCCGTGGACACGTTCCTCGGCGTGGTGCTGAAGATCTCAACATATCAGTACACGAAAAATCTGGAGGTACACGATGAAGAAGGATGACATCCCCGAGAGCGCCATCGAAGAACTCACCGACAACAAGGAGGAGGAAGAAGATGAGTAACAGCTCTTTAGTCAGTTGCACGATTTTAAGCAAGAACAACTACGGCAAGCGGAACCACGCGATCGATACCATCACCATCCACTGCATGGCGGGGCAGCTCTCAGCGGAGTCCTGCGGCAGATGGTTCCAGAACGCCACGAACGCATCCTCGAACTACGGAGTAGGACCGGACGGGCGCATCGGCCTCTATGTCGAGGAACAGAAGGGCGCGTGGTGCTCATCGAACAAGGCGAATGACATGAGAGCGGTCACCATCGAGGTCGCGTCAGATCCGAAACCGCCCTACGCGGTCACAGACAAGGCGCTGGAGGCCACCATTAACCTCTGCGCGGACATCTGCCGGAGAAACGGCATCAAGGCGCTCGTGTGGTCCACCAGCAAGGCCGACCGCGTCAATCACCGGAACGGGTGCAACATGACCGTCCACAGGGACTACAGCCCGAAGAGCTGCCCGGGTGATTATCTCTACGCACGGATGGGCCAGATCGCGAGCGCGGTCAATGCCAGACTCGGAGACGGCGGAAACAAGACCTACTGCGGCACGGGCATCGGCGCTGGCACAGCGAAAGAAGACATGGCCGTCCGGGACGCGTCAAGCACAAAGGGCGCCAAGATCGGCGAGGTGAAGAGGGGCCAGAAGGTCGAGATCCTCAGCGTCTTAAAGAACGGCTGGCTCAAGGTAGTCTGGCCCGGCAGCGCGAAGGGATATGCCTATACCTCGAACGCCGGCGGCGGTTATTATGCCGTTGACATCCCCGGAGCAGCCAAGACCGGGACGGTCACCAACTGCTGGGCGCTGAACGTGAGGACCGCTCCGAACGGCTCCGTCATCGGCACGCTGCAGAAGGGCCAGCAGGTCACCTACACGGAGACCAGGAACGGCTGGCTGCATATCACCGCACCGAGAGACGGCTGGGTCTCAGGCGCATACATCAGATAAGAGAACGACCGGGGCCTTCATTCATAAAGCAGATCTCTTACCTCCGTTCAGATAGCAGTAACCTTGCCCCGGTTCTTCCGCCCCTCGAAAGAGGGGCTTTTTTTGTTGCCGTGGGGACTCTGTGGGGACTAAATCGTGGACAACGCTGAGCAACGCTGAACACACGGAACCGCGGAATCCCTTTATTTTCCGAGGATTTGAGCAACCATGGGCAACGCTGAATATCGAATCCAACTCCCGCCGCCCGCATTGAACCAAAACGCGGAATCCCTTGAAAAATAAGGGGTTCCGCGCTTTTTCTTTGCTCAAAATCTGCCCGCGTGGGGACTAAATGGGGACTACGAGAGGATTTTGATGCGGTCAAATGTCTCGTTGTACCGCGACTTCAGCCGCTCCGTGACGTGGACATAGATGTCTTTGGTGGTTCTGGAGTCCGCGTGCCCCAGACGCAGGGAGACCGCCTCAAGGCTCGCCCCGCCCTCGAACATAAGCGAGGCATGGGTGTGCCGGAGGCTATGCAGCGTCAGCGGCCTGCCGATGATCCGCTCGGTGTTCTCTCGGAAATATTTCTCCAACGTGTAATAGTTTACCGGCTTGCCGGAGAGATCGGAGAAGAAGAACTCCGTCCGGAAGCCGCACTTCATCGCCATCTCCGCCATGTACTGCCGGATCTCTTTGCAGAGGGTCAGAAGTTCGTCTTGGATGTACACGTCCCGGACAGACCCGGCAGTCTTCGCGCCCTCCAGCACCTCGCCGGTGCGGTGGTCTATCGTGTTGCGGACATGGATGAGCCGCTCGGAGAGGTCGACGTCTTCCTTCCTGAGGGCGATGCATTCACCCACGCGGAGCCCGGAGAGCGCCATGAAAGAGATCATCATCCGCCGGAGCGGGAGATTAAGGCCGTCGAGGAGCTTGGTCAGTTCTTCACGTTCAAGATACTTCATTTTGTTCTTCTCCTTTGCTGTTGGTTCGGGGAACGGTTCGAGGCGTTCCTTCCACGAGATATCATCGAGGCGCTGGGTCTTCCAGCACCACGAGAGGAAGGCCTTCAGCCGTGCGATCAGTTCGTTCAGTGTCGTCCCGCTCCGATCGGAGGCGGAGAAGCGGTCGATCACGAACCGCGCGGAGAGCTTCTGGAGTTTGGTGTCTGGATCCAGGAGACGGCAGAGGGCGTTCGCTGCATAGGTGTTCCGGCGGTGCGTTCCTGGTCTCCAGCGTGACTTGTTCGCCATGAGATACGCATCGAGGGCTTCCCGGAGGGTCTCATCATCCGGCACAAACGCGGCATTGATCGCGCGGATCTTCTCGTTCAGGGCGGCCTCGGCCTCGCGTCTGGCCTTCTGGGTGTTCTTGTCGGTCGTGACGGACACCTTCTTCTTTTTGCCGGTGCGCTCCTCCACGAAGGCGAGCTGGTGCCGGTATCGTCCGTTCTTTAGCTGTTCGGTGTACATTCCTCACCTCCTATGTGGTAAAATAGAAGGGCGGGTGGTTCATCGTACTCTTTCCATCCCGCCATACTGCATGACCCCGGCGCTTCACCCCTGCCGGGGTTCTTTTGTGTGAGCGTCCCGCTCAATTTTCCCCACGTCTCCGTGCTTGCTGAAATCGTCCGCCTCAATGTGCCGCAGGGCGTGCCTGTAGGCCTTTTTCTTCCCCTCGTCGGATAACTGGTCATCAATGAACACGGTGTATCCTCCGTCCTCGTTCTCCACGACCACCTCATTGACCGGTCCGAGGTGCATCAGCTGAAGGTTTATGTACAAGTGCTTCACCTCCTTTGTAACGGAAGTGTATCACTCTGGGTGTCCCAAAGAACGGACTCTCAGCGCTCCTTCGCTTTCAGTGCCTTCAGCATCGTGTGGATGGTCTGAAGGTCCTCCGGGGATGCGTCGGCGGCTGCGTCGAACAGCGCACGAAGCTCCTTGTCCTCGTAGATGCGCTGGGCGATCTGGGCGGTCTCCGGGTTAAGGTAATATCCCTCGCCCTTTTTCGTGGAAACCTTCGTTTCCCATCCCATGAGCACGGCAGGCGGCACATCCAAGACCTTGGACAGTTTTTCGATCTTGTCCCTGCGGATGTTGACGATGTCGCCAGACTCCCAACGTGATACAGCGCCCTCACTCACGCCGAGCTTGTCTGCCAATTCTTTCATGGTCATCCCTAATTCAATGCGTTTGTTTCTGATCACTTCGTTCGCGCCCATGTTTCCACCTCCTTTGTGTGTTCTTTAATATTAACTAATTAGATACATTTACGCAAGCTAAACGTGCCTAAAAGTAATGAAAAACTTGCATAAAAGTATTGACAGCAGACAACGGATAGCCTAATATTGACTTGAGCAAAACTCATGAAAGGAGGCGCGAGATGTTTAATGTAGCTGAGTTTAGGGCGGCCCTTGCCCGAAAGGGCTGCACCCGAAAGGAACTGGCGGAAATGCTCGGAATTAACGAAGTTACCTTATATCGCAAGCTAAAACGCGGTGGCGACTTCACCCGGGAAGAGATCAACATCATGGTCGACAGGCTGGACATCAAAGATCCGGTCGAAATTTTTTTTGCCCAGTAACTTGAGCGAAAGTAAAGGAACTGAAGATGAACGAATTAATCACACCAGAGTTGTCACAGCTTCCGGCATTGCCAACAAACGAGATCAAAGAGGGCGTCGACAAGATCGGCGGATGCATCAGGATGCTGGCAGCCGCCAAGAAAGCGACGGCAGACCAGACCGTCATCAACGAGGTCGACGACCAGATCCGGAAATATTCGGCTCTCCGTATCCGCTGGCAGATGGAACTAGGACGCAGGACTTCTGAGATAGAGAAGAACACGGAGTTTCATGGGAACCAACATTTAGGTGATGTCCAACCATCGGACAACACCAAAAACAAGTCCGAGAAGCTAAAGGAACTAGGCATCTCGAAGCAGCGAGCATCCGAGAACGAGCGTATGGCATCTGAACCAGAAATCGTGGAGGAGTATATCGAGCGAGCCATCGAGCAGAATGAAGCGCCGACAACATCCGGGGCATTGAAAGCCATTCAACAAGCCAAAAAGCCCCATGTCGTGAACAACTCCAAGGACGATGAATGGTACACGCCGGAGCAGTACATCGAAGCAGCCAGATTTGTGATGGGGAGCATTGACCTCGACCCGGCATCAAACGACTTCGCCAACGAAACCGTGAAGGCTGCGGTCTACTACGACGAAGCCATGAACGGCTTGGAGCGGGACTGGTACGGAAACATCTGGCTGAACCCTCCATATTCGAGCGCACTCATTCAGCAGTTCGCTGAAAAGCTCACAAGCAGCACGTTCGAACAGGCGATCGTTCTTGTGAACAACGCCACGGAGACAGGGTGGTTCCGACGGCTGGCGGATGAGGCGGATGCGGTTCTATTCACAACCGGGCGCATTAAGTACCGAAAGCGTGACGGAGAACACGGCACACCTTTGCAGGGGCAAGCGTTTCTCTACTACGGAAACCAGCCGGAAACATTTCTCCGAGTGTTCGGTCAGTTCGGATGGGGGGCGAGGCTGTGAAGGAAAACAGGATTTTCAATGAGGAGGCGTTTAATCAAGTGCTGTCGTTTGAAGGAATGGACTACGACAACGGAATACATCCAACGGACATTGATGGCGTCATCGAGTACCAAGGCAAGGCTTATGTGCTTTATGAGGTCAAACACGATGGGGCGGATCTGAGATATGCACAGCGTCTTTACCTCGAGAGGACAGTCGAAGACTACGCCAAGGCAGGGAAGAAGGCTATCGCCATTGTTGCAGACCACCAAGGGAAAGACCCAAAAGAAAAGGTTTTTCTAAAGGACTGCATTGTCCGCGAGTTTTTGCTATCAACCACACTCACGAAAGGGTGGCGCAAGTTCTCTAAATCAACAACCTGTTTGGAACTGACAGACATGCTGCTCGCACAGAACGGAGACAAACAAGCAAAAAGAAGAAGGGGTGAACCATGAAAGAGTACGAAACGAAGAAAGGACTGGCCGAGCTGCTGGGGGTGAGCTACTCGACCATCCGCCGGAGGGCGGAGGAGTTCGGGAAAGTAGCACCGGCAACGGCCTACATCAACGACGGACAGATCCAGAGGATCCACACGGAGAGCTTCATCAAGTTCTGGACAGAGAGGAGCAAGGCATGAACGAAGACAAGCATATGACCTGTGTAGCACTTTCGGCGGTGCTGAGAACCACGAGGCAGTTCGATGACCTGCTCTATCTGGACTACATCAAGGACGGAGAGCGGGAGGTGGTCGTTCCTGTCTTCCAGAACGGGCACGGCAACCCCATCAACGTCCACATGGACAGCTGCTGGGCGCTCATCAAAGACGTTATCCGAGGACTGAACGGAGGGGACTTATGACGGAGCGGGAAAGGCTGATGGTCGAGACCTACCTTCCGAACCGGAGAGACCCGAACCTTCCGGAGGGCGAGTACTACATCCTCGATAACAACGAACGGATCCAGCAGGTCTATATCTCCAACATCTACCCCGACATGGAGCACGACTCCACCACCTACGGAGTGATCCTGTCGAAGACCGGCAAGCGGTACCGGGGCGGGAGCGGGTACGACGGCTCCGTGCACATGTACGACCTGTACGACAACAAAGAGGACTGCCGGAACTGGGCGCACGGCGTTTATGACGGCTGGGAGCAGCTGAGAGCACTGCAGGAGGGAGAGCAATGAGAAGAACAGACATCATCAACGAGCTGAAGATAGCGCTCATGGTGACCGGCATCGGTATGGGCATCTTCGCCTCCATGCTCCTGTTCGGGATGAGGGCAAAGGCAGCCACGGTCCGGGACGGAGTGAACACGCCCATCT
>Ga0326511_10003216_pt1 | contig 13130 bp, 17 predicted proteins | sample 0_2496_0518_D_FD_203701 | JGI IMG/M metagenome (GOLD analysis project Ga0326511, IMG submission 203701) | Bovine rumen microbial communities from UC Davis, California, United States - 0_2496_0518 | ecosystem: Host-associated > Mammals > Digestive system > Stomach > Rumen | place: USA... | reverse complement strand
CTCCCGCCTCGGGGAGGGGGTCCGGGAGAACCCGTCCATTCTCATTTTTGAGAATTCTCATTTCTGAGAATCCCCCCGAGGGGCGGGGTCCCCCCGAGGGCCTCGGCGATGTCCCGCAGCCCCGCCTCGTATTCGTCCGCCCGCAGCCCGAGGGTGCGGCAGATCTTCCGCTTCCCGAACCCCGCGGCCTTCATCCTGGCGAGCGCCTGGAGCCGCTCCGGCAGCAGCAGGGCGACCAGCTCGTCCAGGTCCTGGGCCGACGACGGCGCCTCTTCGAGCGCCCTCTGCTCCTGCTCGTAGTCCGCGACGCGCATCCGCAGCGGGTCGGGGCTGCGGTGCCTGCGGAACCAGTCCTGCCGGACGTAGGACGCGCAGGTGTGAACGCAGTGGAGCTTCGACTCGAAGCGCCGCAGGTCGGCGTGGGCGAGCCGCCGCATCAGGAGCTCCAGCGCGTCGTCGAAGATGTCGTCGAGCCTCCCGCCGGTGGACGACGCGATGGACGACGCGACGGCCTTCGCGTCCTTCAGGATGTCCTCCGCCGCCTCGGTCCAGTCCTCGGCCCGGTATCCCCGGCGCAGGATGTGGCAGGTGGAGCCGTCGGGCAGGCGCACCGCGTCGGACTTGTACCCCTTGCGGGCGTTGAGCCAGTTGATGCGCTTGTGCCTGGCCGCGTGGAAGGCGCTGACGGACGGGAAGACCTCGACCGTCCCGTCCGCCGCAACCAACACCACCCTGCGCCTGTTGCCCCTATTCGCCGCCATGCCAATAATATAGCACGCCTTTCGCGCGCGCGCACGCGCGCGCTATGAAATAGCGCGGAAATTTCATGCCCTTTTCGCGGGAAGCTTGAGGTCTCTTGGGGGCAGAGCGTAGCGGAGCGACGGTCTGTAGCTGTGCGGAAGAGTGGGGGAGGGGGTCGTAGACCTCCCCCTCTCCCCACAGTCGTCCGCGAGCGTCAGCCCACGACAGAGGTGTAACCGTTTACTTTTATATACGTAGTATATAAAAGCGAGTGCGTAACTCGTTGGTATTCAAGGAGTTAAGATACAAAGTCACAGTAGATTGATTTCCAGGCACTTGCGCAAAGCCAGCCGCCCGGAGGGCGACGCGGAATGGCGAACAAACGGAAGGCGAATTTAAGCCAGCCGCCGAAAACGGGCGGAAAACGTGGCGTGCTTCAGGGAGTTGCGGTATTGGCGTTGTAGATGTTACTAAAAATATACTACGCTTTACTAACTACATCTCGCTTTCGTTTAGTAAGTTATAGTAAGTGTTAGTAAATCTTATTAAAACATTAGTAAAACTTACTAAATTATATGATTTTTTAAGAAAACAATGGTTCTGAATTGGAATTTGTCTATTTTCTTTGCATTATCATTCGGATGGTTTGTATGACCCTTGCTTGGTCTTCTGGCGATAATTTCAGGTCGCATATGGCATCCACTAGAACCATTCGCAATGTTGCGGTGTCCGCCGAAGCATTGTGCCCTACCCCGACTTGCTGAATGTTGCCATTGCTGTTGTTGCCGATACTTTGATGGCATCCTACGCCATCTAAATACACATTTGCCAAGGGGAACATGCGGTCGAAAGTATCTAGGGTAATACCACCGAATGACCGTTTGCCGTTCAACAGGTTCGCAACATGGCTTTGTGGGATATGGTATTTTTCGGAAATCTGTTGCAACGTTGCCTCGTTTTCCTGCCTTTCACGAAAAAACACTTCTTTTACTTGTGCTGCGAGTGCCATGAGCGTTAAAAAAAACTAAGGTTTGAAATTTATAAATCACTATAATATAAAGCATTAAATAAAATCTTAAAAAATTTTCCTAAAATTTTTCAAAAATCGCTTGAAAAACTATCAACAGGTATTATCTTAAGGTAAATTACCAAAGCACCCACCAACCCCAAACCAAAACTACAATGAACATTTCCTTTGCCGCCACAGACGAAGAGGTGCGGAAAATTGACATGCTCAAAACCGCCATGCGACACAGCACACGCAGTGATGTGTTGCGCCACGCAATTACGGACGCCTACGATGTTTTTTTCGCTAAAAACTTACCAATAGGTAATACCCAACCCCAGCCGCCCTCGCCCGCTCCCGCTCCCGCTCCCGCGGCCCGTCACGTTCCGACGGTGGAGGAGCTGGTCGCGGACTACCGCGCGGACGGCTGTATGATGCCGACGTACTGGCGACACCTCACCGAGGAGGAGCGCGACCGCGTGGCGAGCGAGTGCAACCTCTCCGAGTCGGACCTGGAGTTCCTGGAGGGCACCCTGGAGGAGACCCGCTGATGGCGCGCCGCTCCCCAGTCTCCCCCGAGGTCCGCGCGTGGGCCGTCCGTCGGGTCGTCCGTGGCGAGCGCGTCGCCGACGTCGCCCGGGAGCTCGGCGTGAGCCTCCACGCCATCTACAACTGGCGGATGCGGGACGAGTATCGGAAGTACGCCTACGTCCCCGACCGCTCCGGCAAGGACTACGGCCCGCGCGACCTCTCCGGCACCCGCCAGGCGAAGATCCTGGCGAGGCTCCGGGCGGCGATGCCGGAGATCTGCCGCGCCGCCGCCGAGCGCCACAGGAACGACGAGCCTTGACCCCCTTGGCCGGGGCGGCGCGGGTTTCGTTCTCCTGTGTTTCCCCGCGGGTTCGGTCCGCCCCGGCCTTTTCCCCTTGCCTCCGGCGGCCGCCCGTTTGCGGCCCCTGGCGCCGACTTCGCCGAGCAACCAGTTCTTCGTGGAAAGCAAAGCACTCTGGAAGAAATGAAAGAGACGCGGAGAGTTCCCCCTGGTGAAGTTGGAAGATGATGAAATACGTCGGCGCACGGAGGCATTTCCCCTTGCGGGGGCGGGAGGGCGCAACCCCGCAGCTCTCCAGGCGGACCCGCCCACCTTGAGCCCGCCCCCGCCTTCACCCCTTAACCAACCCCTCGAAAAATCATGGAAACGCTGAACTACCTGATCGGATGCGCCGTGGTGGCGCAGGTGTGGATCGGCCTCGGGCTCATCCTCGCCGCACTTGTCGTCGAACTCGCCCGGTGGCTGCTGGGCTGCTACGACTGCGACTTCGACAGCGCCGTTTGCCCGGATGCGGGCGGGCAGGCCGACAAGGACGGCCTCCCGCGAGACAGGGGCTGAGGAACCCGCCTCCCGCGCCCCGGAGGCCAATTCGGGCGGGGGCGCACTTTTCAGCCATCCAAGGAGAACGCAATGAACCAATGGCCGCAATACGTCATCGAGGCGGTCCAGGGCGTGGTGAGGCCCACCCTGCGGCGGACCGTCGGCGCGGGCGAGGTCGCCTGCGCGCTGAACCTGCTGCGCACCACCGAGGCCACCGCGAACGACATCGCGCTGGCGTGCGGGCTGAACGTCCCGCAGCTCAAGATGCGCCTCGCCCGCGAGGGCATCAAGCCGCGCGTCCGCTCCCGCGGCGGTCGTGCCAGGAACCTCTACGACTGGTCGCAGGTCCGCGACGTCGTGGTCCCCCGGGGCGCCACCCCGCGCCAGTTCCTGGAGGAGGCCCTCCGGGCCGAAATCGAGAGAGAAAACCAGCAACAGGAGAAGAAGAATGGAAGAATCAGTGAAGATCACACGGCTTGAATTGCAGAACGTGAAGCGCGTGCGCGCGGTCGCCCTCTCCCCCCGTCCGGAGGGGCTCACCGTCATCGGCGGCCGCAACGCCCAGGGGAAGACCAGCGTGCTGGACGGCATCGCCTACGCCCTCGGCGGCGAAAAGTTCCGCCCGTCGAGCCTGCAGAACTCGGACGGCATGGCCCCCGCCCGCATGGAGGTGGAGCTGTCCAACGGGCTCCGCGTCGTGCGCGAGGGCAAGAACGCCGCCCTGAAAGTCACCGACCCCACGGGGCGCAAGGCGGGCCAGCGGCTCCTGGATTCCGTCGTCTCGGAGCTGGCCATCGACCTGCCCAAGTTCCTGGGGTCGCCATCTGCCCAGAAGGCGAAGACGCTGCTGCAGTGCCTCGGCATCGAGGAGAAACTGAAGGAGCTGGACGACGAGGAGCGCAAGTGGTACGACGAGCGCACGCTGGCGGGCCGCGAGGCGGACCGCAAGGCGAAGTACGCCGCCGAGCTGCCGGAGTATCCGGACGCGCCGAAGGAGCCGCTCTCCGGAAAGGAGATGACGAAGCGGCTCCAGGACGCGCTCGCCGTGAACGCCGCCAACCGGGCCGCCCGCGACCGCCTCGCCGAGCTGGAGCGCCGCGCCGTCGCCGCCGGGGACGAGCTGAGGCGCGCCGAGGAGGCCGCCGAGGCCGCCCGCGTGGCCGCCAACTCCGCCGCCGTGCGCCTCTCCCAGGCGCAGGCCGACCTCGACAAGGCGAAGTCCGCGCCGGTCGGCAAGGACGTGGACACCGCCGCCATCAGCGCCGAGCTGGAGCAGATCGACGCGGTGAACGCCCGCGTGCGCACCAACCAGGAGAAGGCCCGCGCGCTCGACGAGGCCGAGCAGGCCAAGGCCGCCGTCGGCGAGCTGTCCCAGAAGGTCGAGGCCGTGCGCACGGCCCGCGCCGCGCTGCTGGCCTCGGTGAGGATGCCCCTGGAGGGGCTCTCGGTCGAGGACGGCGAGCTGGTGTACAACGGCCGGAAGTGGGACTGCATGAGCGGCATGGAGCAGGTCCGCGTCGCCGTCTGCGTCTGCCGGATGCTGCGCCCCGGCTGCGGCTTCGTGCTGCTGGACCGCATGGAGGCATTCGACCCCGCCCAGCTGGCCGACTTCGGGCAGTGGCTCGCCGGACTGGGGATGCAGGCCATCGCCACGCGGGTCGCCGACGACGGCACCTGCGACATCGTGATCGAGGACGGCACGGTGCGCGGCGCAGACGACCTCCCCTCCCCGGAGGTCCGCTTCGAGGAGGCCGCGTCCGAACCCGATTCCGCCGACGGGCTCGGCGACTGGTAAGTAACAAGGCAACCCGCCCGCGCGTGGCGCGCGGGCATCAACCCAAAGGAAACGAAGAACATGGCATTGAACATCGAAAAAGGCATCAAGGCACCGCCGCCGAAGGTGGTCATCTACGGCGTGGAGGGCATCGGCAAGACCACCCTGGCCAGCCGCTTCCCCGACCCGCTCTTCCTGGACACCGAGGAGGGCTCCGGACGGCTGGACGTGGCGCGCGTGCGCGTCCCCGACTACCCCTCCCTCCGCCTCGCCGTCCAGGAGCTCTCCCGCGACATGCAGGGCTTCCGGACGCTCGTGCTGGACTCCGCCGACTGGATCGAGTCCTCCATCATCGCCGGCATCTGCGCCGACAAGGGCATCGACAGCCTCGACACCCTCGCCTGGGGCAAGGGCTACCTCGCGCTCAAGGACGCCTGGGAGCGCCTGCTGGACTCCCTGACCCTCCTGCAGCGCCGCCACGGCTGCGGCGTGGTCTTCACCGCCCACGCCGTCCCCCGCAAGGTGCGCAACCCCGGCGAGGGCGAGCCCTACGACCACATGGAGATGCCCCTCGAGAAGAAGACCGCGCCGCTGCTGCGCCAGTGGGCCGACTTCCTGCTCTACCTCAAGTACGACGTGACCACCGTGACCGACTCCAAGACCGGCCGCGTGACCCCCGGCGGCGGCCAGCGCGTGGTCTGCACCGCCCACACGCTCTGGTACGACGCCAAGAGCCGCGCCCCGCTGCCCCCCAAGGTCCGGCTGGACGAGGCGGGCTGGAAGTCCATCCTCGCCGCCATCTACGGCGGGCAGCCGAAGCCCGAGCCCCCGAAGCCCGAGCCCGAAGCCAAGCCGGAGCCTCAGCCGGAGCCCACGCCCGTCTCGGAGCCCGAACCGCAACCCGAGCCGCAACCGGAACCGCAACCGGAGCCGGAGCGGAAGCCGCTCAGCGAGGTGTCTCCGGAGCACAACCGGCTGATGGACGCGATGATTGCCCAGGGCATCACCGACGCCGAGATGCAGCAGGTCGCCCTCGCCAAGAAGATGTACCCCGCGAACACGCCGCTGGCCAACTGGAGCGTGGAGTCCGTCTCCCGCGTGCTGGCGCACTTCGACCAGATCGCCAACTGGGTGCGCGCCCGCCGCGTCCCCCGCACCGCATAGCCCCCAACCCCTAAGGAGAAAACGACATGGAATACGAGAACACCTCCCCCGCCCCCCGCGACGAATGGGGCGCGCTGCCCGACATCCCGAAGCCCGAGCCGCTGAAGCCGGGCGAGTACTGCTACCGCGTGACGAAGCTGACCAAGGGCCGCTGGGCCGAGGGCACCAAGGTGGCCGGCATCGCCCGCGCCGACCTCGACCTGCGCGTGTGGAACGCCGAGGGCGCGGCCGGCGAGTGCCGCGCCACCCTCACCCTCTCCCGCGACTTCGCCTGGAAGGCCCGCGAGTTCTGGAAGTCCGCCGGCGAGAACGTGGTGGACGGGCAGGACTTCATTCCCGACTGGGACTCCGCCGTCGGGCGCGTCGGGCGCTGCCGGGTCTCGCTTCGCGAGTACGTGAGCCGCAAGGACGGCCAGAAGCACTCCGTCCCGGACGTGGACGCCTGGCTCGCGCCGGGCGGCGAGCTGCCGCCGGAGCCGGGCTCCGAATACCAGCAGGCCATCGACGAAGGGGACGTGCCGTTCTGAGGAGATGATGACCGACAGCACATACGACGCGCTCCACGCCGCCCTGCTGGAGGCCGAGCGCTCCGGGCTGCGGGCCGCCCTGTCGGCGGAGCCACCCGTCCGCGTCAGGGCGAGGGTCTCCTCGCCGGATGGCGAGGCCGTGGAGATCGCCGTCGGCCCCGGCGTCTCCGCCCGCGGCGACGCCGCCCTGCGGGACCGGCTCTTCGGGTGGATGCGCTCCGCCCAGGCGGGCATCGACGCGGGGACCGACCCCGCGCCCGTCCGGGCGATCGTCCATCGGGCAACCTCGCGCATCGACTGGGACGCGGCGGGGCGCCTCCCCCTGGAGACGCTGCGCTTCGCGCGGCTCTGCGAGGCCTGCCACGGCGGGCGCGCCTGCGTGCTGGAGCGGCTGGACAACCTGATTGCATGGAGGACGCCGAGATGAGCGAACAGGGACAGAGACTGAGGGACCTGGTGCGGATAGTCCGCGAGGCGCAGGCCAGGCGCGACCGCTGGCCGGACGATCCCTACTGGGAGTTCCTCGCCCGCGCGATGGAGCTGGAGCTGGACTGGCGGCTGGGCCGCCGGGGAGGCTGGCCATGGAGCTGAGGCCCTACCAGGAGGAGGCCGTCCGCGCGGTCCTGGGCGAGTGGGCGCGCGGCGTCCGGAAGACGCTGCTGGTGCTGCCGACCGGCTGCGGGAAGACCATCGTCTTCGCCAAGGTGGTCGAGGAGGTGGTCCGCCGCGGCGGCCGCGCGATGGTGCTGGCGCACCGGGGCGAGCTGCTGCAGCAGGCCGCCGACAAGATCGACCGCGCCACCGGCCTGGGCTGCGCGGTAGAGAAGGCCGCCGAGACCGCCGAGGGCACGTGGTACAACGTCACGGTCGCCAGCGTGCAGTCGATGAACCCGCGCCGCCTGGAGCGCATCCGCCCGGACGAGTACACCCACATCGTGATCGACGAGGCGCACCACGCCCTCGCCCAGACCTACCTCCGCGTGCTGGACCATTTCCCGGACGCGCGGGTGCTGGGCGTGACCGCCACCGCCGACCGCGGCGACCGCCGCGAGCTGGGGAGCCTCTTCGAGACGCTGGCCTACGAGATGCCGCTGCGCCGCGCGGTCGCCGAGGGCTGGCTGTGCCCCATCGCGGCCGCCACCATCCCCCTGCGGCTGGACGTGCGCCACTCCGGGGGCGGGGACTACACCGCCGCCGAGTGCTCCCACGCCATCGAGCCCTACCTCTCCGAAATCGCGGACGCGCTGGCCTCCCGCGCCGCGCTGCGCAAGACGGTGTGCTTCCTCCCGCTCATCGAGACCAGCCGGCGCTTCCGCGACCTGCTTCTTCAGCGCGGCCTGGAGACCCGCGAGGTCAACGGCGAATCCGAGGACCGCGCCGAGACGCTGGCGTGGTTCCATTCCGCCGGCCCCGGAGCCGTGCTCTGCAACTCGATGCTCCTCACCGAGGGGTGGGACGAGCCCTCCGCCGACTGCGTGTGCGTGCTGCGCCCCACCAGGGTCCGCGCGCTCTACGCCCAGATGGTCGGGCGCGGCACCCGCCTCTCCGAGGGCAAGGCGAACCTGCTGCTGCTGGACTTCCTGTGGATGTCCGAGCGCCACGACCTCTGCCGCCCCGCCCACCTGGTCTCCGACAACCCGGAGCTGCAGGAGCGCATCGCCGAGATCATGGCCGAGGCCACCTCCTCAGGCGCGGCGGACCTCTTCGGCGAGGCCGACGCCGCCGAGAAGACCGCCGTCCAGGAGCGCGAGGAGGCCCTCCGCAAGGAGCTGGAGGCCCAGCGCCACAAGCGCGAGCGCCTCGTTGACCCCCTGCAGTTCACTTCCTCCGCCGGCATCGGGGACGGCACCTGGGACCGCCGCGACCTGGCCGGCGAGCGGCCCGTCTCCGACGCCCAGGCCAAGGCGCTGGAAAACGCCGGCATCAACCCCGACGGCTGCCAGTCCTACTGGGAGGCCGCGCGGCTGCTGGCCGCCATCCACGAGCGCCGCTCCGCCGGGCTCTCCACCCCGAAGCAAATCCGCCTGCTGGAGCGCATGGGCTTCCGACGCGTCGGCGAGTGGCCGTTCGAGCAGGCCCGGAAGATGGTGGACCGCATCGCCGCCAGCGGCTGGCGCGTGCCCTACGGCGTCGTGCCCGCCACGGTCGAACCCCAGCCAGCCAAGCAGAAATGACCTACGAGGAAGCGCTCCAGTCCATTCCGGCGCCGGGCTCCGGCTGCCACCCCGCCCTGCTCGGCGTCGCCAACCTCGGCGTGCTGGCCGGCCTCGACGACGACGCCATCGCGCGGGACCTCCGGGCGAACATCCCAGCGGGGACCCGCAAGGTCTCCGACAAGGAGATCCGCGAGGCCGTGGCCAAGGCGCGCGCCACCGCCGCGCCCGCCCGTCCCGCCGGGACGGCCCCCCAGGGCTACGGCTGGAACGACCCCATCCCCGCCGCCGCCACCGTCTCCCGCCTCGCGGGAGTCCAGCTCGACGGCGAGACGGGCGAGCTGCCCGCCGTCCCCCCGGACTGGGACCCCGTGGAGGACCTGCGGCGCTACCTCTGCGCCGTCTTCCGTCCCGACGAGCGCCCCTGCGTCTGCGTGGAGGCCTTCCAGGAGGGCGGGAAGTGGAAGCCGCGCGGCAAGGGCCGCGCCGACCGCACCCGCGAGGAGCTCGTCTGGACGCTCCGCCAGCACGCCGGCGCGAAGGAACCCTTCACCTTCGCCTTCGGCGACTACGAGCGCCAGGCGGGCGCCTGGGTCCGCGTGAACCCCGTCGGCGACTCCCTCGGGAAGGACTCCTCGGTGGCGTGCTACCGGAACTGCCTGGTGGAGTCCGACACCCTGCCCCCCGCCCGCCAGCTGGAGATCATCCGGCGGCTCCGGATGCCCTGCGCCGCCATCGTCCACTCCGGCGGCAAGTCGGTCCACGCCATCGTGCGCATCGACGCGCGCGACATCCGCGAGTACTACGAGCGCTTCGAGTTCCTGACCAAGACCTGCTCCGCCGCCGGGCTGCAGCTCGACCACGCCAACCGCAACCCCTCCCGCTACTCCCGCGTCGCCGGGGTGTGGCGCGGCGACCGCGCCCAGTGGCTCATCGACGCCGACTGCGGCTGCCGCTCCTGGCAGGAGTGGGTGGACTACCTCGCCGAGGAGGACGACGACCTGCCGCCCTTCCAGGACGCCGCCGACCTCCTGGACAACCCGCCGCCCCTGGCCGAGTGCGTGATCGACGGCGTGCTGCGCCGCCGCCACAAGCTCCTGCTCACCGCGCCGTCGAAGTTCGGCAAGTCCTTCCTCTTCATGCAGCTGGCGCTGGCCATCGCCACCGGCGGCTCCTTCCTCGGATGGAAGTGCCGCAAGGGGCGCGTGCTCTACGTGAACCTGGAGGTTGACGACCCGTCCGCCGCCGCCCGCCTCGGCTCCTTCGGCGTCCGCCCGCCGCGCGGCTCCGTCGAGATCTGGAACCTGCGCGGACGCGCCACGCCGATGAACCTGCTCGCGCCCAAGATCGTCCGCCGCTGCCGCGAGGGCAGCTACCTCGCCATCATCATCGACCCCATCTACAAGGTCATCACCGGCGACGAGAACGCCGCCGCCGAGATGGCCAGCTTCTGTAACTGGTTCGACCGCATCGCCGCCGAGACCGGCGCGTGCGTGATCTACAGCCACCACCATTCCAAGGGCGAGCAGGGCCAGAAGAACGCCTGGGACCGCGCCTCCGGCTCCGGAGTCTTCGCGCGCGACCCCGACGCGCTGCTCGACCTCATCCAGCTCCCCCTCGACGACGACCGCCGCGCCACCCTGGCCAACCGCTGGGCGTGCGACGCCCTCGCCGCCGAGCTCGACCGCGCCGAGCCGACCTGGCGGCAGCTCGTGCCGCAGGACGACGCGCTCGTGTCCGCGAAGCTGGCCGCCTGGGCCGCCTCCGTCCTCGGAGACCGCGCCGCCGAGATCGCCGCCCATGCCGCGGACGAGGCCGCCGGCGCCAAGGCGTGGCGGCTGGAGGGCATCCTCCGCGAGTTCCCCGGCTTCCCCCCGCGCCGCGGATACTACCGCTGGCCGCGCTTCGTCCTCGACGAGGACGGGCTGCTGGACGACGTGCTCGCGCCGGGGGAGCAGCCCCCGCGCCGCCAGAGGAAGCCCGCCGCGAAGAAGGTCAACTGGCACGAAGACCTCAACTTCGAGGTCCAGTCCCGCGACGTGAAGATCTCCGAATACGCCAACCGCCACAACCTCAAGCCGTCCACCGTCATCGTCTGGGCCCGCAAGGCACTCGGAGAGAAGGTCTCCATCGACGGCGACACCATCCACTGGAACCAGCCCAAGCCCCCGAATCCCGATGACTATTGACTTCACTGAAAAATTCGACATCCCCTCCGGAACCGCGCAGACGCGCGGCCACGGCGCGAACGGCCGCACCTGGAAGTCCCCCTCCCACCGCAAGGCCGCCGCCGCATGGCAGGCGCTCTTCGAGCTGCACAAGCCGGGAAAGCCCATCTCCGAGGCGGTCTGCGTCTTCGCCACTCTGTGCTACCACAATGGCAAGGCTGGCGCGGCGGCCCGCCCAAAGACCACCCGCCCAGACCTCGACAACCTCGCCAAGGTCTTCACCGACGCGCTGATGTCCGCCGGAATCGTCGCCGAGGACAAGCTCGTCTGGTGCCTCCACGTGGAGAAGATGGAATGGCGCGGCCCCGAGATGATCCATTTCCACATCGAAACCGAAGAAAACCCGCAAAAAACCGCAAGAAACCGCGAAAAATCCGCGAAAAATCCGCAAAAATGACCGAAAAACAACCAAGACAAGAGGAAAGCGAAATGAAGGCACACAAACACATCGTCTCCGGCCACCACGTGGCCGCCGTCTCCGACCTGGAGAAATGGATCGCCGCCATCAACGACATCGCCGAGCAAATCCAGGAGGTCCGGAGAGGCTCCTTCCGCGCCGAGTACAAGCTCTTTATTGCGCAGACCCGGCTCCTCGTGCTCCGGAAGCGCATCGAGGAGCGCGCGGCCGCGCCGGAGCCTCCGCCGGACGGGCTGGAGAGAATGTCCGGGGAGAACGGCCCGCTCCCGGACGCCGACCTGGACAAGCTGCTGGTCCGCCTGTTCGTCCCCGGCACGTATCTGCGCCCCAGTGGCGACGCCGCGCGCGTCTTCTTCCTGGAATACTACACCGACGACGGCGGCCTGGCGCTCCGGGACATCGACACCAGGGAGGAGTACTACGCCGCCGTGCATGACTTCGCGGCCGTGGCCGACCAGTGGGAGACGATTCCGGAGTCCGAGGTCTATCCGGACGAGGAGGGGGACTGCGAATGAGCTGGAAACTTCTCACGAAGCGTTTCCTGGCGGACCTCTCCGGACGGCTTCGGAGCGGCGACGCCTCCGCGCCAGTCGTGGTGATCCTGTGGGCGAAGCCCGCGAAGCGGCAAAGGACGGCAAAGGACGGAAATGGAGAAAGACAATGACTAGAGAAGAACTTGAAAAGAACCTTGAGGCTGGCCGGGAATGGCTGGAAAAAAGAGGCTTCCAGAAAGACATCGGAACCACGTGGAAATGGGTCGAGGGGCTTGAAATCGACGAGCCGGACATGACCGACGAGACCAGCGTGCGGGAATACATGGAAAATGAGGAGCTGTGGGTGTGCTGGGCGAGCTTCGACAGCGAGGCCAACGACGAACACACCCAGTCCTACGGGAGAACTCCCAAAGCCGCGATGGAGGAGGCACTGCGCGCCTGGGACGAGGAAATGGCGAGGCGGCGTCACAACCTGTTTGCCCCGATTTCCGAGTGCATCCAGGAGTCGCCGGACTACGAACGATTAGACTTCATCTCCGGAGCCGCATACGGTCTTTACCAAATACTTAATGGCCAAAAGATTGTCCTGGCAACGGAAGCGAAGGCATTAGCATTTGCTGCGCTGGAAATATCGAAAGCTCTTGATGACTTCAAGAAACGTCTCCAGCTTATCTGCCAGCCAAAGGAACTGGAGGACACCAAATGACCAATGAACTCATTCCGCTTCCCTGCCCTTTCTGCGGCGGGAACAGAATCAAGGTCGGACAGCACTCCGTGAGGAACGAAGGCTCCGGGCGGATAATCTTCAATGTCCGCTGCTTGACCTGCGGAGCGGAAGGCCCGGACTGCAAGACCCGCGAATACGACTACCGCAATTGCGCTCTGTCCCCAGAAGGTGCGGACGCGCTGACGGCGGCCGCCATCGAGCTCTGGAACTCCAGGGCACCAAATGAAACTCAAACCAACGACCTGCCGCTGTTCCAGGCGGCAAGGGAGGATGCAAAGTGATTGAACTGGAATACTTGGAAGACACAGACACCTACGATGCGACCACGCATATCTATGCGTTCGGCCTGACCCGCCGCGATGTCCTTCCCTTCCACCTACCGCTTCAGCGGTACCAAGACCGAGCAGATCCGGCAGATCGGCAACGCCGTCTGCCCCCGACTCGCCGAGGCCCTGGTCTCGGCTGCAATTTCAGCATAGGAGATAGCAAAAATGAGCTTTGGGGGGGCGGCCCCCGGGGGGGGGGC
>Ga0326511_10003215_pt1 | contig 13138 bp, 8 predicted proteins | sample 0_2496_0518_D_FD_203701 | JGI IMG/M metagenome (GOLD analysis project Ga0326511, IMG submission 203701) | Bovine rumen microbial communities from UC Davis, California, United States - 0_2496_0518 | ecosystem: Host-associated > Mammals > Digestive system > Stomach > Rumen | place: USA: California... | reverse complement strand
GTGGGCTAACTCGAGTTGCTTATCTTAGAGATGGGGGCAATGCGAGAGCCTGAGACTTGGGATAAGCGGTAAGTAGTGACTCCCACGTCTTTATTTATAACCTAAAATAAAAGCTGAAACTTGGGAGTTCAATAGGCCAAAGACTTATGAAAAGAGTAAGTTGTATATTTTTTTATATCAAATAATTTGAAATATACACCTATTATTTGATTCCAATAGTAGTAATACACTTAAAATAAATATTACAGAGTATGAAAATCGTAAGACCAATTGTGTTATCTAAAACCGTTTTTGCCATATTTTGTGTGCTTTTGCTAAGCAGCTGTTGTAATTCTGAGTTGCAATTGTCGACGGTAGAGAAAGTTGCTCTTTATTATATTAAAGATGTGACAGAGATAAAAGAGAAAGACGTTATAGAAGCGTATTTTGATTTTTCAGATGGAATGAACTGGGCCTATCAGAATGATACGACCAAAAACATTCTGAAAGATATTGTAAACAAGGTGTCTAATGAGAGTGGGGCAAAAATTTATTCCATGGCCGATGACCAAATAACCTTGCTTCCAGAAAAGACTACTACCTTATTTAATACTATTATGAGTCCGGCATCCTATTCTAAACAGTATGCTCCCATTGAGAAAACATTGGCACGTATTGTAGAACAAGGTAATAATGCTCTGATGGTGACCGACTTTGAAGAGTATACAACTGATGGTAAAATTCAAACGGCTGCTTTTGCATCTAAATATTTTGAAGAATGGCTCAACCGCGGTTACGATATCAAATTCTATATTACCGACTATACCGAGAATACACAATCAAAGCATCTCTATTATATTCTTTTCAATACCAAAAATCATTCCTTGCAAGAAAAAGTGAAAGAGGCAATCAAGGGCCAACCAAAGAACTATAAGGAGTACCTACTTTCGACTAATCCATGCAAATTATCTACTAAATATTTAGGGGCTGCATATGGAGGCTGCTATCATGACTCATCCAATCAGGATATCGTTTCTGGTACTGATGAATCTGGTACAAACGAAAGCTACTGTAATTTTAATATAGAAGGCTATGCTGCAACGTTACTTCAGAACTCTCGTTTTTTTAAAACTATACCCCAACTAAATGCCGAATATTATCCTATGGGGGTAGCTTGGCCAGATATTGTTAAAAATGCTGAGGGGGCAAGTGAGCTCCAAGGCAATGAGCGCTATACAGATCTTCTGCGTAACCTTTTTGTAGACCTTACTAATCAAGATTCTTACATTGTGAACCAATTGGACATCATTGCCACTGATGTGCAACAAGACATGGACGCATATATCAATAGTTTGATGCCACAAATCGTAGGCGTCCCAGAAATGGTAGATGATGGTTCTGGAGGCAAGGTAGCAGCGCCAACTTCAGATCAGGAACTCTATTACGATGATAAAGGTAATGTATTACCACAATATATTTATAAAGCCAAGCCTACATCCCAGATAATGGATGTTTTTGAAATGAATCAAACTTTGTTTACCAATACAAAAAAGACTGATCCAAGCAATGTAGAAATTGGTATAGATCTTAAATCTGGTTTCAGTGGAAACATTGGTGGTTATACTCCTGGCGACATGATACGCTTAGACGTAGTCATAGCAAAGTGTGAACCTAATATTTCTGAGCTGTCATCATTGTTCTCATGGGGTGGAAATTCCAATCTGGCAGATGCCATCAAAAATACCCTTCAAAACATGAAACCCCAAAATCGTGTTGTCTATTCTTATTTTATTAAAACAACAATATAAACAATTAAAATAATAACCTATGCAAACATCTGTAGTTTCTGCCTATATTATAGGCATCGTAGTGTTTATCGTCATGTTGCTCATTGCAGCTGTAGTAGCTAATGTCATAGCCTTTCAGCCTGGTACTAACCCATCAGATCCACGCAAACGTAAGACTTGGTTTTGGATTCTTGGGTTTTTGACACCCGTTTTGACATTTCTTTTAGCTTTTTCCATTGTTTATACAGGTATTAGAATGCGTAATGTACAAGAGAAATACATGACAGCCATGTGCATATCAACGGTTTTGTCTTTTCTCCTTTATGTGGTATCTGGTTTTATGTTGAGCAAAATCTTCAATCACGGAAAACTTCATCACTGGTTTAGCTAACGATAGAATTTATGAGTAAATTTGTAATTGCAATAGGAGGAACAGGCATGAGATGCTTGGAGTCCTTCGTACACCTATGTGCCATAGGTATGTTTGATAACGAAGAGATTAATATTCTAACGTTGGATACAGACCAGACCAATGGTAACAAGGGGCGTGTAGAGCAGCTTATAGACTTGTATCAGAAAGTAAAGTCGGAGAAACCTGAAAATATTGATGGCGGTTCTCCGAATGCCAACACTTTTTTCTCGGCTAAGATTAATCTTTATCGGTTCTTCACTGACTATAATGCCACGGAACGAAAGACATTCCAGAATCTTTCCCAAATGAACAGTGGAACAACAGAACAAAAGGAAGATAATAGGGAATTGTCGGAACTTCTGCTTGACGAAGGCGTGCGTAATTTCGCACTTGATCATGGATATCGGGCACAGACTCATTTAGGTAGTATGCTCATGTATAATGGCATTGTGGAAGCTGCCCGCAGTGTAGCTGCCGATAAGTCAAAAGCCAAAAGTCAGGATAAAGAACTTGCTGCTTTCGCCACAAAATTGGCACAGGACGCTTCAAACGCCATGGTTTTTGTTTTCGGCTCGGTATTCGGAGGAACAGGGGCTTCTTCAATCCCTGTCATTCCTGTTGCCCTCACGGAGGCTGTCCGAATAGTTTCAGGCGGGAGTCAAAGTCTTGACCTGAAAGTGGTGAAGTTTGGTGCTACACTCCTTACTAAATATTTCACCTTCAAAGCGCCAGACAAATCACAGAAGGAAAAGGAGAAAATTATTGCAGATGCTAGTAATTTTGCTCTTAACAGTCAGGCTGCACTTCAGTTCTATCAGGCTGACCCCACTGTAAAGAGTTGTTATAAGCGGCTGTATCATATAGGATGGCCTATTAACAGCATTGACTTCACGGAAGACAATCCCAAAACTATAACAGGAGGTGCGGAGCAAAAGAACGATTGTCATGTCGTTGAACTACTCAGTGCTTGTGCAGCCTATGATTTCTTTACACTAAGCAAGTTTGGTAACCAACAGGCGCAATATCTTTATCGTTCAGCAGATTTCAGTGGCAGTGGTTTTTGTTTTGAAGGTAGCGATTTCGTTGGAAACGAAAAGGGCTTGATATTTGAGAATAAGTTGGGAGCTTTCCTCTCATTTGCACATATTGTACTGTCCGTCAATGGAGCAGCTCTCTCCAACTCTCACGGTACAATGGGATTTCTGGAACGTTTCAAGGCGCAAGATATCAAAGACTACGAACAAGGAATAACAGAAGCTCAAGCCAATGATATTGATGAATACATGAAATGGTTTGCCTACGATTACTCCAATGGCTCGCTTACGCGTGGCTGGATATACCAGATATACAAATCGATAAAGCCCGGACGGTTCATTTTCAAGCCATCGGCCTTTACAGAAAATGCGAAAGAACTTCGTGATATGGATCCTGGAAACTTGTTCGAGGATGATAAACACAACTGGGATAAGGGTGGTGTATTCAGTAGTCGATATAATAATTATGTGAAGACCCTTATTGACCAACGGTGTAAGCCCAAGAAGGAACAGAACGTGAATACCACTAAAGAGCGCTTCCTTGCTCATATCTATAACAGCATTACTATAGTCCAAAAATTTAATGAATTAAATTAGAGCGATTATGCCACAAGAAATAAAACCTTTAGTTATTGAGGTGAAGCCCTCCTCTGTTCCCCAAGGTATCAGAGGCGAATGGAAAGATATCACCTCTCAGATGCCTACCTTTACGAGAGATATCATCACTCCATCTATCAAAGAAGGAGCTGATATCAGTGCAATCGTTTCTGGAGTTCCCACCATTTATGCCAGAGTTAATCTATTCAGGCTCAGTATCGACTATATTGCCAATCAGAAGGATCCGCAGCATCAGTCTTCAAGCCTGATGCAGTTCTACGAGCAACTTGTCGATGAATGGAAGGGATTCATCGCTTGCCTGGCCTTTGACTACCAGAAAATAACAACTCGCAGGATTTTCTTAGGCTATTCCGATAGCAAAGACATTGACTCCACTTCCAACATTTATGAGCCCAAAGGGGCTTTTGGACAAATGCTTTTCAAAAGAAGAGCATTGTGGTGTGACCAAGACAAGAGTAAGAACGAAGAGAACATCCCATTCATAGACGTTATCAGCTATGATGGGAAAGTGGTTGGAGCCACTAGCCCTGACAGCCTGCTCTTTACGGCAGTAGCTTACAATATTGCAGAGTCTCATCCATACGTGGATGTTAACACACACAGGTTTACCGACCCCTTGAAATCAGAGCTAAGCGAGGCTCAGGCCAATCAGCTCTATAAATATGTTGAGCACCTCTTGCGTCGGTTAGATGATTTTGAGGCAACCTATCATAATCTCGATACTGATATTCGTCCTTCCTATACCACTATCCGTACTAGTCTTGGGACATGGAAGGACAACATAGAAACATATATCAGAGATAGGAACTACAAGGTTCAAGGAAGTGTGCCTTCTGTGGATTGTTTCAAGAAGCCCTTTGACAAGTTGTTCAACTATTCATCTGAGTTATGGGGACTGGAAGGCAGTATTACTGAGCAACAGGCAAGAGATGCCATCAAATTTGATCCGAAGAAACTTCTGCTTCCCAGAGGTACAGAGATAGCCCGATTTATCTTTGCAGAACGCCTTTCGAAAGATAGGGAGGAAATGAAGAAACTTCCAGTGACTATGTTGAGGGCATCAGTCAAGAACTCAGATGAGTACGCCTATTTCGCCCTGCCTCTGAGTGCACAGGGACTTAATGTGTTCGGCGGCAATGTAGAAGCTCTGGTAGGCCAGGAAGTAAGAGGAAATGTAATCAATTCCTCGCTGAAGGCCATTTACGACGGCTCAAAGGAGGTTGACAATCTGGAAGTACAACTTATTCTTCGGACAGACGACTCTAACAGGGAATTACCCTTTAATGTCGTTTATACCGCCAAGGAGACGACCATCCGTAACAAAGACATTATGATATGGCCCAACTTTATTTCCACTCAGTGGAACAGCTACTATTTGTTTTCCGAAATGCCCCACAATGCGCCGACAGCTTTGTGCCCGTACTGTGCCACTCCTTTCCTCGGCAATCTCAACGACACATATTTCCGTGCGATGACTGATGAGAACAATGAGCCCGTCTATGTAGCTAAGGATGGCAAGGTGGTTATCAGTGATCAAGCACATGTGGAACTCATTGTCAATTCCGACTCACGTGTAGCAGCTAACCCATATAAATACGAAATATATAAGAGCGACGTCCCGTTCCGCGGCGTAGGACTCACAGTGACTGGTAATCTTTGCGGGTTCCTTCTCTTCAGGTTTGCAGATCAAGGCGACCCCTCTCAGCACCTCCCACGGAAATTGCCCATGAACCATACTTTTGCCTATGCCAATGTTGGTATCGATTTTGGTAGTACAAATACATCGGTAGCTTACTTCAACACCTCCTCAAACGATGACCCTGAAGGCCTAGAACTCAAGAATCATGTCATTTCCATGCTCACTTATGTAGATCCCGACAGAAGGACTAATTTCCATGTAGCATCCGAAAAGGATATTCTCTTCTTCCCAAGTAAGATGGTACGCTCCAATGCTGTAAAGAGCATTCTCACACTTCATGATAAGCAGCGTCTCGTCAAGTCTGCTGATGAGAACGATATCAACATGAGTTTGCGAAAGGAGGTGAAAGGCGGTTTTCCCTGCTTCGAAAAGAATATGCCTGTGGGAACAATTGACGAGAAACATATCAACTTGAATTTTACCAATAGTGGACTTGGTACCGTATCATTGGTTCACAATATGAAATGGAGTGATAGCAAGGAAGATATTGCCAACAAAGAAGCATTTCTGCGCACTTTAATGCTACAGGTTTATGCTGACCTGTTTGAAAAAGGTATCCTTCCTGTCAAGGTAAAGTGGAGCTATCCTTCTTCTATGGGCAATTCACTACTGTCACAATATCGTCGGATATGGGATTCCTTAGCCAATGTGAATCCTGTCAGAAATAGCGAGCGTCTGACTGTCTCAGAGCCAAACTTCAGTGATGCTATCAATGATGACGATGACCCGTTTGGTACGAGTGGCGACTCTGTTTTTGCCGACACTACATTTGGAAGTCAGCAAGGCGTTAGCAGCCCATTTGGCGAGGGTGACATGTTTGGAATGCAAGCAGATAATAATGATCCGTTTGGTGGGGGCGGAAATCCTTTCTCCAGTCAGCAGGACACCAATCCCTTCGGGAGCGGAAATGACCCGTTTGGTGGCGGCAACAATGCTCTTAACAATAACCTGGGTGCAAACGCTTTTGATTCAACAATCAATCCTTTCGGCGGTCAACCAAAGCAACAGAAGGCCGTTGACCTTAAACCCGACAACGGCCCCATCATCTTTGATTTCGTGGATGTCGACCAGCGTTTCAGCATGACTGAAGCAAGTGCTGTTGCAACATACATGATGGCAAAGCGTCAAGGCCCAGCGACTCCAGACATGCTGACATTGTGCTTTGACATCGGAGGAAGTACAACCGACATCTCTGCACTGTGTAAGATGAAAACGAATCAGGGCATCGTCACTTCAATGATTAAGCAGAACTCCATCCGCTTTGCTGCGCAACGTGTGTCACAGGCCACGAAGTTCTCCAAAGGTTTTAACCAAGTGCTTCTTGACATCTGCTCGCGCAACAATCTTTTCATTGACGGGCTCAACAGAGGGCAAAACAAATATGATTCTTCGACGGCATCTTATTATTTTGATCAAATAGTCGATGAACTCGACCTTATGGATAATGACATGGCAAATGAGAGGATGAAGGAGTTCTACAAACAAATTGCTGTAGGCAGTAAAGAACTCATGTCAGTGAATCTGTATGTAACAGGACTCATCATGTATTACGCGGGTCAGCTCACGCGTAAGATTATAGAAGAAGTCAGAAAGTCGGAACAGCGTACTATAGACAACTGGACTCCCTTGGTCAATATCGCCTTCGCGGGTAAAGGCGCCCGTATCTTTGAATGGTTCTGGAGTACTAATCCTGGTAATGCCAATAAATATTTTGTGATGCAGTTCGTCAATGGTCTGGGTGGTCAAAGTGTCATTGCCCAGTATCTCAAGAATTGGCCCAAACTGAACATTGACAATCGTGATTGGAGAGATGTGAAATATGAAGTTTCAAAAGGACTTTCATTTGAGCAGCAAGATCTTCAGCACAAGATTCTAGTTCCGAAGAATGACGAAGCTATAGAGGTGCTTGGAGAGGAAGGATATTTCATAATTAGTTCTGATGGTAAACGTGTAATGTTGCCGTTCGACAACAGTATCACGCCGGAAATGATGGAGAACATCGGAACCTACTTCCAGGCTCCAGTAGAAGACGGACAGATACATTGCAAGAAGTTTATGGAATTTGCCGGTGTCTTTATGCAGGCTGCAAAAGGTTATTTTGGACAGGAATTCGATGTAGAGATTTTCAAGAAAGGTTTCATTGATATGGACATGAACTCATATATTAGCAACCTTCCTGATTTTAGAAGTGCACGTGCCAATAATCGGGGAAAGTTCGATTTCGTTGCTCCTATCATCATTCTTGAGGGCATGAAATTTTATGATGAGTATTTGATGAAATGTTTCAGATAGTAACCTATTGAGTACATGAAATATTGTCTGTTGATTCATATCGCACGAGACTTTATCTCCTTCTTATATAACAAAGAGGGAGATAAAGCCTTTGTTCCATATGGCGACGAGCCCATAAAGCCTTTGGCAGTCTATTGCCAAGGAAATGAGATTAGTATAGGTAAATTTGCATTGTCAGAAGCCCAGAAGGGTAATATATTTGCCCATGCCAACCTGTTCGATGCGATAAGCAGTACAGAACTGATAGAATATAAAGGGCAGAAATATGATATCAACAAACTTCTGTTCTTTGCGATGGAAAAGTATGTTGCTGAGTTCTTTGATAAGATTCTTATGCGTTCTGAAGGGTCTTTGGAAGACAACCGGGCTCATTTCCCCGTCGTTCTTCTCTTTAATCCAGACTTAAGGTTTCATGAGCGGGATTATGTCGTAAAGTCACTCATCGGGGGTGGCTATAGCAATCTTCTTAGAGTTAATGTTAGTTCGCTTTTTGAAAAAGTAATAGAAAGTCAGTTGGATTCTAATTGCATTCCAATATTTGTCGGAAGTGATGGATATAGCTTATACTGTGAGTCAGAAAAGGCGAAACTTCCTGAAATCATAATAATGGAGAAAGTGTGCATGGATCCTCGCGTTGACAGGGCGTTAAGGATTATGCGTATGGACATTCTTCATCAAGGATATGATGAATATCGCTCTGACAAAGAATCCGACAAAAAGCTATTAAGGAAGCGTGCAACCGATTTCTTGAACAGTTCTCAAAGAGAACAGATGTTTTCTATACAATTGTCTGATGGGTTTACTTACGACCTGTTTTTGGAACGCTCAGTCTTTGGTATATCTTCAGGGAGTATCAGTGATGAAGCGATGATTGCTGTTGACAACCTGAAAACTGCACTGACAGCTACAGGCAATCAGATTTCCCAGTGTTGTATCGTGCTGTCTGACCGCGATGCATCAACAGACTATGTTGTAAATCTGTTTCGTCATTATTTCAACAATGTAATATGTATCACTGATAAACAGAGAATCCATGCTTTGCAGATGCTCGTTGACAAGGTGACTTCATATAATTATGAGTTCCCTTCCGGCCAAACGGTGACACCAAGTGAAGCAGATAAGATGCTTGCTGTTGGTAAATTCAAAGAAGCACGAGAACTATTCCGCAGGATGAATTCACCCGCAGTAGAAAACAAAATAGCCATTTGTACTTCTTGCATTAAAGACGAGCGAAGAATACGGGAGTTCAGTAGTATGCCTAAGGAGATGCGCATACAAGAAAAACAAGAAATCCTCGATATCGTAAGCAGATGGGCAAGGTTAGGTATTGGTGAAGACTATATCCAAATGCAGGTAAAGGCGATTGAATCGCTCGCTGATGGCCAAGCGACTGACACAGAAATTAATGAACAAAGAAAAAAAGAAGACAGTAATAGCGGTATTATTCCACCGCCACCTTCTATTGATATAAAAATACTTTCTAGGAAATGGCGTGAGACCAAAGCTATGGCTAATGGCTTCTTAAGAGAAAGAAAGTCCTCTGAAGCCCAAAAGGAACTACAGCGGTTTATAGACGTATATAAGAAAAAAGGCGCGGACGTAGCTGAGGCGGAACAGATGCTGACAGACATTGAAAAGTCTATTAAGAAGGAACCTTCCATTCAAAAAGTTGATGGTCCGAAAAAGGAAACAAGGAAAGTGGAATCTGATCAAGTCAGCAATGTGCTCGATGGGGTGAAACTAATGAAAGAATCCAAGTTCAAAGAAGCACGAGAATGGTTCTCAGAGCATAAGCTAATGGCAAAAGCTGCAGATTGTACGATTTTAATTAAAGCTAAAAGACAGATTAGAGCGTATAAGGCTGAGTTAAAATCCGTAGAAAACAGCCATAACCTACAACTAGCCAAAAGCCATCTTGATGATATGGTAGGGTGGCGCGCTATCTGCGTCAGCTATGGGTTGGATACTACAGAGATTGACGAAATTATTAACAGTTATAAATCAATTAAATAAAAGATTATGAGTAGATTCGATTTAAGTAAAGGCGAACGTTTCTCGCTGAAAAAGAGTGAAGGGTTAAACAACCTTACAGTAACCCTTAGTTGGGATGGAGATGCCGACCTTGACATCTCAGCATTCCTAGTTGGTGAAGATGGGCTCATTATGGATGATGCCGATTTTGTGTTCTATGGTTCTGCCAAACGTTCAGAGCCTTTTGATCCTGCAAAATTCGGAAATAAGAACGCCTGGAAGAATCAGACAGTGCCTGTTTCTGCTGACGGTTCCGTGATGGGTTCACATGATGAGCGTACAGGCGGTAATGCAGAGAAGATGGAAGTTGATCTCAGTAAAGTTGGTGGAGCTATTAAGGAAATTATTTTCTGCTCTACAATTTTTACTGATGGGAAAACATTTGGTGATATCCAGAATCCTGTTATAACCGTCACAGATGTAACCAACGGGAATGAACTCTGTAGCTATAGATTAGACGAGCAGTTTACCACCCAGAAAGCTTGCGTTGCAGCCAGTTTGGCTGTTAATTCTGAATACGAATGGGAATTTAAGGCTGAAAGTCGTCCTGCAGCTGACTTTGAAAGTCTTATCGAGGTTTATGCAGGATAAATAATCTGTTTAACAATCTATAAAACATAATTATTATGGCAAGATTTAATTTGAACAAAGGTGAGCGCTTCGTTCTCAAAAAAAGTGAAGGATTAACGAACCTTACTGTTGAGTTGGGATGGATTGTCCCAAAGAAATACATAGGTAAAGACGATGCGCCTGATCCAGATGCCTGCACTTTTTTACTTGGAGAAGATGGAATAATCATGAATGATGAAGATTTTGTTTTCTACAATTCAGACAATCGTGAAGAACCTTTCAGTAGAGAAAAGTTTGGTAATAAGAAGAATTGGCGTGATGAGACTTTTCCTATTTCCAAAGATGGTTCGGTGAAAGGACCTCATGATGATAGAGGTAACGCGGAGGACTCTGACGATTCCGATGAAACAGGAGAAGGCAATGAGGAAATAACCGTGGATTTGTCAAAGGTTAACCATAAGGTTACTGAATTAGTATTCTGTGCAACAATGTACAATTTTGACAAGTATTCTTTTGGTGATGTAGAAGGTCTCTATATATCTGTTAAAAATGATGATAATGGCGATGAACTATGCCGTTATGCATTGAATGAGAAATTCCGCTCTGAAACTGCAGTTGTTGCTGGCAGCCTTGTATGTGATGAAGAAGGAGAGTGGTCATTTGTGGCCCAAGGCAAAGGCTATGATGGCGGTATGCAAACTCTAATTGACATTTATGCCTAAGGCTTATGGAAGAGAAAAAAAGAAAGAGTAGCAGAACTTTTGAACTGGAAAAAGGAGGGAAACGTTCCTTTGACCTCAACAAAGCATCTGCTCGTAAGTTTGACCTTGCGAAAGAGTCCGACGAGATAAGCTTGGAAGAACTCAAGACAGAGCTTCTCGCTGATGGAAAGATAGACGCAGAAGAGGTTAACAAGTTACGCGACGTTCTTTACTCAGATGGCAAGATTGATCAAGAGGAAGCCAACTTCATTTTTGAAATCAATGACTCTGTCAGTGGAAAGAAGAATGACCCAGCATGGAATCAGTTCTTCGTGCAGGTCGTTTCTGATTACCTTCTCAACGATGAAAAATCGCCAGGTGTAATTGATGAAGAAGAAGGAAAATGGCTGATTGAAAAAATTGGCGCTGATGGTAAGGTTGATGGTGTGGAAAAGCAACTCCTTGACCATCTGAAAAAGAATGCCAAGAAGATGCCTGCAACTGTTACAGCCCTTATGACTGGTGCCATTGCAGGGAATGCGGCCCCTTCGGATAGCATTAATCTTAAGCAACTGAAAAAGGAGATTCTTGCTGACGGAAAGATTGATAAGGATGAAGTGAATCAACTTCGCAAAACCCTCTATGCCGACGGCAAGATTGAACAGGAGGAAGCCGACTTCATTTTTGAAATCAACGATGCAGTGAGTGGAAAGAAGAATGATCCATCATGGGAGCAGTTCTTTGTTCAAGTCATTTCAGACTACCTCCTAAACGATGAAAAATCACCAGGTGTCATTGATGAAGAAGAAGGAAAGTGGTTGGTTGAGAAGATTGGTTCAGATGGCCAGGTGGATGGTGTAGAAAAGGAGCTTATTCTTAACTTGAAGAAAAAAGCTAAGAGCATGCCATCTTCTGTTCTTTCTTTAATAGACAGTGAAAACAATCGTCCTACCCCTGAAGGTGAAACTCCTGAAGAAAAGAGTTCTAAATGGAAATGGCTTATTCCTGCAGCTATTGTGATAGCAGCAGTTCCTTCTTATTTCCTGTTTTCTGGAAATGATGATACTCCATCAGAGGATCAGATTGTTGCGACAGCACCAGAAGCAGGTCAAACTAATGCTGGTGATACTGCAACAGATTCCAGTGCTTCAACAGGTGAAAGTGAGAATTCTAATGATGTTACAAATTCTGATGGCAGTGGAGATGTGGACAACACTGGAGGTTCTGGAACTCCAAGTGGTTCAGAAAGTATAGGTAGTAGTGACAATTCTTCAGGATTAGGAAATGCAGGGAGCACTTCATCAGGAGCAAAGTCGTCTACTCCACAGTCTTCAGATGCACATTCGTCTGCAAATAATAAGGCGAACTCAGCGTCTTCTAATGTATCTGTAGGAAGTAGCAGTGAAAAGGCTGGAATAACAGAATCTTCTTCACTGCGAGGATCATCTGAACGAGGAAATTCAAAGAATTCTGGAATGACAGACAATCCTATTATTTCTGGCTCTATAGAGCAGAAGGCTCTAGATGTCATTCGTGGCATATATGGCAACGGACAGGTCCGCAAGGACAAGTTGGGAGCAGAGTATGCTGAGATTCAGAAACTTGTAAATGAAATGTATCGTAACGGAAGAGTAAAGTAATAATTATTGGGCAGGTGGTATATGGCTACCTGCCCATATAAGAAATAAGATGATTGTTACAATAATAATAAGTTTAATATTATGGTTTGTAGTTCCACTTCTAATTGATGGAAGGGTTAAACGTAAATCTGATCGTAAAGCATATAGGATATTATGTCGAATTATTGCTGTCGCTATATTGGTAGTTGCGGTGTTTGGCATTCTATAAATAGTACAAAGTACAAAGATGAAAAGTATAGAAATTTTCTTCTGTTAACAGAAAGTGTGGTTTATGATAATCTGTGTTTAATTTCGAAGTAACACAATGACTAAAATTCTCCTTTTACATTAAAGAGGTACAAAAAGACAAGGAGACCTTGCATAAATTATGGAAAG
>Ga0326511_10003213_pt1 | contig 13139 bp, 18 predicted proteins | sample 0_2496_0518_D_FD_203701 | JGI IMG/M metagenome (GOLD analysis project Ga0326511, IMG submission 203701) | Bovine rumen microbial communities from UC Davis, California, United States - 0_2496_0518 | ecosystem: Host-associated > Mammals > Digestive system > Stomach > Rumen | place: USA... | reverse complement strand
GGCTTTTTTCACACAATGCCATTTTTTTGAAAAAACTTATTTCAATTTTCGGAAATTTTGAAACTCGTATTTACTTTTTGTCCGCATTTTAGCATTTTTTAGTTTACAAAACTGTCAATTAGTTATATCATGGTGGCAGAAAATGAAAACTAAAGGAGAGTTTTTGTATGAATTTAATGGAAAAGGTGAAGCTGAACCCAAAATGGCATTATGCGTTCAGTATTTGCGCCACTTGGGCTGGCGCAGGCTCATTGATTGTAGGAATCAACTTTGTAAAGCAATACGGAGTTGTACCATTCCTATTATGGGCTTTGGGGAATGCCCTTTGTTGCGTGGTATTTGGAATATTGGCAGGAAAACTCCCTACGCTCCGTGCGATTTTCACAAGCAGGGTAATGAAAATCATTGTAGGGCTTATGTGTATTTTTCAGTTATGGGTGAATATGTCGGGTATCAATGACTCTTTGAAAATAATCTCTCCCACTTTTGCCGTGGCTACAACTTATATTTTAGCGGTGACTTTCCTACTGCTCTACCTGAAATACGCAATGCTTAAAAATATCATCACCGATGATATTGGTTGGAAAGTCGTTTACGGAATGATTTTTGGTATACTCTTGATAGCTCTATGTAAGAGCGGATTTGCCGTACCGAGTGCAGGCGTAACTCCTGAATATATAAAATTAGGAGTACAGCGGTTCTTTACGCTTATGGTAGGTCCATTCTTCTATCCTTACTTCTGGGAGCTTTTCGATTACAACGGAAACGGTGACTGCAAGCCGACCGATATGCCAAAGGCATTTGCGCTTGGCGGTATGCTGTTCGGCATCTATCTTTGTTTCGTCTTTGTTCTTGGCTGTACAATATTCACTCCAGAGCTTGAGGTGGCAAAGGGGATACTCCTTTCCTTGATTGCCCTTTCTTCTCTTACCTCGTTTATTTACTCTATCTACATTTCCTTTGGGTTGAAGCTGGGATTTATAGTGAATACGTTCGGTATGGTGGCTTGGTGCTTGCTTGTTCCACTTGGAGTAATGAAAATCTGGTCCGCTATGCAAGATGTCAGATTTGTAATGGTTTTGGCTGTTTGTGCTTATGCAGGTATTAAGGCAATCTATGACAAGCGCAAAGGTAAAAATTGACATAAAGATTATGGCAGTCTTGAAGCGTAAAGATAATGCTTTAAGACTTGCAGAATCTACAAGCCTGTCCAATCGTGATATAATTTTTGACGATAGAGGCGTAGCAGGTGGGGGCGACGCTTGGTATAACGCTAAGCGTTGCTGGCTTTTTCCACTTGAAGCAGGCACGACCCATAGGCTCGTTCTTCAAGATGACATAATAGTTTGCAATGATTTTACAGACTACGTACTAAAGGCTGTAGAGCAACACCCAAAGGCAATATGGAGTTTTTACAATGGTGGCTGGATAAAGAATGAGTTCAAGACTAAAAATACACCGTATTGCAAGATAAATGGGTGCAGGACTGGAGCTCAGGCCTTATTGATTCCTGTTGAACATATACAGAAAATGATTGATTTTACCGACAACTTTTTAGGCAGTGATTACAAGCATGATGACCAAAGGGTTGGCTTCTATTCCTTGTGCAACGGTATTAATGTGATGTGCTGTATTCCCTCGTTATCTGACCACATAGGCTTTGATTCCTGTATACCCCATCATAACAATAAAAGCAGGGTTTCAAGGACTTTCAATAAAGACATTAAAGGCGAGAACTGGGATAGTAAGGAAATAAATTCCACGCCCTTTATGACTAATAATTTTTGGCTACCCAAAAACTTTAGTAGAACCGACCTGATTAAAGACATGATTAAAAATGCAAGTGAAAAGATTAAAAAGCAAAAAACATAATACCCAGCTGGACTGGATTCTGGCTTGGGAAGCACAGAAACTTTTTGCCGAAACAGAAGCAGGCAAGAAGCGTGCAGAACAATTGACGGAACTGGCAATAAGCAGGATTCCAAAAGGAGATTGTGTCTATTGCTGGAGCGGTGGAAAAGACGCCATAGCTTTACAAAGTATTTGTGAGGAAGCAGGGATAAGAACTTGTGCTTTGGGCAGTATAGGCTTCCGTTGGGAATACCCAGCATTTATAGATTTTGTGAATAAACATAAGCCTACAGGATTACTCATAAAAGATTATGGCTATACAGCCGAGTTCTTTAACAAGCATGAGAACCTTTTGTTCCCAGTAGATTATAAGGACAACTACTATTGGTTTGTTCACTATATCCAAAGGACTTTCAAGGAGTTCCTGAAAGAAACTGGTGCAGATTATGTGATTTTAGGACATAGACGGCAGGACGGCAATATAGTGGCAGATGGCTATATGAAACAGAAAGTTTTTCCTATGTACGACTTCACTCATGAGGATATATTTCTGTTGATTGCCTATAACAAAAAGCCATTGCCATATATATACTTTTATCCTAACGGCTTTAACCTCGGAACTCACCCTTGGACTAAAAGAAGGGGTGACGATCCACTGGGGGAGCTTTATGAAATTGACAAAAACATATTGTTGAACAATGTTGAGATAAATAAAGTGAGAATATTTTTGGAGAATAAAAAGGAGTCGGTATGAACATTATAACAAAAAATCTTTCTGAATTACGCCCAGTAGCAAGGAATGTAAGGAAACACCCACAGGCACAGATAAACGAGCTGGCGAAGTCCTATAAGATGTTCGGGCAATATAGACCGCTTGTTGTTACTGCCGACGGCGAAATACTTGTAGGTAACGGTTTGTATGAGGCGTTAAAAGTTGCTGGAGCAGAAACCGCAGAAGTAATACAGCTTCCAGATAATATTTCAGACGCCTACAAAAATAAGCTTATGCTTGCTGATAACCGCCTGTATACAATGGGCGCAGATGATGTAAACAATATTGACGCGATACTTGCGGAAATGCAGGAGTTTGACATACCAGGCTTTGACAGCGCAACCCTTGAACAGCTTTACACAAATATAAAGACTGATGAAGAAGTTATAAAGGGTATGGGCAATGTTCCAGCCGATAAAATCGAGCAGATAAAAAAGACCGAAGCCGACAGGGCTGAAAATCCGCTTACAGAGCGAGTAAAAGGCAAGAATGAATCTTCCTATGGGAGTACGGTGGAAAATGCGACAGAGGGGCTAAATGGTGCTTCTGTGGGCAAATATGTAAACTGCCCACATTGTGGGGCTAAGATATGGCTTTAGTCAAGAAGAAAATCGGGATAAATGTCCTTGAAGCAACTAAGATAAGACTCAGGAACATTTTCAGTGCTGGCACTAAGATTTATGTAGATGTATCGGGTGGCAAAGACAGCATAGTCATGATGTCGCTTGTATATGATATGGTCATGAGTGGAGAGCTTGAAGCTAAAAGACTTGAGGTTGTTTTCATTGATGAAGAAGTGATTTATGATGAAGTGGTAAGAGTATGTGTTGAGTGGCGTAAAAAATTCATGCTGGCTGGAGTAAAATATACTTGGTTCACTATTGAACATAGGAACAACAACTGTTTTAACGCTCTGGAGAACAATGAAAATTTCATTCCGTGGGATAGGTATGAAGAAAAGAACTGGGCACGAAAGAAACCTGACTTTGCTATAAGCGATTCTTTCTATCTGGTGCCCCGTACTGAAAACTATCAAGACTTCTTGGCGAGGTATCAGGCAGACGGGTTGACTCTTATAGGTGTAAGGTGCGCCGAGTCTATAAACCGATTGCAATATATAGCGACTATAAACGCCAAAGGCGGTATATCTACAACCAACAAATGCTACCCTATTTACGACTGGAAAGATAGTGATGTGTGGAAATATATCAAGGATAAAAACCTTGACTTTCCAGACACATATCTCCGTATGTATGAAACAGGCGCAAATAAAGGGCAGTTGAGAATTTGCAATCTTTTTGCCATTGACACTTGCAAGTCACTTACATTTATGTTTGAAGCTTATCCTGATTTGTGGGAAGCGGTATTGCGCAGGGAACCCAACGCCTATCTGGTTCGCCTTTACTGGGATACTGAAATGTTCCACAGGAGCACGGCTAAACGGCAGAAGCTGGAAGATAATTCAACAGAGGTTGACTACAAGGCTAAGCTTATAGAGGTAGTGAATAACCCTACAAAGTATTTCAAGAATAAACATGCGTTGGCTTTGTGTGGGGAATATAGAAACGTAATAATGAAAGACGGCAACAAGATAACAGCAGGGCAGTATAAGCGATTATATGAGGCCGTAATGGGTGGAGATACTAAGGGCAGAACATTACGAGCCGTAAAGACGCAGATTTTTGCCGACTATCTAAAGCGTGAGAATTGCTATGGTTCCTATGTGAAAAAATAAAGGGAGTTTGATATGAAAGATTTACTGAAACCGATAAAGAATGTCCAGATTGTGGAGAGAGAAAGCCTGAAACCCAACAACTACAACCCTAACAAGGTTCTGGAAGACAACCTTAAACTTTTGGAGCAGTCAATAATTAATAATGACTGGACCTTGCCTATAGTAGTAAAGCCCGACATGACGATTATTGACGGCTTCCACAGGTGGACAGTCGCAGGCAGAGAGCCGTTGAAATCCTTGCTTGGTGGAAAAGTACCTGTTGTCATTGTAGAGCACGAGAGCCACGAGGAGGATATTTACGGAACAATCACTCATAACAGGGCAAGGGGAACACACCTACTCGACCCTATGAAAGCAATAATCAAAGAGCTGTTGGAAGCTGGGAAGAGCGTTGGTGAGATTTCAAAGCAGTTAGGTATGTCACATGAGGAAATTTTCAGGTTAAGCGGTATTACCCGTGATGACTTTCTTGAAATCATGGCAGGCAAGACCTACAGCGAAGCAGTACTTATAACGAGAATGTGAGTATGAGAAAACAACTTTTACTTGACCTTTTTGATGGAAAAGAGCAGAAAGTGATAGAGCCTTTAATTGACGAGGTTCTTTATCTTGAGTCACAAATCAAGTCGCTTAAAAGTATGCCCTTTATTTTAAGACACCCGAAACGAGATGGGGTGCAGAAAATAACGCAAGCTGGCAAGCTTTACAAGGAATATCTGAACCAGTATACTAATGGTATCAAGACGCTTTTAGGGCTAAGCAGGAAAGCGGAACAGGCAGACGGCAAGTCGCCTTTGAGGTTGTACTTGGAGAAGTTAGAAAGTGATAAAGAAAAGTAATTTTTACCTTGAAAAATATTACCAATCTTGCAAGGCAGGAGAAACAGTAGTAGGTGTAGAACTGTTGCTGGAGCTGGAAGCACTCATTGAAGACCAGCAGAGTGATGATTATATTTACAATACTACAGACGCTGATAAACGCATTGATTTTATAGAAAACTGTATAAGGTGCACTAAATCTCCCTTTTACGGCCAACCTATGAAGCTACTGCCTTTCCAAAAAGCTTTTATATCGGCTTTATACGGCTTTAAGATGACAGACGGAACTGACAGGTTCCAGCGTTGTCTATTCTTGCTGGCAAGAAAAAATGGCAAGTCTGAGTTGTGTTCGGCTTTACTTCTTACTGAAATGATTATCGGTGGCAGAGGGCTTGATATTGTATGTTCAAGTAATGATGATATGCAGGCAAGCATTTTAACTGACGCAGTAGATACAATGCGCCTGATGATAGACCCCGAAAGCATTGATACAAGGCGTAACCAGCGTAATATAAAGTGCCTTTTCACTGACAACAAGATTTTTAAGTTATCCGATAAGACACGCAACAAAGAGGGTAGAAATATTGATATTGCCGTTGTTGATGAAGTTCACGAAATGAAAGAAAATGTGATTGTAAAATCTATAGAGCAATCGCAGTCACTTAAAATCAACCCTAAACTGATACTCATTACTACAGAGGGATTTGTCAATGGTGGTTTCCTTGACGAAGAACTCATAACGGCAAGAGCCATTTTGAACAAAGAAATCAACAACACTTCTACTATACGATACCTACCGTGGCTTTATACGCAGGATTCAGAGGAAGAAGTGTGGAATGGAAGCAAAAAGAACAGGGTGTGGGAGAAATCCAATCCTACACTGGGAATAGTGAAACGCTATGAGTATATAGAACAGCAGATAGACAAGGCAAGGGCAAGCAAAGCCGACAGGGTATTTGTACTTTCTAAAGACTTCAACATTAAGCAGTCCACAGCTACAGCTTGGCTAAGATATGAGGATTATAGCTATGACAGCAATTTTGACATGGAAGATTTTCGCAACTTCCTTTGTATTGGTGGCGTGGATATTGGAGAAACAACCGACCTTACAAGCGCAAAGATACTTTTAATCAAGCCTGACGACAATAAAAAATATATCTTGTCTATGTATTTTATCCCACAGGGCAAGCTTGACAAGGCAGATGACAAGGGGGCTGGGGCAAAATATGAGGAATGGCAGGAAAGAGGGCTGGTGAGGATTTGTGAGGGCAACTATACAGATACCAGCATAATTGCCGATTGGTTCTTTGAATTGTATCAAAGATACGGACTCCGACCGCTTAAAGTGGGCTACGACGCCAAGTTTGCCAATGAGTTTGTAAACAGAATGGACCGCTATGGATTTGAGGTGGAGCCAGTCTGGCAGAGCCCGTTAGTCATGACAGCCCCTATTTCCATGGTTGAAGCAGACTTGCAGACAAGGCTGATAGCTGGACTGAATGAGGTTGATAAATGGTGTATCGGCAACGCCACGTTGAAAGTGGACAATCACGGCTATTGCTTGCTTGATAAGATAAAAGGGCAGGATTCAAGACGAATTGACGGAGCAGTAAGCCTTTGTATAAGTTATGAGATTTACAGACGATACAGAACAGTGTATAATGACGCTATAAATGCCATGTCTATAAAGGAGGTACCCAATGGGGATATTCAGTTGGTTGAAGAAGCGGAAAGAGAGTGACACTAAATATACCAATGCACAGGGTCTTGACATATTTGCGCCATTTTACAGCCAGTTTGGTTCAAACATATACGCAAGTGACGTAGTACAGCAAGCCATAGCTTGTATCGTAAAAGAAATGAAAAAGCTTGATATACAGCATATCAGGGAGAGTGGCACTGGGGATATTGCCAATGATACGATTCAGAAAGTGCTTGACAATCCCAATTTTTTAATGACAACAAGTGACTTTATAGAGAAGATTATCTGGCTACTTTATTTCAATTACAACGCCTTTGTGCTTCCAGTTTGGGGGAGTGGCAATCGGCTTGTCTCATTGTTTCCGCTACAACCTAATACTGTTTCTTTTCTGGAAGATAAAAGCGGACAGCTTTTCGTGCAGTTTACCTTTAACAACCTATATCAGTCCACTATAAAGTATTCGGACATAATTCATATACGCTATAATTACAGCGTATCAGAATTTATGGGCGGTAATCAGAATGGACAGCCCGACAACACGGCGCTTCTTAAAACTTTGCGCATGAACGAGGAATTACTTAATGGACTGGCTAAAGCCATGAAAGGCAGTTACGCGATAAACGGAATAGTGAAATATAACACCATTATTGACGGCAAGAAAACTGAACAGGCTCTTGCTGATTTGACAAAAAGGCTTAATGAGAATGAGTCAGGCTTTATGCCGTTGGATTTGAAAGGGGAATTTATCCCGATAAACAGGCAGGTGAAGCTTGTAGACAATGATACCTTAAAGTTTATTGATGAAAAAATCTTGCGCCATTTTGGTGTCCCTTTACCTATTTTGACTGGTGACTATACTAAGGCGCAATACGAAGCTTTTTACCAGAAGACCATTGAGCCTTTAATTGTTTGCATAAGTCAAGCCTTTACTAAAGCCCTTTTCAGCGAACGAGAAGCCTTTGGCTACGGCCATAAAATTATTTTCTCCCACAAGCTACTTGACTTCATGACAATGAACGAGAAGATACAATTTGTGACTGTAGCAAGTAATATAGGTGGTATCACAATTGACGAGTTCAGAAGTATGTTTGGATTCAGAGCTTTTGGTGGTGAGCTTGGTGAAACTCCAGTGATGTCAAAGAATTATGGCGACGCTGGAACAGTGAAAGACATTGACAAAAATAAAGACTGAGTGCATAATGTTGATAAGTGAGGTGAAAATGCCGAAGCATAAAGATGAAAAATTGATAACTCGGAGCTACCCAGTGGAGCTTAGGGCTGACAGTGAGGATAATGGAGTTATTGAGGGTACTCCCATTGTATTTGGTAAAAAAACAAGGATTAAAGACTGGTACGGCGAGTATGATGAAATCATAGACTCAAGGGCTTTGGATAATGCCGACCTCAAAGATGTACGCCTTTTCATAAACCACGACACAGGCAAGCTTACTCTTGCACGCAGTAAAAACAACAGCCCTAATTCTACAATGACTTTTACCATAGATGAAGCAGGAATGCACATTACAGCTAAGCTGGACACAGAGAACAATGCAGAAGCAAGAGCTGTATATAGTGCGGTTAAAAGGGGAGATGTTGACGGTATGTCCTTTATGTTCAGGGCAAAAGATGTAGAGTGGCAGGACATAGACGAGGATATACCTACAAGAATTATCCGCGGTATTTCAATAGTACACGAGGTAAGTATAGTAAATTATCCAGCATACCCACAGACTTCCGTAAATGCTCGTTCAGTGGAAACTGAATATTCAGAACTCAAGGAAATGAGGGAAAGGGAGCAGGCGAGGAAACGCGAAGAAGAACGGGAAAAGGAACTGGAGCTGGAAAAATTAAAGATACAAATTTTGTTAGGAGTTTGAAAATGGAAAAGTTTCTTACTGATTTTATTGAGAAAAGAAAGACAGAACTTGCTTCCCTTGAAGCAAGGGTACAGGAGTCTAAAGACGCAGACGAAGTGCGCAAGCTGGGTGAAGATGTGAAATCCATTAGACAGGAAATCACAGACGCAGAAGCACAGCTGGCAGAACTACGCAAGAAACCAGCCCCTGTACTTGACCCCCTTAAATCTTACGGCCTTGCTGGTGGAAAGACACCAGAGGAAAGAAAAGAGGGCAGGGCTTCTATGGAGTATAGAAAGGCGTTCATGGACTATGTAAGAACCGGTAAGATGTCTGATGTTCTGGAGTTCAGAAACAACGACCAGACTGAATCTACAGACCTCGGTTGTCTTATTCCACTGACTGTTGTTCAGGAGATTATCACAGGTGTCGGCAAGGTTTACGGACAGCTGTATTCCGTTGTAAAGAAAACCAATATCAAGGGCGGTGTAAAGTACCCAATCGGGGCTTTCAGTGCTACATTTAATAGAATTGGTGAAAATGGCGCACCAACTGACAGACAGAAAGGTGGAGCTATTACTGGCTATGTTGAGTTCTCCTATAAGATTGGAGAGGTAAGACTGGCACGAACACTCCTTGAATCCGTTCTGGAAGTTGAGGTATTCGAAAAAGAGCTTGCAAAGACCATTGTTAAAGCTTATGTAAAGGCAATGGACCAAGAGATTCTTGTAGGCGGTGATTCTACACTATTCCCGACTACCTATCAGAACCAGTGTGTTGGTATTCTTACCGAAGCTAAGGCTTCTCCGTCAAGAATCCCAGTAAGTAACATTATTGAGTTTACCGCCAATGATATGGCAGACTGGAAGAAGTGGCAGTCAAAGCTGTTTGCCAAAATTCCACTTGGCATGAGGGGCGAAGCGCCACAGTTTGTTATGACTCCGAACACTTATGAAGCCAATATCAAGACTCTTGCAGATGACAACAACAGACCTGTTGCTTATGAAACTTTCAACCCTGTAGACGGGGCAGAGAAAGCAACATTCAAAGGCAGGGAAGTACTGTTCATTGAAGAGGGGCTGGGTATTGTTAACTTTGACGATGGAAGCAACGGCGACATCTTCGGTATGTATTGGGTACCAGAGAGAGCTTATGCAATCAACACAAACCTTGACTTCATTGTACGCAGATACTTTGACGAGGAAAAGAACCAGTACGTTGACAAGGGTATTGTAATCAACGACGGCAAGGTTATTGACGGAAGCTACATTTACTTGCTCAAGAAAAAGACAAGCTGATGTAAAAATTTTACAGCCGAAAGGTTAAATGCCCTTTCGGCTGATTTTTCAGGGGTACTTTATGAGACAAAAAGTAGAAGCACTTAAAGCCTTTGCAGTGACACTTGGCTTTGGTAAATTAGAAGATTATACAGGCGACACTTCCGCAATGGTGTTGAAACAAATGGCGGTCAAAATGGGTTGCGCTTCAACAGTCAATGACATTGAAGCTAATACTACCACTGGCGTGCTTAATTTTATTTCCGATAATTACGGCAACAAAGAAAAGGACTCTACAACTAAACACAAGGGCAAGACTACCGCTTAATGGAGAGAACGAGCATGAGTGGCACAATTCTTGAAGAAGTCAAGACCAGATTAGGCATTACTGGGGATTATCACGACAATATGCTCAGTGCATATATTGATGATGTAAAGGCATACCTTACTAATGCTGGTATCAATCCTGATTCAGAGAACGCGACAGGGCTTATTGCAAGAGGCGTTGCCGATATGTGGAATTATGGCAGTGGAGACGGGGCGTTGTCATCTCTATTTTATGATATGTGTACCCAGCTTGCCCTTGCTCAAGACAAGGAATAATTATGTACAAGCCCAACTTCCCCTTTAACGTTCCAGCCAATATTTACACCGCTGTTTTTTCTTCAATAAACGGAGTGCCAACAAAAATCTATACTTTATTGCCTGATATAATCTTTGTATCGGCTAAAAGCTATGGTGGCACTGAAAAAGTAGTAAATAACAAATTTGTAATTGAAGACACTATTGAAATCGAAACTTGGTACAACCCCAACATTACCGCGGATTGCAGGATAAAACTACTTGATGACAACTCAACATACGAAATTATAAACACCCCCGAAGACATAGACCGACGGCACCAGTTCATGAAGTTCAAAATAAGAAGATTGACAGGCAAGGCTTAAATGGCAGGCAAGGCACAGATAACTTTTTATGGCGACAAGCAGATTATAGACAAATTAGACTCTATCGGTGCCAACGTTGAAAAGGTATGTCTTGAAGCCCTGAAAAAAAGTATTCAATTACCTAAACAAGAAATGCTGGACTTTATCAAAGAACACAGGCGCACTGGCACGACTGAGGAAAGCTTCAAGGAAGAGTTTAGCGTTGAGAATGGCGTTATCAGTTGCTATGTCGGCTTTGACTTGCCTAAAGGATTACCAGCATTATACCTGAATGTAGGCACGCCTACGATAGAGCCTACATTTTTTATTGACAAAGCGGTGGAAAATAACCTTGACGAAATACGCAACATTCAGTTAAAATACATATCAGAAATGTTCAAAGGAGTTTGATATGTGGGGTGAACTTGAAGAAGTTTTTAAGTCGCTGAACTTGCCCTATTCAAGACAGGGCAGTTATGAATCAGACGCAGAGTTCCCTGACTCATTTTTCACCTTTTGGAATTTCAATACCCCCGAAAGTGGCTGGTATGACAACGAGAGCCACAAGACTATCTGGATTTGGCAGGTGTATTTTTACACCAAAGACCCCAACTTGCTTTATACTGAAATGGACTTGCTTGTTGCTGAACTGAAAAAAAGAGGGTTCATCATTGAAACGAGGGGGCAAGATGTGAAGTGTGAACGACCCGATTATATCGGTAGATATATTAGGGTTGCATATATACAAAACCATTTTGAAAAGGAGATACAAAATGCCTAAGAAGTACTATGAGTATCGAGGTGTAGAAAACCTTGTTTGTGCAGAGGTGCTAAAAGACGATTCAAGCGGTATTCTTTTTGGAGAGCCGTTTGACATTGCAGGGGTGGCGCAGATTGGAAAGACAACCGAAAGTGCCACAGAAACACATTATTATGACAACTTACCAGCAATTGTAATCAACTCTATCGGAGCAGATACAATTACTTGTTCTGTGTCCGCAATTCCGCTTGATGTACTGGCTAAGATTACAGGTCAGGTATATGATGAACTTACAGGCTCTTATGTAGAGGGAAGCAGAACCGACAAATATTTTGCTCTCGGCTATAAGACCAAAAAGACCAACGGAGAATATGTGTATGTCTGGAGATTCAAGGGTACCTTTGCAATTCCTGATGTCACTAATTCCACAGAAAACGCTGGTACAGACGCCAATGGTCAGGAGCTTGTATATACTGGCATTTCCACAACATATAAATTCCTTAAAACAGGCGCACAGGCTAAAGCTATCAATGTTGACGCTGGGCTTGGTCTTGCTGATGTGTCAACATTCTTTGACGCAGTAACAACCATAGATACAATCGTTTCTTTTGCTGTCGCTTCTCCAGTGGCTACACCAGCAAGCGGAGAGGTTGACTCTGGCAGTACAGTTTCACTTTCTTGCACTACCGCAGGGGCTACGATCTATTACACAACAGACGGCTCCGTACCAACAGAGGATTCCCCTGTTTATTCACTGCCTATCACTATCACAAGTGCTACAACAATCAAGGCTATTGCCGTTAAGGCAGGGCTTGTATCAAGCGCAGTAGCTACATTTGTATACAATCTGGCAGTTTGATGATGTTTAAGGTGGTGAATTATGGAACTTAAGGTAAACATTTATAAGGGTGGAAAGGTGGTGAAAACTTACACCGCAGAAGACTACACCCTTACTACTGGCATTTGTGAGGATTTGCTTGAAGCGGTGGACATTGACAAAATCAGTAAAAACGGAATGAGTAACGAGGTTATCGGCGTTGAGATAATCAAGGCCGTAGCTAAGTCATTCAAGAAGTTTAAGCCGTTCTTGCAGGATATTTTCACAGGGCTTACTGACGAGGAATATCGCAGTACCGCCATTAAAGAGGTGGCGCAGGTCATTGTAGATATTGTTCAGTATACCATTTCTGGCTTGGTTGACGCTGGTAGTAATCAAAAAAACTGACAAGGGGGGCTGATAAAGACCCCCCGACTTTGTACGAAATTTTGTTTGACTTGGAGAACAGCATTTGTGAAAAGTATATGTTGTCACCCTTTCAGTTGCGCAGGGAGCGGTTTAGAGAGTTTTGTTTATTAGTTAAACGCCTTAACAGCCATTCCCAAAGGGAAGCAGACAAGACCTTTCACGGTATAGAGAAAGTTCATGCTGGCGACAAGTGGTT
>Ga0326511_10003212_pt1 | contig 13140 bp, 20 predicted proteins | sample 0_2496_0518_D_FD_203701 | JGI IMG/M metagenome (GOLD analysis project Ga0326511, IMG submission 203701) | Bovine rumen microbial communities from UC Davis, California, United States - 0_2496_0518 | ecosystem: Host-associated > Mammals > Digestive system > Stomach > Rumen | place: USA... | reverse complement strand
TTTCAATCCGCGTTCGATCTCGTACGGAACACCGACAAAACCTATATTTTCGTGTCGTGCGAGGAAAACAAACGCCAACTTATCGAACGCGCGTTGAACGTGTTTATTGACATACCCAACACGCCCGACGGCCGCCTGTACGAGAAAGTGAACGGCCGCGACACCGCGACGGGGTACTGTTTCAAGGCGGGAACCCGAAAGAAAACGATAAAGGCCGTAATACGTGGTTCCGTCCCGCCGAGGGAATACGACGATTTTATGGGCCGTTCCGAGCATTTCGACAAGCTCGCCCAACAGGTGCGCCGATATATCGACGTGTACGGCCGCGAGGTGCGCCCGCGCCTCAGGTTCGTACACACCGACGCCACGACGGAAAGCATAACGGCCAACCTGTCGCGCACCGTCGAGGAACTGAGGGCCGAGGGCGTCGAGGTGGGCGCGGTGTTCGTGGACTATATGCAATTACTAACGAGCGATAACAAAAACTATTCGCGCCACGACGAATTAAAGGACGTTTGCAAGGCGTTGAAAGGTTGCGCCGCCCGCCTCGAAATCCCCGTCGTTATCGCGGCACAGCTCAACCGCGCCGTACTCGCCGAGGGTATCGACACCGTTACGGTTGCCAATATCGGCGAGGGGGCCGACATTGAACGTATAGCGCACGACATTTATTTGGTTTGGCAAGTTGACAAAACCAAGAAAGACCGATATTTTACCACCAAGAAACCCACAAAGGACAACCCCAAACCCGTAACGGAATGGAACTACACGGCGGGCGATCGCGCAACGCGCATATTCACGTATAACCCGATGCGTCCGAACGTCCGCGACCTGAAAACGGGATACCTGTACGTCGAACAGCTCAAAGCGAGGGACGGCAAAACGGACGGTTGGGGCCTGTTCCCGTATGACGGCGAACGCGGTTTTATCGGCGAGAATGACACGGAAAAAATGGGCGAATAATGGCACGAAAGGACTACACACAAACCGAGGGCGGGCCGTCCCTGTTCGACGGCCTCAACCCTCAGGACGAACCCGAAACGCGACAGGATCGGGCGGCCACGCCTCAGGAAACCGACGCGTACGACAAACCCGCCACCGCCGACGAATGGGCCGCGACGATGCACTATTACGAGGACACCAAACGCACGTACGAACAGGCGGGAATATGGGCCGTTTGGCCCCCTGAAACCCTGTTACGCCGTGCCGAGGTATACTATAACCAACGCGTTAGATCCGTCGTTAATACGATGACGGCGGCGGGTGCGCCCGTTGACGTGGTTAACGCCGTGTGTTCCGACTATATCGGGATCTTGTCGGGTTCCTGTAAGTTCGTCGCAACAGTCGAGCAAATACAAACGGCGTTGAAAACGTTGCAACCGTCGGCCGCGTTCACGATCGACCGTTACGGCCTGTATTTCGGCCTGTTCCTGAATTACTCGCGGTTCCTGTTGGTATACAATGATTACGATTTTACCGTCAAGGGACTACACGCCACCGAGGAAACCAAACGGGTGTACCTGTCGGAATTCTACCCGCCTATGGACGCCCGCGCCGTGCGTTGGTTGCTCGATCGCGGCTATTTTCAGGCGTCGGATTTCTCAGGGTTCGAACCGTCCGAAATGGGTAACTATTTCGCCCGTATCGGCGTGTTCGCTGAATTGGGCGAATACGTCCTGTATTACACCGTCGCGCGGTTGGCGTTGCTCGCAACCCCTCAGGAACTCGCCGAGGTAACGCCACCGCCACACGCGACACAGGGCCAAACGGACATAACGACGTTTTGCGAACAGGTCGTAAAGGAAACCGTCGACAGGCTCGACGCCGCCGCCGAGAAATTCGGCGAGGGCCTGACGTCCGACGCACCGACGGAACAGGCACAGGCGCAAAAGGCCGCCCGCGATTGGCACGACGATACGAACGCCCGCCCGATCAAGATACACGAAAATTACGGTATCGTGTTGTCGCGACCCGTCAACGTTTCGCCGCACGGGGCAAACATTATCGACACCCTACCCGTACAAAGGTATATAGACGATTTCAACACACACCCGACGAAATACACCAACGCCGTAATAAACGCCACCGTTACACCTATGACCGTTCAAAAGGTTTTCGAGGGCGTCAACCTGTTACCGCAATACCTTTCAAATGCGATGCGGGTAATAGATAGCGGGCGGCTCGAATTCACGACGAATATATCCGAATTCGCGGAAATATGCGGTTACGCCGACGCCAACCAAGACGAAAAACGCGCTTTGTTGGGCGGGTTGCTGTTGCTCAGTAACTTATATTTCGTTGTCGACAAACCAAAGAAATACGGCGAACGGATAAACGCAAAGGGGCGAAAGGTCAAGGCGATAACAGGCGGCCGCGTTGCGTTGCGTTTCCTCAACGTCCCCGAAATCGGTTTGGATAATGGCGCGTTGCGTATCGAGGTCTACCCCGAAAGTTTGAAAGGGCGTCCCACTATCATAACAGCCGATGCGTACAAACAGTTAAGGGCCGAGGCAAAGGGCCTGACACAATCGCGTTTTAATTTCCAAATTGCCACCAAATCCCACAAAAGCGAACGCGACCTGATCGACGAGGTTTTCGGGTTCGCCGATATGCTCAAATACGCCACCGCCGAGGATTTGCCGAAAGTAACCAAGTACGTACAGGGCCACCGTTCCCGCGAGCGCGACCGCCTGTTACGTTGGTTCGACGATTACGTAAAGGCGGGAATACTTACCGAATTCAAGCGCGAGCCGAGCAAGACGGACAAAAAGGATTTCGTACTGTCGTGGGTGTGTCCTGATCCCACCAAGTTAGACCCGCCGCCGCTCGATCCTCAGGGCGGCCAACCCGATGAACAGTAACACCGCCACGGCGGGCGAATATATGACAGGCGCGAGGCGTTCCCCGTGCCTGTTTTCGTCGGTGTTTAATAGGTTATTATCCTATTAAGATTTGGCCGTTTTGGGGGTTATTTGGGGGGTTTTTGGGGGTTATTTGGGGGGTTTTGGGGGGTTATTTGGGGGGTGAACTTTTCGTAACTGATTGATACACAGGGCCGCCGACCCCCTCAAAATTTCCTGTTATATTTGTTAGTGTTGTTAACACAATACAAATACGCGTTACAACGCTAACGCGAACGCGATTTGTATAGTTGTTTTTCCTTTACGGGTTTACTGTTCCGAGGTCGTGGCCGTCCCCGTTGCCGAGCAAGTCGGCACGGGTTCCCGACGTCCCACCCCTCAGGATCGGAACGAACAAAGGGGGAACAAAGGAAAGCACAGGCGAGGCGTTGCGGTTTACGATCCTGTCGGGTTCCGTGGTTCCTCAGGTGCTGAGGACGTCGACACGATGAACGGACAGGCCGAGGCGTTCCGAGCTGTCGCGTTCCCGATCCTCAGGGTACGCCGTCCCGTGTGTCGAGCTTTCCGTCGTGTAACCCCTGTACGAGCCACGGAAACGGCCCGTATTTCAACGATAGTTCGATTTCCGAACGGGAACACGTACGAACGCCTGACGGCCTCAAATCGCCCGTATTGGCCGTTACGCGAGAATTTCGTATATTTGGGTATGATACACAAATACGAGATACAGGGCGGCCCGTCCGTTGGTTATACGATGCGTTGCCCGCACCAACTGAACGTTACCGAACGCGCGAGGTTGTCCACGACCAAGCAACGCCAACGGTACGGCCTGAACCGTCCGACGATCGAACGGCCCCTGTTCGTCGGTACGCGTGGCTGTATGGTTTGTTCCTACAACCTGAACGGACACCACCCGCAAGGGGAACGCGCCCCGTTCGTGTTGTGTTCGTACCCCGTCTATTCGTGGGACGTGTCACAGCTCGAATTAAAGGCGATCCGTAACGGAAAGGTTGACGCGTATACGGACGTGTAACTCGTTGATTATAACGACATTTCGCAAAACAGCGAATAAGCGAAATGCCACACTCGTAACGCATTGAATACCAAACGTATAGGGTAGGGCCTGCAAATCCCTAAACGGCATTGTTCCAAAACCACGCCCCCCGTATCGCTCGCGCAAAATGTAGTTACCAAGCAAAAAAAAATTTTCGGCCCTGTACGTGCGTGTGTGGCCGATTTCGTCGTTATACGCCACGCGTTGCCCTACCCTTTCCCCCTGTTTTCGCGTGTGTTGCCCCCCGAAAACGTCCTGTTCCAACCGTTCGGCGTTCGGGTTCCTGACGTCGGCGAGCTTGCACAGCTCAGGCGGCCGCGATCCGTCGGCCCTCAGGTGGACGGCCCGCCGATGCGACACCCACGACGGAACCGAGGGCGCGGCCCGTGCCGTTCCTGTTCCGAGGCGGTCGGCCTGTCGTTCGCCAACCGTTCGCCAACCCGTCGCAAGATCGGGCGAACGTGACAGGTAATGAAAGGGGGACGGCCGACGCGATACTCGTACGATCCGTTCCGAAACGTCGCGTTTTTTCTACCTCGACACGTCACGCGGAACCGTCGCTATTTCCGCGAGCTTTCCCACCTGTTCGTATGGACTATTAAACGGGCGAAACAGGCCCACAGGCCGCGCCGTGCTGTCGTGTGCGTGTGTTTGTCCGTCCGTGAATTTGAGGCCCTGAAACGGGCGTATTTTCGTCAACCAATGGGAACCGAGAACGGCCGACGTTCCCGCCTCAGTCCTGACGGATCGGGAACAGGTGGGCGTCGTGTCCCCTCAGGGGGTAGGGGGTGCGATTTTCTACGCCTGTTTTCCACATAACCACGCCCCCCGTTTCACTCGTACGATATTGGATTTTCAAAAATTCGATGCAAAACCCGTACGGAAATGGACATACACGTACGTAGAACCACGATTTACCACTCGCCCACCCCGTGAACACTACGGCCCGCCGCCGTCGGGAATTGCGCTAAAATCGCCGTTTGGCGCGTGTCTACGGCCGATTTTTGGTGTGTTTTCCTGTACGATAGACGCCTCGCACCCCTCGCAAAATCGCCACGGTTCGGGTGTGTCGTGTTCCCGTTATCGTGTGTATATCAATCAGTTAGCGCGTATCCGTGTGGGGGTTAGGCCCTGTTTTCCTGTCGGGTTTTAACCCCAAAAATTGAATTTCGTGCGAGCGCGGCGGGGGGCGTGGTTATCAGCAAATACCGCCTTGCCTTTTTCGGCCCCCTACCCCCTGACGCCTCAGGACACCGCCCCGACGGTTCCGAAAGTTTACAAAACTTGCAACCCCTACGCGTGTACGTGCGAGGCGATCGCCGCCGATGAACGGGACAGCTCGCGCCGATCCTGTCAAGCTCGCCACCCGTCGGCCCTGTTGTTCCTACCTCGACGCGAGGCCCACCCCCTGAAAGGAATACCCGCCCAACAGTCGGGCGCGTGAATTGTCCCCCTATTTTCGATTTTTTCGGATCGAGGTATATTTATTATTAGCACCGTGTCGGTAATACCAACCACACCGACAGGGCGTTAACAATCTAATAACCGAATAATTTATTAAACTATTGGACTATGACTAAAAGGACGTGGCGCAACGATATGCCACAACAGCAACGCGACAGGATCGCACAGGCGAACACGGGCAAGCACCTAAGCGCGGAAACCCGCCGCAAGATTTCCGACGCGCTCGTAAAGTATTGGGCGGGCCTACCTTTCAAACCCTTAACGTCGGCCACCTCAGGAACCACGACGGGAACGACACCGACGCCACCGACAGGCGGGACGCCCACGTACTGACACCGCCGAGGGCCTGACGCCTGACACGTCCGTATTGGCCGATTTCGGGCGATTTGGCGGCGTATCTCAGTCGGGACGATAAACGTATCGGGAAACCTGTAAAAATCGAAATCCAAACGTTTGTTTTTGATAGTAAAAATTAGTAACTTTACAACGTAGTTGTAAAACCTCAAATTTTGTTACTCTATGGGTAGACAAGCGAACGACGGGCGCGGACGGTTAGGGGGACGCGCTCAGGGAACCAAGAACAAACCCCAACCCGCCGTTACCGTATGGATCGACGGCCTTTTGAACAGGAACCGCCGCGCGGTCGAAGATGCGATGAAAAACCCGAACGGAACACAGGGTACGCCGATACTCGCGGCCCTGTTGGTCGTGTCCGCGCTCGACAGGTTGGCGCGGGCGATTTATACCGCCTCAGGACTTGACGCCGCCGAGGTGGACGGCCGAACCGACGAACGCCCCGCGTTATGATCGTCGCGCACAGGGACAGCCACGGGAACCCGTGGTATTTCCGTTTCAACGCGCCGAGGGCGTCCGTTCAACGGATCGCCCGCAACCTGTTGCGCAAGGCCGTACGCGTGACCGAGGCGAAGAACAGCAACGAACGGGCGCGGGCATTATTGGCCGAGGCGGTAACACTCGCCGATTATCAGGCGTACAACGCGGCCACCGTCGAGGATTGGAACGCGGCCGCCGCCGACGAACGGTTTATTATCTAATCCCCTACCGCGCTATGGTTGTCAGGTACACCGACACGACGGGCCGAAAATGGGCGTTTGGCGTACAGGGTACACCGTACCAAGTTCGGATATTTCGCCGCGTGTTGTCGACGTTCCGAGGTATCACGGGGGGCGAACGCCTCAGTTTGTCGTATCTCGAAAATTTCGTCGGTAACGATGCGTTCGCGGCCGAGATCGAGGCCGCCGTCCTGTCGGCCCTGTCGCAACGGTTCCCCGCCCCGCCTCAGGCGTCCGCGCCCACAGCTCAGGAACGGGAACAGGAACAGCCGCCCGTCGAGGCGTCGCGTTCCGATGATAGCGAGGCCGACAGGGTTACGTACTATTGGGAAAAGTTCTAACACCGTACAGGAATGAATAACGACGTTACGACCGTGGAACGCGTGACAACCGCCACCGTCCACGACATACACAAACAGTTAGTACAAATCGCCGCCGAGGAAATACGGCGGTTGCCTGAACACCTCGAACAACTGACGCCCGCCGAACGGGTGCGGTTCGTTCTCGCCGTCCTACCCTACACCGCGCCAAAGGTCGAGAAATGCGCGACCGACTACGCGGCCAACGGGGACGGGTTGGGTTGGCTATGACGGGCCGCCCGAACCACTGTTTAACCGTCTATTCCCTAAGAATTTAGGCCGTTTTCCGCAAGTTATGACGATTGACAGGTATTTAACCCTTTCCGTTTCGGATTGTAAACGGTTGGGATTTCTCAGGCCGAACGCGATTTGTTCGGGTTCGATCCAATGGACGCGCGGCGGTGCTGTCGTGGCGTCGGTCGGTTTCGGGACACTAACGACGGGCGTACCCGTGGCGCGGTTCTCGTACGAATACAACGGGGAAACCCACACGTACGACGTTGCGCTCAGGTGGAAACGTTCGAACCTGAACCCCGAAAGCGAACACGGGTATTACTATTTCGTTTGTCCCGAAACGGGGAACCTTTGCCGAAAACTGTACCTTGTCGGCGGTCGGTTCGTGTCGCGCCGTGCGTTCCGCGCCCTGTACCCCGTGCAAACGTATTCCAAGAAATACCGATCCGATACGAGGGCGTGGCGCGATTTCGTGGCCGTCGACGATTTGGTATTTAACCAACGGTTCCGACGCGAATATTACAGGGGACGGATTACACCGTACGGGCGCAAGGTCGAAAAGCTCGCCCGACGGTTGGGCGCGTACGAACAGGCGGCACGGTTGGGCCTGAACTGACACCGCGACGGCGGGACGGAAAGCAACAGGCCCGTATCGCCCGTTTTTAGGCGATTTCAGGCACTTTGCCGCGAATTCCGAATAATTCCCTACCTTTGCGACGAATAACCCCAAATTGGGCGTAATTCAAAATTCGTTCAACCCCGTACCGTTGTGAAACGACGCGGGGTTTTTCAGTACCCGCCGTTCCCGATCCTGACAGGCCCCCGAACGTCGTTTGTAAGCTCGACGGAATACGACAGGATTACGAACGGTTTACGAATGGACGGAACCCCGACAGGGAACCGTATTTTATTAAATTAATAGTTTATTAAACTAATAGACACTATTTTTTACTAAAATATTGGAATTGTAAATTATTGTCGTTACATTTGTGGCGAACGAATGATATTGAATTATGGAACACGCCCTTACCACTACCGCACCCGCCGCCCTGACGAACGCGGCCGACGTTGCCGCCGTTGTCGATATGTTCACGGCGTCACAGGATCGGAAACCCACAACGCGCGACCTGTACGCCCGTACCGTGTCGGCGTTTTTCGCGTGGGTGGAAACCTCAGGCCGCACCGCCGACCGCCTGACCGTGGCCGACGTTATCGCCTACAAGGAACAGTTACTACGCGAGGGTAAGACGGCGTTAACCGTGGCGTCGTACGTCAACAGTATACGGCGGTTCTATACGTGGGCCGAAGCGAACAAGCTATACCCCAATATCGCCGCCGACGTCCACGCCCCCAAACGTCAACAGGAATTCAAGAAACGGCCCCTTTCCGTCCGCAAGGTTGGCGAGCTGTTGAACCACGAACAGGCCAACGGATCGGCGAGGGACTACGCAATTATAAACCTAATGGCCCGCACGGGTTTACGTTGCGTTGAGGTCGTACGGGCCAATATCGGGGACATTACCTATATGGGCGAGGACAACGCCCGCGTGTTGCTCGTACAGGGCAAGGGCCACGACGAAAAGGACGATTTCGTAAAGCTGACCGACGCCGCCTATTTGCCGATCCGTGCGTACCTCGATGCGGAACGGCGGGGCGAACCTGACACGGCCCCGTTGTTCGCGTCCACGTCGAACCACACGGGCAAGGCCGAGAACCACGAACACGACGCGGGTTTCGATCCGCGCCGCCTCAGTACCCGCGCCGTGTCCTCGATCGCCAAAAAGGGATTACAGGCGGTTGGCCTCGATAGTAAGGCGTTCACGGCCCACAGCTTGCGCCACACCGTCGGCACGAACATACTACGGGCGGGCGGCACGTTGGAACAGGCGCAAATGACACTACGCCACGCGAACCCCGCCACGACGGAAATATACGCGCGTATGGCCCTGAAAGAACGCCGATTTACGGACGGCGGCGAGGACATAATCGACAGGGCCTATAACGCCGTGGGAATGTAAGAAACCAATAACGCAATAACTTATTATCCCAATAATTTATTAACCCATTAACGAATTTTGAATTATGGAACAAAGCACCAACACCGCCCACGGCCTGACAGTCGGGCCGATCACGGAAAAGTACGTACAGGCGTTGCGCTCGCTCGTACAGTCCGCTAACCTGTATTTGGACGCGCACAGGGCCGAGCAAGGCCCCGCGTTCGATCTCGAACAGGCCAACCCCGAATTATTCGAGCATTTCGACAAGGCCCGCGCAATCATACAGGCCGCTATCGTCGACCGTGCGGAACGGTACGCCGAGGCCGCCACCGAACCCGAACAAATCTAACACCGCCCGCCGTATGAAACAGTACACTATCGGCGAACAGTCCCGCCGTTTTCTCGATGCGTTCGACGTATTCCAAAAGTTCGAAAACGTCCTGTTGGACGCCCTGACCGCCACGTACGGCGAGGACAGGGGAACCCGATTTTTTGACGAAAGCCACGAACAGCGCGAGGCCGTCGAACGCGTGGTTATGGACTATTTGCGCGTGTCGTTTTCCGAGCGAATGGGAACCGACGCGGAACAGGTAACGATATAACCCGCCGTTCGGATCGGAACCCACGACAACCAATTAATACCCTTATATGGCCCGAATTATTGCACTTGCGAACAACAAAGGCGGCGTCGGAAAAACCACGACCGCCGTATCGTTGGGGGCGGCCCTCAGGAACAGGGGGTACGACGTCCTAATTATCGACCTCGACGGACAGGCGAACGCGACCGACGCGTTAAACGTCCCGACCGAGGGCGGCACGACCTACGACACGATGAAAAGGCCGACAACCCCGTACGTCCAACCCGCCCGCGTTCTCGCCCCTCAGGGCGGCGCGGGTGTTCTCGACGTGTTGCCGTCAACGTCCGACCTGTCGGCCCTCGATACCGAGCTGTCGAACCAATCCGACCGCGTTACGCGTTTCACGTCCGTAGTGGGAAAGTACCGCGACAAATACGACGTTATCGTCGTGGACACGCCGCCAACGTTGGGCCTGTTGACAATTTCGGCCCTGTACGCCGCCGACGAACTTATCGTAACGGTACAACCTCAATACCTTGCCGTTAAGGGCCTCGTACAAATGAACGACGCCGTTAGCACGATCGCGGGGAACCGTGGCGTTGCGCTCGACGTGCGGGTACTGTTCACACAGTACGACAGGCGCAAGGGGTTGCACCGCGCGACCGTCGAACAGGTGACGGGGGCGGCGGGGTACGATCCGTTCGAAACCAAGATACGCGAAAACGTGGCGTTGGGCGAGGCCCCCGCCGTCGGCCTCGACATATTCAGGTACGCGCCGAGATCCTACGGCGCACAGGATTACAACGCGTTGGCCGACGAATACCTGAACGGCCGAAAGCTCAGGCACGTAAAGCACGGATACAAGTAACACCGCCTAACGTCCGAACCGTTAAACAATTAACGTTATTAGATTATTAACCTATTACGTTATTACCTTAATGGACTATTAAACGAAAGGTCGGAATAACAGGAATAATTCGTATAACCCAACTATTTATTTTTGGATATGGCAAAGAAACAAGTAACGGCGGGCCTTAGTGGACTGTTAAACAGCACCGCACCCGCACAGGCAACACCCGCGACGGAACCCACCGAGGAACACGGACGTAAAACCGTGCTGTCGTTCTCAGTCGATGAAACGACGGCCGAGAATATACGATATATCGCGTATTACGACCGTAAAAAGCTGTCGGCGGTAATCGCCGAGGCGTTGGCCCAATATATCGAGGGTTGGACGCCCGCCCCTCAGGAAAAGCCGCGTAAACTGTAAGGGTATGGATCAGGACGTATTACGAGCCGCCGCCCGTATGCAATCCGCGTTTGCCGAGGAAATGGCGGCCACGGGGTACACGACGCGAACCTCGTTTTATTCCGACCTGTCAATCGCCGAGCTGATCGGCGGGGCCGAGGGGGTGCGCGACACGTACCGCCGCGTGTGTCAGGAATGGCGCGGGAACGTCGAATACTATACGGAATTTGTGCTATGCCTGAACTCGAAGATTTGGCAATACTACAAGACTAACGAACCGTTGGCGCGTGTGTATAACGAGCTTTGGCGGGACGCCTGTAATTGGGCCGCCGAGAACCTGAAAGGGGACGAATTGGCCTATTACCAACTAACGACACGATAACCCGTTACGGATATGAAAACGATTTCTATACGGCGCGATTACGTCGCGCCCCACCTGATACCGAGGCGGTACAAGAATACGCCCGACCTGATTTATTTTGAATACGCGACGTTCGACGTTGACGAAATCGCCCCGCAAGTGTTCGACGATCTTTTCGAACAGTTGACGCCCGCCGACGCGCTCGTACTGACACGCCGCCGTTGGCTGACAAGATCGGAACGCGAGGAAATCAAGGCCACGACGGACAAAACGCGCCTGTTCGCGGAAACCAAGTATTACCGCGTTGTCGCGTACAGGGGCAAGGCGATAACGGCCGAGGAATACACCGACCTAATGGACGCCCTCAGGGACGCCGCGATACGATGCGAACAACCCGCAAAGGGAAACGATAACAACCAATAAACGAATTTTGAATTATGAAACAAAGCAAGATTTTAACCCCCGCGTTGCGCGAGGAATTCGAAAAGTTCCCGATCTATTCACAGGACGGGAAAAAGGGCGAGGCCGTGGCGTTGTGCCGCCTGTTCGTCACAGGGACGGCCGCGACGTTCTACATTTTAGAGGGTGCGCCGTGCGGCGAATATGAGGGCCGCGAAAATTGGGAACTGTTCGGCGTGTCCAATATGGAACAGGGCGAGGGGTGGACGTACGGCTATTACAGTTTGGGCGAACTCGAAAGTTTGAACTTGTACGGCGGTTTGGTACACCTCGAACGCGACGAACATTTTACGGCGAAACCCTTGCGCGAAATCCGCGAGGTTGCGGCCGACCTGTCGGAACTGTGGAAAGACCGCGAGGCGGCCGACGATGATAACGACGAAACCGACGGCGAGGTATGAAACAGGACTACGCAAACGGAAAGGATCGGGCGCGACAGCTCGCCAAAGATTGGCAACGGGATTTCGGGAACACGTCGCACAGTTGGGGCGATCTCGCCGAGGCCGCCGCGAGGTTCGAACGGTTGGGCCGACGGTTCGGCCTGTTGCGCGAATTCAGGGAAAACGGGATCTTGTGAACCCGCCCGATTTCCGAAAATATTACATTACGGAAATAGAATTTACTATTATCAAACTACCCGTAAATTATTGCAAACAACCTTTTACAAAATGGCACAATATACGTTAACCACCAACGGCGGCCGATGCACCGCCCACGACGTCGAGAACGGCGTAACACTCGATTGGATCGCGGGGGATTTCTACGGAACACGCGACGCCGAGATCGACGCCGACGCCCCCGCGTTCCGTGGCCTGTCCGCGCCCCTGTACGTGGCCGCCCTTGCGAGGGTGCAACGCGCGATTTACGATTACGTGGCGGCGATCCGTCCCGAACTGTTATAACACCCCGAACCCTCAGGATATGGAAATTTACGTTATATGCGTGGTAACGAGCGAGGGGCGGCACGTCCACGCCGTCGACCACAACCCCAAACAGGCCGAGGAAAAGGCCGTGGCCGCCGCCCGAAAGCTCGCCCGCGAATACGGCGCGACGTACAGGGTGCAACACTTTTGTACCCCGTTGAGCGGCGGCCCTGACATTGTGCGGGTGTACCACGTCCGAAAGGCGGGCGTATTCGTTGCGGACGTCGAAATATGCGATATATGGGAATGACAGGCGAGCCGATGAACGTATACGTTGTTTGCACCCGTGACGGGAACGGGCGGTACGTCCACGACGCGACAACGCGCGAGGGCAAGGCCCGCGCCACCGCCGAACGGTTGGCACAGGGTTACGCCGCCGACGGGTACGAGCTGATCGAGCGCCAACACGTCCGCGACGGTTGGCACGACAACACCCCCGACGTTATCGAGGTGTTGCACCTCAGGAACAAAACGGGCGGTTGGTGTAACGTGGAACTGTACGCCACAGTCGACGAATAACTGACAAAC
>Ga0326511_10003211_pt1 | contig 13141 bp, 7 predicted proteins | sample 0_2496_0518_D_FD_203701 | JGI IMG/M metagenome (GOLD analysis project Ga0326511, IMG submission 203701) | Bovine rumen microbial communities from UC Davis, California, United States - 0_2496_0518 | ecosystem: Host-associated > Mammals > Digestive system > Stomach > Rumen | place: USA: California... | reverse complement strand
CAAAGTTTCTGAGAGGGATTATGCTCGAATTGATATTGAACGTATTGAGCCGCTTACTGATTGGAATTATATTATTCGTGGTTTTAAGCATCCATAAAATATCAAGTTATTTATTTAAGGTTCCTAAATGGATTGCAACTGACCGCTTATTCACCAAATGGAACGGAGAACCCATGCACAACCGTTCACCTTACAAGTTTCTGGAAGCATTCTGCAAACGGCACAATATGAGATTTTGCAATGTACATTCTTTCCGACATTTCAATGCCTCGGTTATGATTCTGAATGGCGTGGATGTGAAAACAGTACAGACTTGTCTGGGACATTCGGCAGCTACCACAACTATGCAGATTTATCTCCATTCTTTTCAGGAGGCTCAGGCAAGGGCGATGGACAGCGTAGCAGATTGCATTTATGGCAGTTATGCAACGGACAGCAATCCGGACAAAAAGCCTGCCTGAAAATAAAAAATTCAAAATAACGGACAAACAACGGACAAAGCCCATTTTCAAAGAAAATGAAATGCGGAGAAGCCCCTTAAAATAGAGATTTCTCCGCATATAAACTGGATTGCGGGAGCTGGATTTGAACCAACGACCTTCGGGTTATGAGAGCGACGACACGGGTGTTATCCAGTATCATGTGGTGTTAAACAGTACGCAAAATAGGGAAATCTGGCAATTTTCATATCCATTTTAACTTTATTTTTTCATATGCGTAGCTGTATGGTAGCTGTACGAAAAAATTGAACTTTTCTACGCACCGTCTCACTTTCGGGAGACCAATCGCACAAAATAAGTCATCATCATCCAAGTTTAATCAAACAAGTCTTTTCCCTAAAAGCGACACCATACTTGATAATCTTCTGATACCCTTCCTGAATCAGCTCCGAATCATAATGACGGTCTTCAATCTGTTGCAAAGCTTCGTTGACCATAGCATCCAAAGTACGCTCTTTTGATGCCTTTAGCTCGAAGATAATGGCTGTTTTTCTTCCATATCTTTCCAGAAGCAACAAATCTGGACGTCCGTCACCGCTTTCACGATTGGACTTTAACTTATAACCTTTGAATCCTGACAAAAGTCCTGCCATGAATCCATGATAGTAATTTTCCTTTTCATCATAGAAACTGATAGTCTCTTCCAGCCATGTTCCCACAATCTGGTTGAGTGTTTCCACGTCCTCAGAAAGGACAGCATTCAGCAAATTTTCACGAGATACATTTTTGACGGATTCTTTGAACCAATCCAAAATAGTACTCTCGTAAATACTCAAAACCTCCTGATTGGGAATCACCATTGTTCCGTGGATTTTCCGCCCAATTTGTTTTGTTTCCACAAGTTTGAGATAGCCAGTAAACAACAAGAAACTCCAAATGTCGTCCTGATTGACCTCAATATCTGCATAAACCATGTTCTCATGAATGGGAGCTGTCACACTTCTACCATTTACCAAATCCTCGACAATATCACGAGTATCCTCATCTGCATTGATAATCAACTGACGAATGATAGAATTGGAACTGGTATTACTCCAATAAGGAGCAGGCATTGCAGTTTTGACCGTTCGGACTTCCTGCATATAGTTCAACACACTCCACGGATTATAGATTTCCGTTTCACCAAAACGATAGCCGTCATACCATTCTTTGATGGAAGCAAATTTATCAGACAATCCAAAGTATTCCGTCATTGCAACGACTTCTGACTCTGTAAAACCAAAATATTCACTAAACTGTCCGGATTGAATACTATTGATTTGTAGATTATTCAAACCTGTAAACAAACTTTCTTTCGAAACTCGCAAGCATCCTGTTAAAACAGCCATTTCCAATGAAGAATTGGTTTTCAATGCGCTTTCAAATAAACCACGAATGAAATTTACCATTTCATTATAAAATCCAATAAAATGCGCATTTTCTAAAGGTACATCATATTCATCAATCAAAATAATTACCCTTTTTCCATGAACTGCAAAAAGACAATCGGACAAAAGCCGAATAGAATATTCAAGCATCTCATCTGGTGCGGTCTCATTTACAATCATCCGGTATTTTACCTTGTCGGATTCATCCACCTTGTCAGAACGCAAAATCTCAGGATGTCTCTTAAATTCAGTAGATATCATCCATTTGAAATGATAAATTGCTTTTTGATAAGTTTGTTTTTTCATTTCTTTAAAAGATAATGTGATGACTGGGTACTGTTCCTGATATTTCAGATATTCTTCACCAACACGAGAAATATCCAATTCCTCAAACAAGTAAGAATTGTCTGTTTCCTGCTTTTCAAAGAAATATTGTATCATGCTTTGGTTCAGGGTTTTTCCAAATCTACGAGGACGTGTGAACAAATGCACCTTTCCGATATTATCAATCAAATCACGCAAAAACAGCGTCTTATCGACAAAATAATAGTTATGCTCTATCAACATTTTAAAATCTTCAATCCCAATTGGAAAACCTTTTTGCTTAGCCATGAGATACACCTTCTTTTCAGTAATTTATCTTGTTTTTATTATATCACAATCATACCAAAAAAGCAAGGTATTTCTGAAAAAATAACCGGAGTTGAGTACTCCGGTTACATGCTCAATATTGCAAAACTTCATCAAGTTAATGACACTCCCAATGCTTTGGCGAAGTCATACGCTGACATTTTCCAGCCTTGTCCCTCTACTTCAAAGAAATGAATTGGTGCGAATAAATCACTTTCACCCGCAATTTCCACATTCACATCGAAGTAATATCCTTCTATAATTTGTGGATGTCCACCATAGTAATACTCATATGTATGCATGATATCATTCAGCTCATACTCATCTAGTGGAAGAAATGAAGATAAAAGGGAAGACAAGGATGATGAGGTAAACTCAATGTCACCACCAGAAAAACTAGAATAGAAAGAAATACCTTTTTCAAAACGTGAAAAATCTTCTTCTGTCAGCTTTCCATACAATTCCTTATCAAACATTGTCTGACAGAGTAAATGTGCATCTTTATTAGCCACAGCTTTGGAAACATCTTCCAGTACTTCATCATAGTCATCATAATGTTTAAATCTGACAGAAGACACACCATCATCTGGAACTAATATTCCTATCAGGAACAAACCTGCCACCACAATAATTGGTATTTTGTACTTCTGCCAAAATTTTTTCTTTTCTACCGTTTCCGTCACGGGAACTGAAGTTGCGGACTGCGCATCCATTGAAGGAATCTCCTGTGCCTGAGGAATACTCTTCTCTGTAATAAGAGATTCACATTTCGAGCAAAACTCCTGATTTTCCTTTATCTCCGCACCACAATTCGCACAAAATTTCATTTTCATTCCACCTTTCTACAAATTTACAAGGTCATATCAACAAACGTATTATAAAATCACGCAAAAAGCAACATCTTATCAACAAATAATAATCATGCGTTATCGACAAAATTCTCAATTTCAATTGTGCCAAATTTATTTATTTTTGATGTGTATCACAAAAACTGAAACATCCACAAAAAGTAAATTTTGTCAAGTCAAATATTATCTAGAAATATCAATCAGCTAATTCTTTACTCAATACATGAAGTTGCCCACGAACAAATTCTGGAAAAAGTAATTCCGAACCTGTATTAAATAAAATCATTTGCCAATTCTGCCAATTCAATGGGTTAGCTAGAGAGTTAACAAGTTTTTTAGCAGTTTTAACATTATAGACACAATTTCTTAACTCTAATGCTAAATTGTAATCAACATTTTCAAACGAAACAGTACACTGTGCTTTTCCTTCTTGCAAATCTACTGATTGAATTTTGAATGAAACACCCTCTGCATAAGTTTCCTTAAATTTAGAAGCATATTCAAGAGGAATCTGTAATCTTGACTGAAATGCGTACGCATATGAATAACCCTTCCATGTGAAATCAAAGTATTGCTCATCTGCATGGTAAGCTCCAAGAGTTAAAGTCTTATCCTTCGCCTGCCAAAGAAGACTTACAATCTTTTTTGCACACTCAGCACATTTGCGATGATGCTGTACTTTCTCCTTTTTTTCCTCATGATATTCTTGCAAAATTTCCAATCCTTTTTCGAGGAACATATTTTCAGCGGAATTTTTTATATCTTCCTTGCGAACTTCAAATTGTGCAGTGGTTTCAAATTCACCTTTTGGTGAAAGATTTTTTTCCAAATAATCAGTTATAAAATTTTCTTTTTCTTCATCGTAGACTTTGTTATATTCTGAAATTTTTAAATACTCTTCAATTCCTGCATCTGGTGCAATTTCAGGTACATTTGGAGAAATTATCATGTAATATGTCAGCGCAAGCCATGCAGAAAAAATTCCGGCAGTTAAAGTTTCGGTGGTCAATTTGATAATTGCATCTTCAAGTCGTTGATCAAGTTCTTCAGGTGTTATAATCTCTCTAGCAGCATCTTCAATGAGTTCTTTATATTTTGCTGCTGATTGTGCTTCACCATTGTTAAGTGCCATCTTATACAAAGCAGTATTTTTAACGACAGAAGCCTCTAACTTTGCCGTATGTACTTTCGCCTCTGCATATTCATTTTGAAAATTCTCTAACCCTTCACCAAGATATACTGAGAGTTTTTCAAACAATTCAAGTTCTTTACTAGGGATATACTTTAAGTTTGATTTTTCTAAAGAATCAAAAGCTGTTGTCATAATTTTAGTAGTAATTTCTTCAATGACGTTCCCAAATACATCGGTACAAGCAAAAAGCAAATCACAACCAAAAGAAAGAACATTTTTCTGAGTTTTGTCAATAGATGTGGTTTCTAAGAAGCAATACAAATCCTTATTATGGAATAATGCGGCATACATAATTGCATTCATGTCATATTCATCCGTGTAATCTACAATTAAATCCAGATATTTTTTGAAAAATTCAATATCATTCTGCATCGCTTTTTCAGGAATACTTTCGTGGATATAAGCAATGAATTCTTGATAATGCTGGTTTATCTCATTGATACGTTCGAAATTTTTTGCTACTACTTCAGCTTGTTCAGGCGTTTTCTCTTCCGATGTCAGACGTTTGAAATCTTCCACGGGAAAATCAGTGACTTCCTTCGCTACTTCACAAATCAAATCTATATATAACTGCCAGCTATCCATAGTTGACAAGGCATTCAAAGCATTTCGAATCGCAGACAAAGCCTCTGAATACTGACCGTTCTGGTAAAATTTTTCTGCCTCATCATAATACTGCTGATTGACAATCTGTCGATATTGCAATTCTTTTTCGGAAACCAAACTTTTCCACGACGCATCTCCCATTTGGTCGGCAATAGCCTTTGCAACTTGAAAATTATACTCCACCATATTCAGGATAATTAACATCTGTTTGGGAACAACATACCCATTAGCAAGATTTCCATAAACGTACTCTGAAAGTGTTTGAAACCATACTTTTGCTTCTGCCAATTGCCCGTCTTGGTAGGATTGCCAAACCTTATCCAATAAAATTTGATAACAGCGACAATAGGCAGAACGTGCCTCCGGATTGTTTGCAAGAAGACAAGTTCGAATTTCCTGCAACCGAGCAAACATTTTTCCAGTTGATTCGATCACAGTTAATCTGTCTTGACGACATAAAAATTTATTTTCCGAAAGGAGATTATTCTTTTTATCCTTCAAAATACTTTGACACAAGGTAATATAAGAAACACCAGTATCTGTTTTTTCGGTCAAGGAACGTTCACACAATCCACTAGTGCAAAAGGCAATCCCACACATTCCCTTTTTCGCCATCAACAAAAGACCAGTATCAATAAAACCAATCAAAGCACCATACTGATTCTGACTGGGAAATTTCTTAGGAATATTGGCTCTTTGTATTCTAGAAAGTGCTGAAGCTTCAACATACCCTGCCATTGTCCTCAAATATACTTGCATATTCCAGTCAGCCATTACTGGTTTAGGTTCTGGCAAAAGATGATTGGCGTTAGTCATCTTTGCATTCTCATACTCTTTCTGCATAATTTCAGTCAGAGATGAATTAAATTCTTCCATTGTCATACTCATACAACATTACCTCTTTTCAAGTATTTCTAAATCTTGCTTTTGTCAAGACAGCATTGATGTGATATAGCATCCCAAATTTACATTATCTTCCTTCCTCTCAACCTTGTTTTTTCGTGCAAAAATAATATAATATTACTAAGTGAGCAGTTCATGTCACAAACTATTGCATTTTATGACGTGCCTATGATTTTCCCCGAAATTCAGGGGATTATTGAAATTTGCTGACAGAAATTTTGACGGCAAATTTACTTTTTAAGCAACCAATCTGAGCAAGTTCATGCACTCTTTTTTTCGTTCTATTGAGGAATGAACATATAACTTCAATGTCGTTTCAACAGAGGAATGTCCCAAAATTTCGGACAATGTTTTCACATCAAATCCCATTTGAATGCAATTAGTAGCAAACATATGGCGCAGACTGTGATAATGGATTGACGGCAAACCTGCTTTTTTGAGGATTGATTTGAAACGTCTCTGCATGGTTCTTGGTTCAATGGGATGATTTGAGCCAGACAAAATATAATTATCATCGTGATTTCTGAAATTTTCAAGCAATTTCAATAAAAATTCCGGAATAGGAATGCACCGACAGGAGCTGTTTGTTTTTGGCATATCAATTGAAATAATTGTACCATTTTCTGTGCTAATGCGTTGAACTGTTCGCCTGACGGTCAAAATACTTTTCTCAAAATCAATATCAGCCCACTTCAATCCACAGACTTCCCCGACACGAAGCCCCATACATATGCTCATCAAAATGCAAATTGACGTATTATCTTGATGCTGTAATAAATAATGGGTGAGTTGTTTTTGCTGAAATTTCGTGAATAATTGCATTTCCTTTTTCTCTGGTTTGGGTAAAATGACATCTGCAATCGGATTTTTGAACCCATGCACACGACTGACATATTTCGTCATAGTTTTGAAGACAATCACAATGTCAGAGACATATTTTGCAGACAGACCAGAATCAAGCTTTTTTTGCATGAAGCTGTGCAAGTGCTTTGCTGTTAGATTTTCATATCGTAAACCGCCAAATTCAGGCAAAATATGCTTATTTGCTTTCATGCGATAATTCGCATAAGTGGAAGCCTTCACACGCAATTTCACGAAAAACAGCCATTCTTCAAAAAGTTCTTTTACCGTCAATTTTCCGGATGATTGAAACTGTTGCTTGCTAACTTTCAATTTCAGCAATTTTTCCTTGACTTCCTGATACGATTTTGCATAGACAGAACGATATTTTGCTTTTCCATCCGGCGAATATCCGGCTAAATATCGCCCTTCATAGCGTCCGTCCTTGCGTTTGTAAATATTTTCTCCTCTTCGAGCCATGAAATCCCCTCCCTGATAGACCAGAATTTTGACGGTGAAATACTTCTCAACCTGTGTCAATATCAATAAATGAATGAATAAAAATTTGTATGGTATGCTGAAATTTTGTGAAAGCGTTCAATTTTACTTGCATTTGCCGTTGAATTATGGTAAAATATATATAGATTTGTGAATGTCGCAAAATGCAATATTTTATGGCGAAAATGAGCCTGTGATTTTCGGTCACAGGCTTTTTTGATTTCTTGACAAGTCCTCTTTCCTGTGCTAGAATGATAATAGCACAATTTCGAGGGGAGTTTACTCGGAAAATGCAGGTTTTTACTCGGAGGGGATTTTTCATGAATCGATTGACATTCAACATTCTGTTTTTTCTCATCATACAGGCAAAAATCACAAAATCGGGACGAATGGGAAACGGAAAAATTTTGATAAAATTGTTGTCCATCATTTCAGATTGTGAAAATAATGAGATTTCCAAAGAATGGAATATGCTAAAATTGTTTGATTCTGGAGCAAACAAATCAGCAATTTATAAGAAAATTGACCGCCTCACAATTGATTTTATGAAGACAGGAAACCGCTTTCCTTCGAAAAAAATTCAGATGCAAGATTTCGAAAAAAAGGTCAATTTTAAGTGCAAAACCAATTGGGAACAGTATAAATTTTATCTTGCAGAAACGGGAAATTTTTGTGAAAGTGTTCTCGACAAAGAAAAAGCTCCAGCGTTGATTTTGGCATTGCTAGAGATAATTAAATATGATAATTCCATCACTACAATTTTCTACGGCGGTGAATTTTTGCCAAAGGAAAAACTGTTTGGAACTCCGGCACATCCAAAAAGAATTTGTATTGAAGCATTACTTTTAGGCTTGCTATATCAGACATTAAAAGACTTTTCTCCGGCGGATACCGGAGATGTTCAATTTTTGCATTCAAAAAAATTATTGTTTCATTTGACATGGCTAGGCGATGAAAAAAGCCCGATTTTCTGGAAAAGTACAGATGAATTACAGCATATTTTAGATTTAGAAATTTCCGTTTCTGTGAAAGAGAGCTTGCAAATCAATCAAGCAACTGTGAATGAATCTTATCCGGTTTTAATCATCCGCAAAGGGAAGGAATTTTCTCCGGTTGATGACCTGAATTGGCACGCAAAATATGTGGAATTATATGGTTCATACGAGGAGAAAAACGCATTTTTATTTGAAACCAAAAACGGCTTGTATCCGCCATTTTTCGATTTTCAGGACGGAAAATATATTTTCTTGTATGGTGCAAGTGCAATGGGTAAAACTTTCTTATTGCAACATCAAAAAGGATTATATTTATCGCTTGTGGAATATGGAAACGAAATCAGAAAAGAAGTTTTTCGGGATGTTTCGTGCTGGATTCTGGTGCAGATTTTATTGAGGTATCACTATCAATCTGAGTATGAAACATACGAAATTTGTTCAGTTTCAGAAGAAAAAGAAAATTTATGGAAGCAATTGTCAGAATTATTACAAATCTTCCAGAATTCTCCTGAAAATGGCAAGCCCAATTATACCCTTTTGCTGGATGGTATGAATGAAATTTCTCCTGAATTGCAAGACGATTTCACAAAAGAATTGCACATGATTTGCGAAAAATGGCACAATGTGAGAGTCATCGTTTCAGGGAAAAATTATCCTTTTCAGAAGATTTTTCAGCAATTCGAAAAGCTGGAAATTGAAGGAATTCCGAAGCCCATTAGAAAAACAATATTGTCAGATTTTCCGCAAGTTATCGAAGATTTTGAACTTTTTGACACGCTCAAGATTCCAATTTTTATGCATTACTTTTTGAATACCAACTCTGAAATATTCCCACATACGCAAGGCGAAATTTTAGATTTCTATTTCACAAGTAATATTGAAAAATATGATAAATCCATTCAATTCGTTGTCATGTATGCATTGCCATTTTTGGCGCAAAATACAGATTTTCACTCTATTTTCAAACGTTCCGAAGTTTCGGATGCAATCAAAAAGGCGGTTGAAATTTATATTCGTCATGAAAGTGTTTGGCAAAATATCATTTCACCAAAAGGATTCCGAAAAAAGTCACTTTTGAACTCCATCCCTGAAATTGATTTTGTAGAAATTTTAATAGAACAATTAGGAATTTTGCAGTCTGTCAAGGGTTGCTATTTGCAATTTTCAAATTCCTATCTGAAAAATTATTTTCAGGCAAAACAAATTATCAACGCAGTTTGGGCAACTTTTCTCTGTTATGACAAACAGCCTGAACAACAAAAGCAATTATTTGAATCTTTCAATCTCAATTCAATCTGGAAAATTATCTCAGATGCGCCGTATATTATGTTAGGCGAAATATGCAAAGATTATCGCAATATTCCTGACGAAAGTGATGTTTTTACTTATTACCAAACAGAATTGGATATGTTACTTGATATTGCAAGAAAATTTGATATTGGTATTATTGCAAATAATGTGATTCGTACTATGAAATTTTCTCGAAACTCCTTAATCTGTGGAGTGGATTTCAGCGGTTTGTTCATTTCAGGTTATCATATGACAGGTGTCAACTTCAATCAAAATGGCGATTATCCTTGTGATTTTCATGGATGCAGAGTGCTGGGAATTCCTAAGCCTGCCCCTGATTCTACCCCATTTAAAAATTGTGATTTTCGGAATTGTAACTATATGCTCAATCCCGAAACAAAGGAAGAATTGCGAAAAATGGGGGCAATTGTAGATTAAATTGATGGACATTCGAGAATATCGAATGTCCATTATCAAAGTATTATTTATAATTATTTTTCTCAAAAGAAAGCCAAGTCGGACTGCTTGTCACATTGGAAATGTAATCACAAAATTGAATCAAAAAATCCGGCTTTGATGCCGGATTTTTTAGTTTATGATTACAGAAAATCTTTCAACCCACTGATTTCCTCGATTTTCAGCCGTTCCGTAACATGAGCATACACATCAAGAGTAAAACCAACGCTGGAATGTCCGAGAATTTTTGACAGCGTTTTCACGCTCATTCCCGATTCCAGCGAACGAGTGGCAAATGTGTGACGGATTCCATGGACATTGACAATCGGCAAATTATTCTGTATCAGAATTTTCTTGAAATCTCGCTGAAAGTCTCTCGGTTCAATACATCTTCATCAAAATTGATTGAACCATCTGCCTTAGCAATGAAAGCTGTATATCCATCATTCGAATAGTAGGGTGGTTCAAATTGTCTAGCAATCTTTAATTCCTTGCTAAGAATTGATTGACACACAGCGACTTGGAATTTATGACAAATATCCTCAGTTGCTGTCATTCTTGAATTTGCCTCTTTTCTAGACCAATCGAAAATCTCCTGAAATTCAGTTTCTGAAACAATTTTGAGATGTTTAAGCAGAATAGAAGTTGCAATCAGCATCGTCATCAGTTCAATATGCTCGCTTTTCATGTAATGAGCTAACAACTTCTTTGTCTCAAGTACTACTGCCTTGATGAATTTCTTTGCGAAATCTAAATTATTTGTAAGGAATTGAATGAGAGAATAGTCCAGTTCTCCTGACATTTTTTGTATCGTTCGAACATCGACATTTTCTGCACTTTCTGCGAAAGAAAGGTAGTATGCTGGATATTCCTCTGGGATGCTACCTGGAAAGTCAGTAATCATCTCTATGATTTTTCGTGTGGAAGCCGTAAAAACATTTTCATTTGTAATATTCATATAAATTTCCCTGAGAGCATTTTCAAAAGCACGTGTTTCATCAATTCCTGTAAAAAAAGTAAAAATAACCGTCACATCGTTACCCGTAGCCAATGCTTCTCGGACTTTGTTGATTCTGCTTGAAACCGATGTAACAACTGGCAATGTATAATTAAATCGGCTGGTCAGTGCAGTCAATGTTTTCTTTTCGTTATCACTATTTGTAGAAAAGACAAAGAATCTATCCGGTTTCAGCCCTTCTGCCTCATAAAAGGGAAGGAGCAAGCTCATCACTCTTACTGAAATCGCCAACTTAACCTTCCAACAGTTTGCAAACAAGGTGCTGTGTTCTGCTATCACTTCTTCAAACTTGCGTTCATGCTGTATCAGTTGATGTTGCTTGATTTCATCTGCATACAACTCTTCAAGTCCAGGTATAACCGATAATGCTGATGTATAATTGTACACACCCTCTTGCAGGAAATTTCCGCCCGAATGTTCGGGAATAGTCAAGAAAAATATGTTACAGCAAATCTTCATAGCTCGCACAAAGGACTCACAGAAAGCTTTATCAGTAATTGTTGTTCCCTTTTTGAAAAATTGTGTCTGTTTTTTTAACGCAGAAGGACTGATGTCTCCCTCTTTGAAAATCAAAGGCTTGTCTACCCCCTGGAGATAAACGGCAATTGCCTTGCATTGACCAATACCAGTAGCGTTGACAATCACAATAGCCAGAACAACAAAATTTGATACAAACTTTCGTTTCCCATTCTTTTGCAAAATTTGCCATTCATGGCTGTAGTCATTGTATATCAGCTGAACATCATCATACAATGGGTCGTGGATTGCTGTATCGGGAATAAAATCACACCCATGCAGTTCTTTTCCATTCACCGTAACATTTTCGCTGATATAGGGCGACGAACGTGAAATCTCCGCCCTCTTCGCAGTCACAGCAGCGATATTGATTTCTTTGATTACTTCGAGCCGATACTCCTCTTTTTGAGCATTGAACAGTTCTTCTGCCTTTTCTTTGGCAAGCTCTTCTGCTTTTGTTTCTACCTCTTCTTTGTGCTTGTCCATGATTTCTCGATAATCACAAATATCGTAGGTTTTAGCAGAAACAAGCTCATCAAATGTCATATCATACTGCATTTTCATCACTTCTTCCTTGATTTATTCAAAGGATAGGTAATCCTTCTTAATACATTATACCACAATTTTTCGCCATTGTCGACGTACAAAATGTACCCCATTTCTGTTACGAAAACAAGCTAACATCACACATTTTCGGCACATAGTATAACAAATGAGGGGTACAATTTGTCCTTTGTTATATAGCACTAAATTTTCCAATTAGCAGCAAGCTTTTATTATGCAATTTAACAGAATTACCATTAAAATGCTTATTGATAGTCATCAAGATAGTTGTGAAAGCTTAGCTTCTGATAATATCTGATTCCATTTTTCCAAAGGTGCATTTGTGATTGACAGCAAATAACGATAATACCGCCCTTTAAGTTCATCCTCATTCAATGACATCTGAGCCCTTTTTAATAGGTCTAAAGCAATCATTTCCTCTAATTGTAATGCATTACATAAAATCATCAATCTTTCCAATGGGATGGTTCTATGTTTAGGAGTTTCGGGTTTTGCAAAATAAGAATGCATCACTTCTTCGGTCAATCCAGAACGCTCGGCAATTTGAGTATAAGTTAATTTTTTTCTTTTCTTGTGATAATGAAGCGCATCATGCAAGCTTGCTATATGGTTTTCTCTCATATCATCAAAGATTCCATAATGTTCTTTGAAAAAAGCATCCATGTCATTTTTAGCTGCCTCAGATAGTACATAATGCCCTTTGTCATCACTCTTGCTATATTCTTCTGCTGTGTAAAGTCTGCAAAAATAGATATTCTTATCTACAGCATCGCCTATTGTCACAACAGATTTATGGGAACCTCTAAAAACTATGCGAAAATCAGCAGTATATGAAAAATTTGCAAAAAGAGAACGTCAAAATCCATATAAAAGTGGAAATTGACGTTCTAAAGTAGGATATATCAATGATTTTTCTGC
>Ga0326511_10003210_pt1 | contig 13144 bp, 6 predicted proteins | sample 0_2496_0518_D_FD_203701 | JGI IMG/M metagenome (GOLD analysis project Ga0326511, IMG submission 203701) | Bovine rumen microbial communities from UC Davis, California, United States - 0_2496_0518 | ecosystem: Host-associated > Mammals > Digestive system > Stomach > Rumen | place: USA: California... | reverse complement strand
GCTGTTTCAGGTAATTGTTCCAGGCGTTTTGGTCGCGACTCCAATTGGAACAATAGGTATAGACGAATTTGCCGCCTATCACGTTCAGTTCGTTGGCCTCAAAGTGGTAGGGGGCTGGAATCTTGACGGCCGAGCCATCCACCTTGGTCATGGAGGGCTTCAGCTTCACGATGCGTGCGGCGTTGGGCATAATCCCACTGGGACCGAGACCACCGAAAGCAATCCAGCCGACGCCGTTCTCGTCAATGACTACTCCTGGGTCGAAATTGGCGTTAGTGTTCTGCGGATTTGCACCTGCCGTATCGTAATGAATCATCAGCTGTTTGTTAGGCGAAGTCCACGGCCCGATAGGCGACTTTGCCTTCAGCACGCCAACACCATGGCTGCTGTTACAGAAGTAGAGGAAGAACTCGTCGGTTCCGTCCGCTGTCGTACGCCAAGTGACAGACGGTGCCCACGAGACGCCATAGCCCTTGTACCATGGATTATTATTCCAATTGGAACAGAGCTTATTTGTATCTATCGTGCCGTGGAACGTCCAGTTCACCATATCGTCGGTCGAGAAGACGACAATCGTCTTGATGGCCCCATAGGTGTTCTTGTTCTTCTTTCCGCTGGCCACGAACTGCTGGGAGTCGTTCGAGCCGTAGACGTAGAGTCGTCCGTTGTACTCCAGTGCCGTGGGGTCGGCACAGAAGACGTTCGAACTGATGGGGTTGCCGTTGCTTATCGTCTTGTAGCCCGCGGCAGGGCTGGTCTGGGCTGCTGCCTGGATTGTGAGCGTCAGCAGGCTGCCGGTGATAATCGTTTGTAGAATGTCCATAATGGTTTGTAGGTTCTAAGTGAGTGCAAAGATACACTTTTTTCTTCGCTTTTCACTGCCGTTTTTGTGTCAGAATGTAGTCTCCCACCTTTTTTATAATAAGAATGAGACGTGTAGAAAAGTGGAAGCGCCGTGGAATGACTACCTTTGCCGAAAAACTTATAGTATGGTGATGAGAAAATATGCTATGATGATGGTGGCGCTGCTGTGTTGTGGCGTCGTCAGCGCGCGACCGATGGTGTCGCCCAACGGAAAGTTGTCGGTAGAAACGAAGAACGGACAGTTCGTCATCAGCTACCAGGGACAGCAGGTGCTACAGATGCTGGATGCCGAGGCGGCACTGCCCCTCAAGGCTCCGAAAGCCAAGAAGGTGAAGGCCGACTACACGATGCTGGCCGGCAAGCGCAGCCACTGCACGAACGTGGCCAATGAGTACAGGGTGGGGCCGATGACGCTGCGTCTCTACAACGACGGTCTGGCCTACCGCTATGAGTCGCCTGTCAAGGAGCAGGCGGCTTACGTCATTCCCGTAGGTATGAAACGCTGGATCATGCAATGGACTGACGGTGCCGAGAACTTCTACCCCCTGACCACGACCCACAAGGTGCAGGCACAGCGGTCGTACAGCGCCGTGTCGAAGGATGCCGACGGCAACTGCGTGCGCTGGAGCTTCCCGGCCTTGCTGGAACTGAAAGAAGGCGTTTTCGCCTTGCTGACAGAGGCGAATATCGAGAAGGGTCAGAGTGCCTCGTCGATGTATAACGGCGGTGAGGTGTACCGGGTGGTGCCTGACGAGACCATCGCAGGCGCAACCTGCAATCACTCGCCTTGGCGACTGGTCATCCTCGGCACGCTGGCCGATGTGGTGGAGTCGACACTGGTGACTGATGTCAGCGAGCCCTGTAAGGTCGAGGACACGAGCTGGATTAAGCCGGGCGTCGTCTCGTGGGTCTACTGGGCTTACAACCACGGCTCTGACGACTATAACATCATCAAGAAATACACGGACCTCGCCGCAACGCTGAAGCTGCCCTATGTACTGATTGATGCCGAGTGGGATCGCATGAAGGATGGCAAGACCGTCGAGGATGCCGTGGCGTATGCCAAGTCGCAGGGCGTGAAACCGATGATCTGGTACAACTCCAGCGTCGGTTGGGTCGACGGCGCCCCGACGCCCAAGTTCCGCCTGAACAAGCCCGAGGACCGCGAGAAGGAGTTCGCCTGGTGCGAGAAGATTGGCGTTGCCGGTGTGAAGATTGACTTCTTCAGCGGCGAGAACCAGAAGAATATGGACTACTGCATCGACCTCATGGAGAGTGCCGCCCGTCACCACCTGCTGGTGAACTTCCACGGTGCCACGGTGCCCCGCGGCTGGCAGCGCACCTACCCGAACCTGCTCTCTACGGAGGGTGTCTATGGTGCCGAGTGGTACAACAATGTGCCGACGTTCACCGACAAGGCGGCCTGTCATAATGCCACGCTGCCCTTCACACGCAACGTCGTCGGCCCGATGGACTACACCCCCTGCGCCTTCAGCGACTCGCAGCATCCCCATATTACGAGTCATGCCCATGAGCTGGCGCTGACAGCCCTCTTCGAGAGCGGTCTTCAGCATCTGGCCGACCGTCCCGAAAGCTTCCTCGCACAGCCGCAGCAGGTAAAGGAATTCCTGTCGAAGCTGCCTGCCGCGTGGGATGAGACACGCTTCGTCAGCGGCTACCCCGGCGAGAGCTGTGTGCTGGCCCGCCGCAGTGGCACGACGTGGTATGTGGCCGGCATCAACGGTACTGATAGCGAGAAAACCCTCCGTGTGCCCCTCGGTTTTGTCAAGGGGAGTCACACCGCCACCCTCTTCGCCGACGGTGACCCATGGGCCATCAGCACCGTCAGCCAGCTGCCTACGGAGATTCCCTGTAAGCCGCGCGGTGGTTTCGTCATGGTAATAGAATGAATATTAGAGCAATAGAATAGTATGAAGTGTATTTCCCGTATTGTGTCAGTGTCGCTCTTGTTGCTGGCAGCACTGACGGTGACGGCACAGCAGCGCCGTCCCATTGACAGTAAGCATCCGTTGTGGCTGATTCACATCGATGTGTGGAACTCAGCCGATCCTCAGAAGATTATTGATCTCATTCCTGAGGACATCAAACCCTACGTCTGCATGAACCTCTCGTTGTCGTGTCAGTTTGATGCGTGGGAGGACGACAAAAAGAAAGATAAGCCTGGAACGCAGATGTACCGTATGCCGCGTAATGCCGTGAAGACCTACAAGTCGTGGGCAACGGTGTGTCAGCAGAACGGGCTGTGGTTCTCCTGCCAACCTGCCTCGGGCGGTAAGACGCACATCCAGGACAACGACTTGGAGACGTTCGAGTATTTCTTCAAGACCTATCCAAACTTCCTCGGTTGGAACTACGCCGAGCAATTCTGGGCTTTCGGCGATGCCGGCGACATGAGCTCGCAGACCAAGTCGAGCCGTTGGAACCTCTTTGCCAATCTGGTGGAGATGTCCCATAAGTACGGCGGCTTCCTCACCGTCAGCTGGTGTGGCGGCATCTACCACTTCGATACCGACCCCATCGCCCAGCTGAAGAGCGAGCCCCGTTTCCTTGAGGCCTGTAAGAAGTACCCCGAGTCCATGATCTTCCTCTACAAGTATACCCACTGTAGTAGTTTCTACAATAACGAAAGCTGTTGTTTCGGCCCCTTTATTTCAGGCTTGACGAAGAACTACGGTGTACGTTACGACAACTGTGGCTATAACGACATGCTGAATAAATTGTTGGGGGATAAACATGGCAAGAAGTATCCTGGCTCGGCCGGCATCGGCACTGTCATGGAGCAGACCTGTGTTAACGGCGGTGCCGTCTGGGACGGCCCGGAACTCATCTGGCAAGAGGACTTCCAGAACCTTACGGACGAGAATGTCGACGGCTACACTCGCCGCAGATGGGGCACCTATGCCAACTTCAGGGGTATCTGGCTCGATATGTGGCGCCGCATCATCGACGGTACCATGTATATCCCCACCCGTGAGGAGGTAGTGGCCAAGACCAAGGCTGTTCTCGTCCATAATACCACTGACGACTTCAAGGTGCCCGACGCCCTCTACGACGGACTCTACAAGGTGACTGACCCAGGCAATATCGGTGATGGTCGTTTGGGAAATAACCTGTGGTACCTCAAGTCCTCAGGACGCTATGGCACCATCCCCATGGTGACAGGACTCTACGACGATGTTGCCAAGAATATTCCCGTAAAGGTCAACAAGACGGCCTACTCATCGCGCTGGGGCACGCAGTCAAAGAAGGTCAAAGAGTTCAATGAACTCTATCCAGAGGTGTCTACAGGCGACCTCTACGTGAACCGCTACCGTAACCAGTTGGTTACATACACTCCGTATACCTATTTGAATAAGAAGAAGTCTGCCACGGCCGACATCGCCCTGAAGTATAACACCTGCGACTCGCTGAAGATTACCTGGGGCAAGCTCGCCAGTGCCATCATTCGTGAGTATGCCGACCACATAGACTTCTACCTGAACAACTACCGCAGCGACAGCACCACCCAGCAGATTGACAAGATTATCATCACTGGCGTGACGGCAGAGCCCAACTGTACGCTGACGAAGCCCACCACGAGTGCAACGGGCCATAACGCCAGCATCAGCAGTAAGACTTACGATGCAGAGAAGGGCACTTATACCATCAATGTCAAGCATAACGGACCAGCCATTGTGAAGGTTGATTGTACTGGCAGTGCCACCGACCGTCTGACCGACGTTCTGCCAGTCGAGGTTCTGGAGACGCCGAAGCAGCCGGAGCCCTATCGCGGCCCCATCACCATCGAAGCCGAGAATATGGATCGTAAAGATGCCAACTGCGCCCTGACACACTCTGGCTGGTGGGCTCCGCAGGTGAACGACTTTGCCGCCATGGGCTATATCGAGACCAAAGCCACTACCAACTGCGCCCTTCGCCACTATCTTGAGTTGGCTGAGGGTGGCGACTATAACATCCGTATCCGCTACTGCAACAGCAACAAGGCCGGTGAGGTGAAGGTCACCGTCAACGGCAAGGCCCAGACCGCACCCATCGAGAAGGTCGCCATGAGCGATTGGCACGAGGCAGTGGTGACGGCAACCCTGAATGCAGGAAAAAACACGCTGATTATTCAGAATTCCAAGTCCATCGTCATGTATATCGACCAGGTGACCTACGAGCCCGTCGGCACACCTGCGGCGAAGTATAAGGTCAAGATCAACGATGCCGACTTCGGTCGCGTCGTCGCTGATGTCGACTCGGCGGCTGCCGGACAGGAGGTACATCTCACCATCACACCGGACGATGGCTACGCCATTAAGGCCCTGCGCCTCGTTAACTCCATCTTCTTCACCCAGGGCAAGACCATTCCCGTGGAGGATGGCATGACGGAGGTGACATTCATCATGCCCGATGACAATGCGACCATCCAGCCCGTATTCTACGATAAACTGGCTGCCTACGAACTTGACTATACCGACGTGGTCAGCGGCTCACTGCCCGTGGGGTGGCGCACCACCGACGGCAGCAGCGTACGTAACTACCCCTCGCAGAACCTCACCAGCGGACCGCGCACCTTCGCCGGCTTCACCGGCTATCAGGGCAAGGCGCTCTACTGGCGTGGTACGAGTGCCGAGTACGGCCGTCTGACTAACTACCCGCTCAATCTTGAGCCCGGCAACTATGAGTTGATCTTCGCTATGGCCGCTTGGAAAGGCGCCCCGACTTACCTGGCTAAGATTCTCAATAGTAGCGGCAGCGAGGTCGCTAAGACGGCCACCCTCACGGCGAAGCCGAACCTTGATGGTAATGGTGCCGGCGACCTCTCGCCAGCTCAGCGCGTCACGCTGCCGTTCACCATCACCAAGTCTGGCAAGTACATCATCCAGTTCAAGAACGCCGTCACTTCGGGCGATATGAAAGAGTTCCTCGTCGCTGAGTGTCGCATTCGTAACCTCAGCGCTCTTACCGGCATCGCCACCATCAACGACCTCAGCCGTCTGCCAGAGGGCATCTACAGTCCTTCCGGTCTTCGTCGCCAGCAGTTGCAGCGCGGGCTGAACATTGTCGTCGGATCTGATGGTACTGCCCGTAAGGTTATCATAAGGAAATAAAAAAGAACGAACTGTATAATTATCCGTATATTTATGTACGAAAAGGTGACCTTTAGCGCGCTAAAGGTCACCTTTACGATTCTAAAGGTCATCTTCTCGTCGCTAAAGGTGACCTTTTCACGGCTAAAGGTCACCTTTTCAGGCGCCATTCGTTTCCGGGACCCTCTCGCGCGTATGCATATATAGTACTGAAACAAGAAAACAACCTACCTATCCTGCCTATCCTACACCTACGTGTAACCCATTAAGCATTATGCATTGAGAATTAAGCATTGATTTAGGTGTAGGATAGGTAGGATAGGTAGGATAATTTTCCCTTTCACTATTATAATATGTGCGCGCGTACACGCACGCGCATTGTATAGTTGCTAAACCCGGAAATATCCCGCTTATCCCGCTTATCTAACAATAATCCCACACCCACGCCAGTTTATCCCACACCTGAACCCACACTATCTCACTGTTATCTCACAATTATCCCGCTTATCTCGCAATGGTGCTGCTGCGAGATAAGCGGGATAAGCGACTTCTTTTCCCGTTAGGCTACTATTACAAAGACCTATAGGATTGGGATTAGTGTGCGCGGAAGTTCCACTTCGAGTTGTCGCTGTTGAAGTCCCACTCAGCCAGCGTCGGCGTGGAGTCGGCAATGCTGTAGAGCACAAAGCGCTTGTTGATGGCCTCCTCACCGGGGATGCGCTTCGGCATGATGCGGAAGGTGCCGTCGGTACACTGCTCGATGCGCCAGAGCTGCTCGTCGGCGCCGCTGAACGATGGGGTAGTGGTCAGCTCCTTGTTGGCGGTAGCTGTCAGGGCGCGGTCGGTACCCTCGATGACAATCTTGAAGTAAGGAGCGCTCAGGTAACCGCCGGCCTCGTTGACTGGCGTGATGGTCCAGCGCTGGTGGGGACGGAACATATAGTCGCCGCAACGGACGGCGATGTCGCCTTCGGGCCATATGCCCTTCACCTGCTCCAGCGTCTGGTTCTCCACGGGCTTGGGAGGCTCAGCGTTCTGCTGCGGACGGCCGAAGCCGCCGAAGCCACCACGGCGGGCAACGTTCATGCGGACGAAGTCGACAGCCAGCTCCAGGGCATAGCCGCGGCGTTCCGACTCAATCTCGAAGGTGCCACCCTTGAACTTCTCGCCAGCAACGGGCCAGTCGTTCTTCCACAACAGGGGATGGACGGCGAGGACGGAGCTGCCGCCCTGGTCGAAGTCGGCCTCCCAGTGGAACGATGCCACCTCGACACCCTCGTCGATGATGGTACGTCCGAAGTGACCGGCACCCGTCTTGCGGTCACCGGCGGCAACGACCATCTTACCGCCGCCGTGGTACATGTCGCGGCCCACATTGTCGATATAGGGGCCTTCAACGCTCTTAGAACGGCCAACCACGATGTTGTAGGTCGAGTTCACACCGTCGCAACAGGTGCCATGGGTGCCGAGCAGGTAGTACCAGCCATTACGGTAGATGAGGTCGGTGGCCTCACAGTCGATGGCAATGACCTTCTCCTTGTTGCCGGCTTTGCGGAAACCCGTCGTGGGGTCGAGCTCAATGAGGCGGATAGTGCCGAAATAGGTGCCGTAGCTGACCCACAGACGACCAGTCGTGGGGTCGAGCAGCACACCGGGGTCAATGGCGTCCTGATCCTCCATGCCGTCGGAGAAGCAGACCTCCACAGCCTCTGACCACTTGAAGTCGGGCGACTTCGGGTCGAGGGTCTTGTTCCACATGGTCAGGATACGGCCGGCATGACCGCCGCCGAGACCACCACCAGTGGCACCGTAGATGCAGAGGTAACGATCGCCAATCTTAATCATGTCGGGGGCAGCACCGCCACCAGGGCGCTCAGCGCCACTGTGCCACGACCAGCCGTCGTCGCTGATGATGCCACCGCCACCGGTGCCGAAGGTATACCACTTGCCGTCGCACTCGGCGAGGGTCGAGGGGTCGTGGATGTTGGGTTGTCCTATTTGTGCGTTCGCGGCTGAGGCCAGTGCCAGTACCGCAAGGATGCTATGTAGTCTTTTCATAGTTTATTTGCTGTTAGTTGTAATGGAATAGTTTGTTACGGGGTTGCCTTTCTCGTCGATGAAGCGGACGCAGAAGTCGCTCATGCCCGGGCCGTTGATGATGGCGCCACGCAGGATGTTGCGGCCTTTCTTCAGGGTCAGACGCTGAGAGACGGCGTCGTCCTTCACCATACGGCGGTCGCCGCTGAGCAGCAGGGTCTCCTCGCCGTTCAGCCACCACATGGAGGCAGAGTTGGAACCGACGGCCAGACGGATGTCCTTGATCTCCTCGGGACAGTCGATGATGGTGACGGCCCAGAAGAGGACGCCATAGACCTTCTCGCCCCACTTCTCGGCGAAGCGGAACAGCTTGACGTTCATGTTCTCGCTGTCCAGGGCGTGCCATGTCAGCGTCTGCTTGACAGTCTTCACCTGCGGACCTTCGGGCATCTGCTGGGCGCCACGGCCGAAGCCTGCGGGAGCCTGCTCCTGCTTGAAGACTGCCGTCACCTTCTGGCCATTCTTCGGCACGATGGTCTGCTGACCCTTGAAGTACTCGCGGTAGAAGTGCTCGCGGAGGTAGGTGTCGGTAAAGACGGTATTGCCGCTATTGGGCTTGTCGATGGGCTCCAGGAGCAGCCAACGGCGGATGAAGCCGTTCTCGTCGGGCTGTGCCGACGGCGTGGTGACGGCCGAGAAGTACTTCGGGCGGTTCTTGAAACGGACATAGTCCACGCTAAGGGCAGCATTGCCCTCGTTGGTGATGACGAGATCGGTCACGCCATTGGGAACGAAGTCCAGGGTGGCAGTCTGTGTGAGCCACTGGTTACGCTGGTCGCGACGGAAGCGGGCCATCATGGGGTTGGCAGCAGCACCGCCAGCAGGCTCCTCGGGCTTCACGGTCAGCTTGATCCGTGCCAGAACCTTGCCCGTGGCACTCTTCTCACGCACACAGAGCTCGGTGTTGTCGGCGGCCTTGACGCTCATAATGAGGTAGCCGTCGCTGATGACGCTGAAGTCCACATCGTTGTACTTGAGCCAGCTGCCCTTCGTGGGCAGGGTGGCCATATAGCTGCGGAAGGTGTTGACGGTGTCGATAAGCTCGGTGGTCACACCCTCGCTGGCGCTGCTGTAACGGTCAATCTCAATCTTCTCGGTAGCCTTGTTGATACCTACACCGCGCAGGGTCTGCTTCACTTCCTGGATGGTGCCGTCGGCATTGAAGTAGAGCTTCTCAATGCAGGCCGAACGACGCTTGTCGTCGCTGGGCGAGAAGTAGTTGTGATGATAGAACAGGTACCACTGACCCTTGTAGTTGATGATGCTGTGGTGGTTGGTCCAGCAGCCGTTGGGCTGCTCGGCCATGATCAGCCCCTTGTACTCATAGGGACCCATGGGGTTCTTACTCATGGCATAGCCGAGAACCTCGGTCTTCTCCCTGACATACGGATAGGTCAGGTAGTACCAGCCGTTGGCCTCGAAGGCGAAAGGCCCTTCGGCCTGACGGTTGGGCAGACCCTGGAGACAGTTCACACCGACCATCTCCATCTCGCGGTTACCCCACTTGACGGTTTCCTTGGGATTGTCGTCGGCAAGTTCCTTCATATTGGGCTTGAGCTTGGCACAACGGCCGTTGCCCCAGAAGATATAGGCATTGCCATCGGAGGCCTGAAGCACGCAGGGGTCGATGCCGTTGATGCCCTTGATGGGCTCTGGCTCGGGAATGAACGGACCCTCGGGACGGTCGGCTATGGCTACGCCGACGGCAAAGCCACCACCCTTCTGCGGAGCTGACGGGAAGTAGAAATAGTACTTTCCGTTCTTCTCGACACAGTCGGGTGCCCACATCGAGTAGGAGTTGGGACGCACCCAGGGTACTTTGTTCTGGGTGACAATCATGCCGTGGTCTGTCCAGTCGGTGAGGTTCTCTGACGAGAAGACGTGGTAGTCCTCCATGCAGAACCAGTCCTGACGCTGTCCTACGGGAGGCTTGATGTCGTGCGACGGGTAGAGATAGACCTTGCCGTTGAAGACGCGCGCCGTAGGATCGGCGGTGAACTGGTCTCTGATGATGGGATTCTGTGCCGAGGCCATCAGTGGCACGGCGAGCAGAAAGAGAGCTAAGGTTTTTTTCATCATGTTTGTTTTTAGTTTTTGGGATTGTTGTGCAAAGATAGTAAAATATATAGATGTACGCAAGAACTCTGTTGCCGCTATTGCTACTGTGTGACGTGTCCGAAAAAATCTGCAACATTTAGGAAAACATAGCCGCCGTATTGTGTGTACCTTTGTAGACAAAATGAACCAATAACTGTTTTCCAATGAAACGTGTATTATTTTCCTTGTCAATGAGCCTCTGCTGTTTCACATTCTCGACAGCACAGAATCTACCTTATCAGAATCCGAATCTCAGTGCCCGTGAGCGAGCTGTAGACCTCTGCTCTCGGCTGACACTCGAGGAGAAAGCCATGCTGATGCTCGATGAGAGCCCGGCCATTCCCCGTCTCGGCATCAAGAAGTTCTTCTGGTGGAGCGAGGCGCTGCACGGCGCCGCCAATCAGGGCAACGTAACTGTATTCCCTGAGCCAGTGGCGATGGCCGCATCGTTCAACCCGGACTTGCTGTTCAAGTGCTTCGACGTGGCCTCCACGGAGTTCCGTGCCCAGTATAACGAACGTATGCTGCGTGGCTCCGGCGAGGACGAGAAATTTCACAGCCTCTCCGTATGGACGCCAAACGTAAACATCTTCCGTGATCCACGATGGGGCAGGGGACAGGAGACCTACGGCGAGGATCCCTACCTGACATCGGTCATGGGAACCCAGGTCGTGAAGGGCCTGCAGGGGCCAGAGGATGCGAAGTACCGCAAGCTTTGGGCCTGTGCCAAGCACTATGCCGTACACAGCGGACCGGAGTACACCCGTCACTCTGCCAACCTGACGGATGTGTCGCCCCGTGATATGTGGGAGACTTATATGCCAGCATTCAAGACGCTTGTGCAGGATGCGAAGGTGCGCGAGGTGATGTGTGCCTACCAGCGCCTTGACGATGACCCCTGTTGTGGTTCGCAGCGTCTGTTGCAGACCATCCTCCGCGACGAGTGGGGTTTCCAGTACCTCGTGGTCAGCGACTGCGGTGCCGTCTCCGATTTCTATGAGTCGCACAAGTCGTCGAGTGATGCCACCCATGCCTCGGCGAAGGCTACGATTGCCGGTACCGACGTGGAGTGTGGCTATGGCTATGCCTACCGCAGCATCCCCGAGGCCGTGAAGCGCGGCTTCATCACCGAGGCTGAGGTCGACAAACACGTCATCCGTCTGCTGGAAGGCCGTTTCGATCTGGGTGAGATGGACGACCCGTCGCTGGTCGAGTGGTCGAAGATCCCCTATTCCGCCATGTCTACCAAGGCGTCGGCCAACCTGTCACTCGATATGGCCCGCCAGTCTATTGTCCTCCTACAGAACAAGAACAACGTTCTGCCCCTGCAAAAGGGTAAGGAGAAGATTGCCGTCATCGGTCCGAATGCTGACAACACCCCGATGATGTGGGGTAACTATAACGGCCAGCCCAACCACACCATCACCATCCTCGACGGCATCAAGGCTAAGCAAAAGAAACTGTTCTATGCTCAGGGCTGTGACTTGACCTATGACCGGGTTATGGATTGTCTCATGGGCTCACAGTGTGCCATCGATGGTAAGAAAGGCTTAAAAGGTACGTTCTGGAACAACCGCAATATGGAAGGGAAGCCCGTCACCACGCAGTACTACACCCAGCCGCTGGCTGTGACGACCTTCGGAATGCACAATTTCGCCCCAGGCGTACAGCTTGAGGACTTCTCAGCGAAGTACGAGACCGTCTTCACACCCAAGGAGGCTGGTGAGTATGTGGTGAATGTGGATGGCTGCGGACAATTTGAACTCTATATCGACGGTGAGCGGAAGTTCCATCACCGCATCTGGCGTACTACCCCCAATCGTGTGGCCATTCAGGCTGAGAAGGGTAAGAGCTATATAATAGAGGTACGCTTCGCGCACGTACCTACTTATAATGCTAACCTCGCTATTAACGTCGCCAAGGAACTGCCCATCGACTACAATCAGACCATTGCCCAGCTGAAGGGTATCGACAAGGTCGTCTTTGTGGGTGGCATCTCGCCAGCGCTTGAGGGCGAGGAGATGCCCGTCGACATCGATGGCTTCAAGGGTGGCGACCGCACGCACATTGAACTGCCAAAGGTACAGCGCGACTTCCTTAAGGCGCTGAAAGATGCTGGAAAGACGGTCATCTTCGTCAACTGTTCCGGCTCGTGCATCGCCCTGCTACCCGAGACAGAGACCTGCGACGCCATCGTCCAGGCTTGGTATCCCGGCCAGGAGGGTGGTACGGCCGTTGCTGACGTACTCTTCGGCGACTATAACCCCAGTGGTAAGCTGCCCGTCACGTTCTACAAGTCGAGCTCGCAGCTGCCCGACTACGAGGACTACTCGATGAAGGGTCGTACCTACCGTTACTTCGATGATGCTCTGTTCCCCTTCGGCTACGGTCTGTCGTACACGCAGTTTGAGATGGGAGCCCCAGTAGTCAAACCTTGTGAGGGTAGTGTTGATGAGAATCAGCCTGCCTACGAAATCAAGGTGCCGGTCAAGAACGTTGGAGGGCGTACTGGTGGTACCACCGTGCAGGTTTATGTCAGGAATCTGCAGGATCCCGATGGACCGCTGAAGTCGCTGCGCGCTTTCCAGCGGACGGCTGACATCAAGCCTGGTGAGACGTGTCATGTTTCTACAGAACTTACCCGAAAATCGTTCGAATTTTGGGACTCTGAGAGCAACACGATGCGTACGAAATCTGGAAAGTATGAGCTCCTTATTGGAACGAGTTCGAGGGCTGAGGACCTGAAATCTGTCGAAATAAGCTTGTAATTTGTCAAAATGAGACAAAAGAGAACTTACGTGAGACAAACAGAAAAGCCTCTCTCGTATAGAATGTCTACTTTTGTCAGGCAAAACCGTAAACACTTTTTATTATTAATCAAAAACAATCAATGAAAGCATGAGAAACTTTGATTTCATGAAGCGATCATTAGGAATGGTTTTCCTATTCTTGATGGTGTCCATTCAGGGAGCCTGGGCTCAAACAGTCAGGGG
>Ga0326511_10003209_pt1 | contig 13148 bp, 16 predicted proteins | sample 0_2496_0518_D_FD_203701 | JGI IMG/M metagenome (GOLD analysis project Ga0326511, IMG submission 203701) | Bovine rumen microbial communities from UC Davis, California, United States - 0_2496_0518 | ecosystem: Host-associated > Mammals > Digestive system > Stomach > Rumen | place: USA... | reverse complement strand
ATTCGGGGCGACGGGCGAAATCGTGGTGATCACACTCCGACGGGGAGTATAGCGGACGGAATATTACAAATTGCCCGCCAGGAAGCGACGGCACACCTCTACGGGCAGACCCCTGCGACGGGCATAGTCGCAGAGCTGGTCGCGGCCTATCTTGCCCACACTGAAATAGCGGGCCTCAGGCAACGCGATCATCAGCCCGCTCACACTGGCATGGGGCTTCATGGCTCCGCTCTCCGTGAGGCGGATGCCTATTTGGCTCATGTCGAGCAAATCGTCTAAGAGAAAGTTAAGGCTGGTGTCGGGCAAGGCGGGATAGCCTACAGCCGGACGGATGCCCTGAAAGTGCTCTAAAAGCATCTCGCTGACGGAGAGACGCTCCTCAGGGGCATACCCCCAGAACGACTTCCTGACCTGCTCATGCAGGCGTTCAGCGGCCGCCTCTGCCAGGCGGTCGGCCAGCAGCTGCACCATCATCTTCTGGTAGGGGTCGGCGTCGAAGTCGGTCTCAAGGCCATGGGACACGGAGGTGGCAAACACCCCGATGCGGTCGGGAATGCCCGACGACAAGGGGCGCACGAAATCGGCCAGGCACAGATAGCTGCTGTCTGCCTGCTGCTGGCGCAGGAAGGGCAGTCGCACCCCCTGGGGCCGCACCACCACGTCGTCGCCGTCGGCATTGGCCTCCAGGAGCCGGAAGAGCCCATAGGCGCGATAGCGGCCCTCTAAGCTGCGGAGGACAGCCAGTGCCTCCTGGCGAAGGCTTTCGCGCGCCTCACCAGGCTTGCCCTGCATGCCCCAGGCATGGAAGAAGTATGTCCAGTTGATGTAAGGGGCTATCTCCGCGATGTCGTAAACGACCTTCATAATATCATTGTAACCGTGAAAGAACAAGTGGCTATTGTAGCAGCTTACTTTTTGCATATCACTTTATAAAATCTTATAGAATCCTTATCGGAAGCTGACGGCCTCGCCTGTATAATGGCTATCGACAGCGCCGTCGCGCCAGACGGTATGGCCGTTGCAGAGCGTGCGCTCCACGCGCCAGAGGAACGTGTGGCCCTCCATCGGGCTCCAGCCGCACTTGCTCAGGATCACGTCGCCCGTGCATACCCAGGCGGTATGGGGGCGCACCACGACGATGTCGGCCTTGTAGCCCTCCCGCAAAAAGCCCCGCTCCCGCACACTGAAGAGGCGCGCGGGCTGGTGGCACATCAGTTCGACCAGACGCTCAAGGGAGAGCACGCCACTGTCCACCAGTTCGAGCATAGTGACCAGCGAGAACTGCACCATAGGCATGCCGCTGGCAGCGCGGGCACAGCCGCCCTGCTTCTGCGACAGCAGGTGGGGGGCATGATCGGTGCCGATGGTGGCTATCTGCCCGGTGGTGAGGGCCTGGCGCAGAGCCTCGCGGTCGCCCTCGGTCTTCACAGCGGGATTACACTTTATGCGCGTGCCCAACTGCCGGTAGTCGCGGTCGCTGAAATAGAGGTGGGCCACGGTGGCCTCAGCGGTAATATTGTCACCCGTGATGAGCCCGAGCTCACGGGCCGTCGTCAGGTGGGCCACGTGCAGACGGGCATGATGCTTGCGCGCCAGACTGACGGCCAGACGCGTGCTCTCGTAACAGGCCTCCGCACTGCGTATATCAGGATGGTGGCTTACGTCGGGATCGTCGCCATAGCGCTGCCTGGCCTCAGCCATATTGCGGTTGATAATGGCCGTGTCCTCGCAGTGGGCCATCAGGGGCAGGGGCGCGGTGGCGAAGATGCGCTCCAGGGCCTCCTGGCGGTCAACGAGCATATTGCCCGTGGATGACCCCATAAAAAGTTTGATGCCTGGCAGGCGGTGGACATTGAGGCGGTCGAAGAGGGAGGCGTTGTCGTTGGTGGCCCCGAAGAAGAAACTGTAGTTCACGTGGCTCTTCCGCGCGGCTATCAGGAACTTCTCCTCAAGGGCCTCGAGGGTGGTGGTCTGCGGGACGGTGTTGGGCATGTCGAAGAAGGTGGTCACCCCTCCCGCCGCTGCCGCCCTGCTCTCACTGTCGATATCGGCCTTCTCCGTAAGTCCGGGCTCACGGAAATGCACATGGCTGTCGATCACGCCTGGCAGTACGAAGCATCCCGAAGCATCGACGACCTCGTCGGCAATGGCTCCGGGATGTGCGTTGCCCTCAATAATGCTGGCAATCTGAGAATCTTCGATAACGATGGTGCCCGCGAACGTGCGCCCCTCATTGACGATGGTGCCACCCTGGATGACGGTTCTCATGGCTGTGGCGTGTTAGTCAGCGGGGTGTGCAGCGAGTCAGCGGCCTGCGGAGGCGTGGCCTGTGGCTGCTGGGGGGCAGCGGGAGCCTGCTGGGGCGCGGGAGCCTGCTGCGTGCCGTCGTCAGCCAGACCGTTCTGTCGCGCCTGTATCTCGTTGGCCGTCGCATAGTACTCCTTCACATAGGCGTCCTCCTTGAAGCTCTTGGTGGCCTTGCTCATGATGTCCTCTATCTGAGGGGTCAGCACGGGGTAAGGATAATTGCTGGTCATAATCATGAAGACGCCCGGGCCGAGCACGTTGTCGAAGTTATCGACGATGAAGTTGGTCACCAGACTGTCCTCGCGCTGGGCGATGGCGGCCGCCTCTGCGGAGAGCTGGCGGTTGATGACCTCCTCGTCGATGCCGTCGAGCAGCATCTGGCTCTGCTTGTGGGAGAGCTCGTTGAGCTCGTTGTTCAACTGGGTGTGGAGGGTGATAAAGCCGTAGAGCTTGTCGTTGAGGGGCGAGCCGGTCACCTTCTGGCTGGCCTTGTCGAGCTTGATCTCGATTTCGCCCTTCTCCACCACCACAGGCATGATGCTCTCATCGTCCATAAACAGGCTGGCCATGCGCACCGTGTCGAGCAGGCCCGCAAAGCGGAACTTGCCATGCAGCACGTCGCAGGAGTCGATATTCTTCAGCTCCCGGTCCTTAAACGCTTTCAGATAGAGTTTGCTCCCGTCGAGTGACGAGATGGAGGAAGAACCCTGTATGCTGTAGGATTCAGCACACGATGTCAGGGCGAGAGCCGCTACGATTGCAGATAGTATCTTGTTCATATCATTTGTTTTCTGACTGCAAATGTACGATGTTCTGTTGAAGTATAAAAATAAATTTGCGCATTTTAAAACAAATGCGCAAACTTTTATAGTTTTTTTAAGGTGTTTCACCTTCTTTCTCCAATTCCTGGTTGATTCGGTGCATGGAGTAGAGCTGCAGGATGGCGGCGATGAGCAGCGCCACGACCCACTTGTTATAGACATATTGCAGGAAGGTGAGATGGTCGAGGCCGAAGATATTGTCCTGGCCCGCGAACATGAGGAGGGCGGCCACGAGGAACATCACGTCGCTCAGCAGCATGATGCGTCGCAGGCGGCGGATGGTGACGCTGCGCCCCTCATAGCGCTGCTGCATCTGCATCGAGGCAAAGCCTGCGGCCCCCAGGGCAAAAATCCAGGGCGCGGGAGGCCAGAAGAGCAGGCTCGCCCCCGCGCCTGCGACCATCAGCAGGCCGCCAACAAGGAAGACAGCGCTCTGCAGTTTACTCAATGGTCGCATGGTCGGTGGCTGTGGGGGTAACTGCTCTGTCATCATCGCTCAGTACGAAGATGTCCTCATCATCGGCTTTCATGAAGTAGCGCTCGCGCGCTATCTTCTCCATCGCCTTCGGGTTGCGGTCGAGCGCGCGGATCTGCGCCTGGTCGCGCGCGGACGACTCCCTGTAGGCCGCAATCTCCTCGTCGAGCTCAGCGATACGCTGCTGGTACTTGACGTGGCTCCACGCGCTGTTCTCGTCGAGGAAGCCCACGGTGAGCACACCGATGACGCACACTACGACGTACTTCAGGGCCTTGGCGCGCCAGACGCGCAGGGCCACCATCTTTATCTTAGTCAACACTTTCATCTCCGGTCGGTTTTTATATCGTTAATATAAGGCGCTGTCGGGCCGCGATGCCCTCTTGGTTTCCCGCCGTCAGTCGCCAAGGCTGACGCGCACGTTGTCCTGACGGATATTGGTGCAGTTGGTGAACACGGCATCCTGACGGGCGCGGATGGTGATGTCCTTCAGCGTGATGCCGTCCATGGGCATCTCTGGCAGGCCGTTGAACTCCATGGCCCTGCCAGCGCCATTGCACACCACGTCGCGGATATTGATGTTGCGGAAGATGGGCGTGGTCTCATCCACAGGCGCCTTGGTGGTGTTGTCGGGGTTGTCGCCGTCGGCAATCATCTCTGCCACCGACTTACCGCCATAATACATATTAAAGGTGATGGCGTCGGTCTTAATGTCCATCATGGAGATATGGTCGATGAAGATATTCTCCACGATGCCTCCGCGCCCGCGTGTCGATTTGAAGCGCAGGCCCACGTCGGTGCCTAAGAACTGGCAGTTGGACACCTTGAAGTTGCGCACACCGCCACTCATCTCAGAGCCTACCACAAATCCGCCATGGCCGGCGAAGACGGTGCAGCCATCGACGACGACATTCTCGCAGGGCACGCCACGCTTGCGGCCGTCGGCATCCTTACCGCTCTTGATGCAGATGCCGTCGTCGCCAGCGTCAAACTTTGAGTTGACAATGAGCGCGTTCTTGCACGACTCCAGGTCGAGGGCGTCGCCGTTCTGCGCATAACTCGGATTGCGGGCCAGCACGCCGTCGATGATGACGTTCTCGCACATCAGCGGATGGAGGTTCCAGGCGGGCGAGTTCTGGAAGATGACACCCTGCAGGAGCACGTTCTTGCAACTGACGAGGCTCACCATGACGGGGCGCAGGAAGCGGTGGATGGCATTCCACTCCTCGTCGGTCTGGGCGGTGGGCACGTTGAGATTGGCCCCCTGCTCGCCCTTAGCGTAGCTCTCCGTGGGCACCCAGTAGCCCTTCTTCATCTCCAGTCCGCCCGAGGCGAGGAGCTGCTTCCAGTGGGCCTCGCTCACCTTCGACTTCTTCACGGGGCGCCAGTACTGTCCGTTGCCGTCGATGGCGCCCTGGCCGGTGATGGCGATATTAGTGGCCCCGCTGGCAGAGAGGGGCGACTGGCAGCGGCGCGTGTCGAGGCCCTCGAAGGAGGTCTTGATGATGGGATAGAGCGTCTCGTCGGCCGCAAACTGTATGACGGCGCCCATCTCGAGGTGAAGGTCGATGTTGCTCTTGAGCACCACGGGGCCTGTGAGCCATACGCCCGCAGGCACGTCGAGATGGCCTCCGCCCATCTTGTAGAGTGTGTCGATAGCTTTGGCAAAGGCGTCTGTACAGAGGGTCACGCCGTCGCCCTTGGCACCGAAGTCGGTGAGGCTGACGCGCTTTTCGGGAATCACTGGGGCCTTGACCTCAGGCATGGGGAAAGGCAGGTTCTCCGTATATTTCCGATACGGGTTCTGTGCACTGGCCAGCATTGGCAGCAGACTCAGCAGGAGCATTGCAATCTTCTTCATTGTCATAACGGTTTTTAATCAGTCATTATTTTGGGGTTGATTACTTGTCGGTTGTTGTTGGATTTCGCGCAGAGGCACCATCACGAAGTCGCGCTGCGACATCAGCGGATGGGGTATCTTCAGGTCGGGCTCATCAACGGTCATGTCGCCAAAGAGCAGGATATCGATGTCTATGGGGCGGTCGGCATACTGGCGGGGGGCGCCCTGCCGGGGCTGGCCTTCCGGAGGGCAGCCGGGCGGGCATTCTGGCATGCTGACGGGCGGGCTGACGGTCTTTCGCTGGCGCCCGAGTTCGCGCTCTATGGCCTGCGTGGCAGCGAGCAGCTGGCGGGGCGAGAGCGGCGTCTGGCAGCACACCACGGCATTGAGGAAGGGATGATCGGACTGGAAGCCCCAGGGCTCCGTCTCGATGAGCGACGACTGGCGCGTCACCCGCCCTACCCGCTCACCGATGAGCGCCACCGCCCTGCGGATGGTGGCCTCACGGTCGCCAAGGTTACTGCCAAGGCCCAGATACACCTCAGTAAGCATACGCGCTCCCCCCTACCCTGCAAATTAGTCGTCGAGCATCAGCAGCGCATCGCCAAAGCAGCCGAACTTATAGCCGTTCTTCACGGCCTTCAGGTAGGCCTCATACACCAGGTCGTAGCCGCCAAAGGAGCACTCGGTCATCATCATCGTAGATTCCGGATGGTAGAAGTTGCCTATCATGCAGGTGGCCATGCCAAAATCGTAGGGCGGGAAGATGAACTTGTTGGTCCATCCGTCGAACTCCTTGAGCATACCATCGGTGCCTACCGATGACTCCGTGGCACGGGCCGTGCTCACGCCCACCGCGCACACGCGATGGCCGGCGCGCTTGGCTGTATTGGCCACCTCGCAGGCCTCAGCACTGATAATCACCTGCTCGGAGTTCATCTTGTGCTTGGTAAGATCCTCCACCTCAATGGCCTCGAAATTGCCCAGTCCGCAGTGCAGGGTGATATAGGCGAACTCGATGCCCTTGATCTCCATGCGCTTCATGAGCTCACGGCTGAAGTGCAGGCCCGTGGACGGCGCTGTGACGGCTCCCTCATGACGGGCGTAGATGGTCTGAAACTTGTCCATGTCCTCAGGGGTGGCGGGACGGCGGTCGATGATATAGCGGGGCAGCGGCGACGAGCCTAAGGCGTAGAGCTCGCGCTTGAACTCGTCGTGCGGACAGTCGTAGAGGAACCTCAGCGTGCGCCCACGGCTGGTGGTGTTGTCGATGACCTCAGCCACCATAGGTCCGTCGTCCTCAAAGAACAGTTTGTTGCCGATGCGGATCTTGCGGGCCGGCTCCACGAGCACGTCCCAAAGGCGCAGCTCGGCATTCAGCTCGCGCAGCAGAAACACCTCTATCTTGGCGTCGGTCTTCTCCTTGGTACCATAGAGGCGGGCAGGGAACACCTGTGTGTCGTTGAAGATAAAGGCGTCGCCCTCGTCGAAGTAGTCGAGAATGTTGCGGAAGTCGAGATACACGGGGTTTCCGTCCTTGTCCTTCAGGGGTTTTCCGTTCTCGTCTTTCTTCGTCATCTCTATCTTGCCGCTCTTGCGGTGCAGGACCATCAGGCGGCACTCATCACGGTGGAACGGCGGCTCTAAGGCCACCTGCTCCTCGGGCAGTTTGAATTTAAATTGCGACAGTTTCATTGCTTATATTTATATTCACTTTTCACTCTTCACTTTTCACTCTTCACTTTTCACTTTTCACTCTTCACTATTCACTGCCCCCTCGAGCCATTCGGGAAACTCCTCGAACGTCAGGCAGTCGGCCAGGCGCACGTCGCCCACCCTTGTGCGACAGAGGGCAGTAAGATAGGCGCCGCTGCCCAGCTCCGCCCCGATGTCACGCGCCAGCGAGCGGATGTAGGTGCCTTTTCCGCACACCACGCGGATGCTCATCTGCATCCGCTCCGGGTCGAAGGCGGTCAGCTGCAGCTCGTCGATGCGGATAGGCTTGGCAGCCAGCTGGATGTCCTCACCCTTGCGGGCCAGCGTATAGGCCCTGTGGCCGTCCACCATACAGGCCGAGAATAGTGGCGGCACCTGCATGATGTCGCCCACAAAGCGGGGCAGTGTCTGCTCGATCAGCTCGCGGGTGATGTGGGCGGTAGGATAAGTGGCGTCCACCTCGTGCTCCATGTCGTAACTGGGCGTGGTGGCCCCCAGCTGCAGGGTGGCCGTATATTCCTTGGTGTGCTGCTGCAGCTGCTCTATCTGCTTGGTGAAGCGCCCTGTGCAGAGCACGAGCACCCCGGTGGCCAGCGGGTCGAGCGTGCCCGCATGCCCCATCTTCACCCGCTTCACGTGGATCTTCTTCGACACCAGATAGCGGATGTGGGCCAAAGCCCCAAAACTCGACATGCGGTAGGGCTTGTTGATGTAGATGAAAGCGCCTTCCTGGAAGTTCATTACAGCCACTGGTAAAGGATGACAGCCGCACCCACCACAGCACAGTAGTAGGCGAAATAGATGAGCTTGCCCCGCTTCACGATGTTGATCATCAGCTTGCAGGCAAAGCATCCGGAGAGGAAGGCCGCTAAGAAGCCCACGCACAGGGGGACAACGCCTATGGCATCGCTCACCACCTGCTCACCCTTGAGCGCCTTGAGCACGTCGAGCAGGGCCTCGCCCAGAATAGGGGGTATCACCATGAGGAAGGAGAACTGCGCCAGCCGCTCCTTCTTGTTGCCCAGCATGAGGCCGGTGGCTATCGTGGAGCCAGAGCGCGACAGGCCGGGCATCACAGCGCAGGCCTGCGCCAGGCCGATGATAAAGGCGTCGCGCAGCGAGATGCGCTCCTTGATGCGGGGCTTGGCGTAATAAGAGAAGGCCAGCAGGGTGGCCGTCAGCAGGAGCATCGCCCCCACGATGAACAGGCCGGCTCCGAAGGCTTCCTCCACATAGTCCTTGAAAAACAGGCCGACGATGCCCACGGGAATCATCGACACCACGATGTTGAGCGCGTACTTCGTCTCCTCGTTCATCTCCATCTTCAGCAGGCCCTTGAGTATCCAGTCGATCTCGCGCCAGAGGATGACCAGCGTGGAGAGCACCGTGGCCACGTGGACGGCTACGGTGAAGGTGAGATTGTCGGCACCCTCGATGCCAAAGAAGTTGGAAAGAATGGTCAGATGGCCGCTCGAGCTCACAGGCAGGTACTCTGTGAGTCCCTGCACCAGTCCTAAGATGAGTGCTTGTATCCAGTCCATGATTACTGATCCTCGTCTTTAGGTTTGCGCACTACGGCGTAAATGATTGATACAAAGCCGAGAAGGCATACTATCGGAGCCACCTTTGTGCGACGCGCGCTGAAGATGTCGGGCTCAAAGGCAGTTTCCGTGGAATCCGGCCCCACCATGAGCAGAAAGCCGATGACGACCACCGCCATGCCTGCTGCCAGGAGGATGAAATTCATCTTGTCGAAAGCAAAGTTTCTTTTGTCCATATTTTCACATTTTTCTGTTATATCCTATACAGGTCGCCCGCCGTCATCCTGAGGAATCGGCCCACGGAGAGCCACGAGCAGATGACGGTGATGACGATGCCAAACAGCAGCACGGCCACGCTGGTGACGGCCAGTTCGCGCCAGGTGATGATGTTCACCACGTTGGGCTCAAAGTAGTAGATGCCGTAGCTGCAGAGCGCCAGCACGATGTTGGCCATGACAGCGGCCACGATGCCCACGCCCAAGGCCTGTCGCACAAAGGGCCGACGGATGAAGCCCCAGGATGCGCCCACCAGCTTCTCCGTATGGATGAGGAAGCGGCGGGAGTAGATGCTCAGGCGCACGGTGTTGTTGATGAGGGAAAAGGAGACGAACGTCAGCAGCAGGGCCATCGCCAGCAGGATGAGGTTGAGATGGCCCAGATTGCGGTTCACGTTGTCCATAAGGTCTTCCTGATAGGCCACATCGGTCACAAAGCGGTGGTGGCGCAGCTGACGGGCGATGGCCACGATGGAGTCGCGGTTGGCATAGTCGGAGTGGAGCTGCAGCTCCAGGGTAGCCACGAAGGGGTTGGCCCCTAAGAACTCCGAGGGGTCGGAGCCCATGGCCTCCGTCTGCTCCTTCAGGGCCTGCTCCCGGCTCACATAGCCGACATGCTTCACGTAAGGCTCGTAATACAAGTCTTTCTGCAGCCGCTTGGCATCGGCTTCAGAAACGTCGTCGCCAAGCATGACGGTCACGGTAAGATTCTCCTTTACCCAAGCCGACAGGCTATGGGAGGTGAGCACGGAGAGCACCACGATTCCCAGCAGCACCAGTACCATGGTGGTGCTGATGCACAGTGTTACCAACTGCATGCCCCGACGGCTGCCAGTCTTCTTCTTGCGTTTTTTCATTTAGTTCACGTACGTAATCAATTGAGCTGCAAAGATACGACATTTCGCGCAAACTGCAAAAGAAACACTGCTTTTTTCTCAATTCTTAACGCATAATTCTTGATTATTTCGTAATTTTGCAGCCGTTATGAGTACGATTATCTATCCATCGCCGATTTTCGGCCCTGTCCACAGCCGCCGTCTCGGCCTCTCGCTGGGCATCAACCTGCTGCCAGCCGACGGCAAGGTATGTTCGTTTGACTGTATCTATTGTGAGTGCGGGTTCAACGAGGACCACCGCCCCCAGCTGCCCCTGCCCACGCGCAGCGAGGTGGCCACCCGCTTGGAGGAGAAACTGCAGCAGATGGCGGCCAGCAGCCAGCGGCCCGACGTGCTGACCTTCGCGGGCAACGGAGAGCCGACCTGCCATCCGCACTTCGCGGAAATCATCGCCGACACCATCCGCCTGCGCGACCGCTACTGCCCGCAGGCCCGCGTGTCGGTACTGAGCAACTCCACCATGATTCACCGTCAGGAGGTGCGCGACGCCCTGATGCTGGTGGATAACAATATCCTGAAACTCGACACCGTTGACCCCGCATATATAAATAAGGTGGATCATCCCAACGGCACCTACGACGTAGAGGCGGTCATCGCCCGCATGAAGTCGTTTCACGGGCACCTCATCATCCAAACCATGTTTATGCGGGGCGAGTGCGACGGCGAGTCGGTCGATAACACCAGTGAGGCCTACGTGGCGCCCTGGCTGAAGGCGGTCTGCGACATCGCCCCGCAGCAGGTGATGATCTACACCATCGACCGCGAGACACCCGCGCAGGGACTCCTGAAGGCCACCCGCGAGCAGCTCGACGCCATCCGCGACCGCGTCATCGCAGCAGGCATCCCCTGTACGGCAAGCTATTAAAAAATTATTAAAAAAGAGGGGATTATTTGCACTTTCATGTTTTTTTCGTATCTTTGCTCGCAAAACGGAAACAAACTTATCTACTCTAAAACAAAAAGAACATGAAAGAACTGAAAATGTACATCAACGGCGAGTTCTGCGAGAGCTCGAACGGAAAATGGATTGACGTGTTGAACCCCTCTACGGAAGAAGTCATCTCCCGCCAGCCCGAAGGCACCATCGAGGATGTGAACCGCGCCCTCGACGCTGCGCGCGCTGCCCAGAAGGCCTGGGCCAAGACACCGGCCATCGAGCGCGCAGGCTATCTGCTGAAGATGGCCGAGGGCATCCGCAAGCGCGAGAAGGAGTTCACGGAGATTATCATGCGCGAGCAGGGCAAGACGCGCACATGGGCATCGATTGAGGTGGGCGCCACCATCAGCTACTTTGAGTATATGGCTTCCTTCGCCCGCCACATCGAGGGGGAGATCATCCCCAGCGACCGCCCCAACGAGACCATCCTGCTCACCAAGAAGCCTATCGGCGTGGTGGCCGGCATCCTGCCCTGGAACTTCCCCTTCTTCCTCATCGCCCGCAAGGCCGGTGCAGCGCTGATAGCCGGCTGCACCATCGTCATCAAGCCCAGCCAGATTACGCCTGAGAACTGCACGGAATTTGCCAAGGTGGTAGAGGAGACGGGGCTGCCCGCTGGCGTGATCAACATCGTGACAGGACGTGGCAGCGTGATAGGCAACGAGATGGCCGGCAGTCCGAAGATCGACATCGTCTCTGTGACGGGATCGGTGGGCGCTGGCGAGAGCATCATGAAGGCTGCTGCCAGCAACATCACCAAGGTGAGCCTCGAACTGGGCGGCAAGGCACCGGCCATCGTCTGCAAGGATGCCGACTTGGAGCGCGCGGCTCAGTGGATTGTAGATAGCCGCATAGGCAACAACGGCCAGATATGCAACAACGCAGAGCGCGTGTATGTGCAGAAGGAGGTGAAGGAAGCCTTCACGAAGATACTTGTCGCGAAGATGGCGGCCGTGAAGGTGGGCGACCCCTGCCTGGACGACAACGTAGATATGGGTCCGCTGGTGGAGGCCCGCGCCCTGGAGAGCGTCAGCGAGAAAGTGGAGCGCGCCATCAAGCAGGGCGCCAAGCTGCTCTGTGGCGGTCACCGCGTAGGCGAGAAGGGCTACTTCTATGCCGCCACCGTGCTCGACGGATGCACGCAGGATATGGACATCATCCATGAGGAGACCTTCGGCCCGGTTATCCCGCTGGTGGAGTTCGACACCATCGACCAGGCCATCGCATGGGCCAACGACTGTGAGTACGGACTGGCTTCAAGCATCTTCACCAAGGATCTGAACATCGCCACCAAGGCCTGCCGTGAGCTGGAGTTCGGAGAGACCTACATCAACCGCGAGCACTTCGAGGCCATCCAGGGCTTCCATGCGGGTGTAAAAAAGAGCGGTATCGGAGGAGCCGACGGCAAGCACGGCGTAGAGGAGTATCTCGTCACCCACGTCACCTACCTCGACACCTGGGAGGACATGTAATCCGCTGGGAGGACATGTAATCCGCTGCAAGGCTGCCATTCTTAGCATCGCCCTGACACAGAGGCTCCAATCCCCCGTCGCTTAGGGAATTGGAGCCTCTTACCCCCGCCAGCACTTGCGGGCAGATCAATGGCGTGACGGTTAAGAATGTTGTACTAAACGGAGTTAAGAAATGAAAAGACTATATTTGGCTATTGTTTTTCTTGCTGTCACTCAGGTCGTAATGCCTCAAGTGCCTGTCATGCTGGTGGCTGGGCAGAGTAATACTGACGGCAGGGTGGACTCATCTGTAGATTACGTGTTGTCATGGAAAGGCGATGGCATCGGAGTATCGCTGACGGTTGATACGCCTCGTGACACCATGCGGCTGAGCTATGGTTCCGATGCTGGAAGCCAGACAGACCAGATGACCTAGCTGCAAGATTTTCAGATCTTGCAAGGCAAGATGATGGTGGATTCTGTAGAGCGCGTGCTGACCGTCATTCCCGATGGAGGCAAGGCGCAATTATCGTATGTCGTCCGCTACACTTTACCAAAGGACGCTTCTGTTATGCATTCCATCTGGCAGGTTTGGTGGAGAAGGCTTCTGGCGAGCCCAATGCGTGGCGCTTGATGATGGCAGCGGTGAAGCCTTTCATCAGCGATTTCACCCCAGAGAAGTTTCTCGATGCGATGTCCCGGCTGGTCGATCGGAACAGGCTGGAGGCAGACTATCGGAAATACATCCTTGAAGGGCAGGATTTTGATTTCCGTCCCGACGAACTCCCCTCTGGTTGCAGGATTGTGCGTCAAGAGGATGGCACGCCCAGGCTCTCTATCACAGATATGACGTTATTCTGCCAACATTTTAGATAAATGATATTCAGAA
>Ga0326511_10003208_pt1 | contig 13148 bp, 17 predicted proteins | sample 0_2496_0518_D_FD_203701 | JGI IMG/M metagenome (GOLD analysis project Ga0326511, IMG submission 203701) | Bovine rumen microbial communities from UC Davis, California, United States - 0_2496_0518 | ecosystem: Host-associated > Mammals > Digestive system > Stomach > Rumen | place: USA... | reverse complement strand
CGTAGTTGAGATATCCACAACTTGTTAACATTTGTGGATAAAAAATACCGGCCGGATCCAACAAGGAAGATCCGACCGGTTGAAAGGAGTGTTATTAACAATTGTTCAAATATTCTTCAAATAGTCCGATCTGAACATAATCAGGTGCGGGACTGGGTACTGTTCCGGTGATCTGTATTGTCGCATAAATATAATCTCCTTCATGCATAACCCTGTCGGCTGCAGAAATACTTGTATAATCGATACTTTCATTTTGTTTGTTTATAGTAGCTATCAGTGAAGTATTTTTATACAGCTTTATCGTGTAATAATTCGCGCCGGTCAGTGCTATTTGTGCAAACAATCTGAAGATAAAAGACTGCTCAAGTTTTGCATCAGATGAAAAGCGATAAGTAGGATATCCATTACACAACATAGCCTGTGCCGCATTTGATAATGCGCCATGAAATACAAAGTTTATATCCGGTACTCTTTTCGATTCTGAAAAGCTATATTCAAGCGTATTCGTGTCAAAGGCTCGAAGATCGGACACAACCGTGTTATTATGTGAATAATTGTATATTCCGCTTTTTGAATATATCCTGTGAATGATATTATCATGAAATACATTCGGAAGATGCTGATCCAAAGGTGAAGCGGTCAGAATCGCCACAAATATATCAGTAACATCATTATTGCAGATTTCATTATTTTCAGAGAATATGAAAGTTGGTGTATATGCCGTAACAGGCTGATTTTCGATCGCAAGTCTTGCCTGATATCCATTACCGGTCTTGAGCCTGTTTCCGGAGATCAATGAATTCTTCACACCTTGCATCCGGATTCCATATTGTGTATCGGCTGATGTTGTTCCGGTATAATCAACAACATTATTTACTACACGGATATTATCATTGACTGTACTATTTCCGCCCGGCTCATATGCAAACTGTATGCCCTGACATTGAATGTTTGGTTCAACTTCTATCGTGTTGCCGTCAACAATACAATTCTGAATCCATGTGCCGAGAATGCGCCCTGAATAAGAATAGATGAAGTTATTCAAAACTTTGATATCGGTACAAAGATGTAAACCAACCGCGTCATCTTTACAATATAAGATGACATTATCTTTGATCGTAATGTGTGAATGCCCATCTGCAAAGCTTATTGTTTCGCATGCATTTTTTCCGGATCCGGCAACAGGATCGCTAATGAATAACGATCCTTCAACAATGTAATTTGCTTTATTAGAATTATCAGGTGCAACATTTACATTTCTACCAAAGAATATGAATTTGTTATGACAATTTGCATCACTGAAATCCATAGTTATGCCACGCACAGTGACATTCTGCGCGTTTGTGAATGAAAGACCGTAATTGATATTTCCGGATTTACCGATGATCGTGATACCTTCCACAAGTCCTTCAAATACTTCACCGGCCACACCTAATGAAGAAGCACCGAAGGCAATGATATATTCATCAGGATCAACAGCTGGAAGATATGCGATAATTGATCCTGAACCGATGATGTTCTTCTTACCGGTAACAAAAAGTGTATCTTCAATTCTATAATTACCATTCATGATAACGGTATCAACTGAAGAAGAAAATGCAGATTGCACGGCTGCAGTATCATTTGCCAAACCGTCACCGGCTGCGCCGAACATTTCAGGTGTAACAAAGCCTGTTTTTAATTCATCAATTTGATCCTGAAGATATGCGATCTGACCATTATATGCACCGGTAACGATCCAGTATTCAGGATTGCTTGAAGGATCCCCAACGGTATTCGGTACATCTTTCTTTGAAAGATAACTACTGTTGTTATATGTTACCATTGTGAGTGGTTCATATGCGGTTGATGCTTCCCATTCGGCACTTGCCGGATTGAGTGAATTTTCATAAATTTTTGTTACATAACGCGCTCCAATATACTGTCCTACCTTTGACATTTTTATTTAACCTCCTATGTTATAAGATAATACAAGATGCCCATATTCATAATTCGGAATAGATATATCAAGACCGGTTGTATTGAATATGATATCTTCCCAACTTTCCGGAATATATGCAACAAAATATCCATCATCTGTAATGCCAAACCAAACTGTCATGATCATTTCATGTATCAATGATGGCATATTTGCAGCAGCCCATCTATTAAAGGCTTCGACTATACTTGGCGGAAAATTTCCTGACATGAGCGAATCATACAATGCTTTTAATTCTTCATATTCATGCTCATGTTCACTTTTCCATTCATCAAGGCCGTTTACCGCTTCGCAAACTTGTTTAACGATTTTAATAAGCCATCCCAGATCACTATCATATGTTCTTGTGTGTGGAAATTCAAAAAATGACATCTGTTATTCACCTCTTTTCTAGTATATCATAATCATGTTATCTTTTTCAAATAGTTCTGCGATAAATCCATACGCATCAAAATGTCGCAATAATTCGAGTTCTTCCAGTACAAGCGCATTAGCAGATATGGTTCCCACGTTCCCATGACGTTTTACAGAAAGTTCATCTTTTCCGCCTTGCGTGTTTTTATCGGAATTATAAACACGTTCAATCGTGTGTTCGTGCGTTGTATCGGTCTGCTTTCCAAATGTAGTATCTGTTTGTTTTCCGTATGTCAGATCATCATCAACTTTATGACCATGTGATGTTTCACTTTTATTGTCCGGTTGATAATTGCTGCTATTGAATGCGCTGATCGTGTTTGTGACTGTATCGGTTCCGGAATTAGAAATATCACGTTCATCTTTTCCGGAATCTTTCACCGTATCTTTTCCGGAATCTTTCACCGTGTCTTTTCCACCATTTGTGTCTTTATATCCGCCGGTTCTTGTGTCGGTCTTTCCGTAAGTGGTTGTTTCCGTGCGTTCTTCAAATACGTTTTCAATCGGTGAATATTCAGCCTGAATGATATTGATTATATGTTCAAATGTCCACTGTTTATTAAAAAACCATTGTGTGACAATATTTCTGAACACATCCGGTTCGCCATAGATCGGTGTCAAAAGGCCACATCTGATCATAATAGCAGAAAGTACCGCGTCAAGGTTTAACGGTGCCGGAACCGTTGCGCCGTCAAATGGTGAAGGTAAACCGAATTCTTCACAATAATCAACCAAGTTTTGCAGATTCATCTTTTTCACCTTCTTTCATTCCGCCAAAATCACGAATAATAAAAGATATATCAAGTCCAAACATCTGATTTACTTTCTTAATACCCCATGTGATATTATCAATCCAACACTGGATGTTTGATACAACTTCTTGATCATTTGCTTCAACTTCATTATCCGTCAATCTTTCGCGTTTATCAAGATTAGAATTGTTTATTCCGATTTCGGTCAAGAATTCATTTATGATCTTGCGCTTCAAGATCTGGACATCATCAGCAATAAAGTTTTGTTTTGCCGGTATTGTATAGAATGATTCTTTGTTCAATCCATCGGCAACGAACACGGCCGGTTCACCTGATGCGATCTTATCATACATCTGTTTAAGTGTTTCCGATTGCGCTTTATTTGCAGCACCAAAAAGAAAAGTTGATTTCGTATTCATGAGATTCACCGCGATTGATGAATCACACATCGCAAGCATTGTTGCATATCTGTTTATCATAGGATAAACACCTTCATAATTCGGCTGAAGCTGCACAACAACACAATCAACATCGATTGTTCTTTCAAAGTTTCCAAGAACCGGATTTGCCACGATAATTTGCGTAGGCTTTTCAAACACGTTTATTCCGGTCAATCCGCATTTAAGTGGAAGCACACCGGCCGATGTATCGCAAACCGTAAAAAAACCATTCAAGAAAAGAGTTTCAAGCATATAATCTTCATCCCATCCATCAGGGATGTTTTCAAAAGTAAACCTTCCAAAAAGTTTTTTCAGCAAATACAATCTATAATAATATGCCGATGTATTCATTACACCGTCAACATCGGAAGGTTTCCTTGCAAAGAAATCATTTAAAAGATCTTTCAAGGGAATTTTATCCCATAATGAATTATTCAATATAAACACCTCCATTCAATAGATTATTTATGTTTTCTCGTTCGGTATCTGTCATGGATCCGGCAACACTTGCCGATGCAGTCTGCACATAACCTGATATACCGGAAAGAGATAAAACACCATTGTGCGGTTCACCTTCAATAGTGGCAACCGTATGCGGTCCCACCGTTGTATCATGAAAGATTGTATAACATGTTACCTTTGCTTTATCCGCCACAATTCCAAGCATTGCACCACCGGTTGATCCGCCGATCGATGTATTTGTCGGTGCGATCATGTTGACAAGTCCGAGTCCGGCTGCGGTTGCTCCTCCGATGATCATACTTCCGGCTCCTCCGGTTGCAATTCCGGCAACCGCCGTTGCAGCACCAACTGCCGAAGATATCATTGAACCGGTTGCACGTGCGCTTGATACGTTTGATGATCCGATAGGATAATCGGTTTTAACATTTGTTGTATAGTGTCCGATCACGTTACCGGATCCGGTCTTTACCTGAAAGATCGCATCACCTGAAAATTTATCGATAGATGCATAAACTGTCAACGTTGTTTCACCGATCAGATCAGATGCACTTAACGATACTAAACCTATATATGGTATATACAAATATACTTCATGATAAGGACTATTGCGTCTCCAGTCTGTTGATTGCCACGGTATGGTTACACTTGCACTGTCGGTGAAAAGCTGATCTGTTATTTCAAGACCGGTAACACCGGTATCAAAATTTCCTAAATATACAGTCGCACTATTTGAACCTATATCAGATTTTGACAATGGCAATATATGCGCACTTCTGATATTTTCAATGGCACTTCCGGAATAGATAATTTTACCAAATAAGGAAGCAAACCAGTCACCAAGAATCCTACCAAATTTTGTTAACCAGTCAATTATATCATTTGCATTTTCAAGATCTGAAAAATCAATATCAGTTAACGCATCATCCACATCAACGTTAACTTTGTTAAGAATGGTCGCAATATCACTTTGACTAACTACATAAGCACCTACATTATCTTTTCCATTCGCCATTATCACAATGGCCGGATTATTAGGTGAAACAGTACCAAGTCCTTCAAAAACCGCACTGTTTGATTGCAATGTTTTTGTTGTTTTTGTCGATAACCTTTTATCAGTGATTTCTGATTGTGAGTGATTATAATACATCACATGCGCATTTGTGGCTTGTATTTCCGCTTTCCATGTTGCAAGAACATCAACTTCACAAGACACTTCAAAGAGATCCTGACGGATTGATTTTATACCGGTTACAAAATAAAAACGTCCACCGAATGACATATAATTAAAAGCCGGAATTCCGGAATAATTCAATATAAAGATAGGTGCGAGAATATCGCACCCACCTTTTAATTGCACATCAATCAGTGTTCCGCCGGTTGGCTGCGCCGTTGAATTATGACGCTTTGAAAAACTGTAATAATATGCGTTTGCCATATTTCACCTCATTAATTAAGCGTGAAGATCATACCGTTTTCAGAAAGATCCACGAAGCGAAGCTGCTTCTCATGCCAGTACTGATTATAGTAAAGACCGGCTGCATTGATCGGAGATGTTGCGACTTCTTCATCGATCTTGTAAACACCCATAGCATCGCGATCATAAAGCATTGCAACAACATTATTTACTGAAGTTGCAGCATCATCTGAAGGACGCTTGATGTTAACATCATATGGTGTTTGTGCTGCCTGCCAAAAATTGATCGTTTTATATCCTTCAGGAATATCAACGAATCTTTCATTAAATGCTGCATAAAGAACATTGCTTTCAATCCTTCTTTGGAATTCAGAAATCACTTTCATTCTTACATCTTCACGCGGAGTGAATGTAACCATTGAACCATCGTTGTAGAGTTCTGACGCGTCCTGAATCATGTCAATCAGATTCATCATGCGCATGATCGCATATCGAAGGAATGATTCATTGTGAAGTGCTTCCGCAGCCGTAAGAGCCGGTGAAGGATTATATTCTGCATTGTAATCGGTAACAAGTTTGATTTCACGTGTTCCGGAATATTCTGCAGCAGCCGTTGCAAGTGTGATCCTTCCAAGATTTTCAAGTGAAATTTCGATTGCGTTTCTGACTTCACCAAAAATGATACCGATGAATGATCCCATTGCTTCAGCCGAAAGGAATGCTTCCTTCAGGTGAACACGCTGAATCGTGATGTGGTATTGATAGGGTGTTCTTGTCACAAACAATTTCTGATCCACCGAAGGTTTTGCAATCTTGTAGTGATCTACGGTGTTACCATCGATAAGATCATAACTTTCATCCGCTTCCGCTTCAGGCATATTGACTTTGATCTTCTGCAGAATTGCACCATACTCAAAATCATTAAGGACCATATCACCAAGCTTATTTCGATAATCCCTGAATCTGAGAATGGTTTTACCGATGCGCTGCGCAAGCGTATTAAGGAATGCTTCCGTGTTTGTAGTGGATGAAAGCACCGTATTTCCCAGTGAAATAAGACTTGAAGTATCGGTTACAACCATTGCGGAATGTCCGAATGCTTCAGAATTGACGGTGTTAACTAATTCATAAATCTGTTCTGTTGTCATGTTCTCTTCCCTCCTATAAACATTTCATGTAATATATCTTCCGCACTTTTTGCCGGTTCCGCTTTCATTTGCCGAGCAAGTGTGAAATTCAGTTCTTTGGTTTTCTTCATTTCAGATCGTATGTCTGAAATTTCAGATAATAAACTTTCGTTTTCCTTCTGATATGAATTCCTTTCAGATTCCATATCATCGAAAAGAATCGCTTTTTCTTCGTTTGCCGTAAATGCTGCGTATCTTTCTTCGTCTGATAATTCTTTGAATTCTTCAAAAGTCATATACCCTTCTTTCTACGGCGGCCGTTGCCGGTGGCAAGCCGTCATCATCCTTCCGGATTTTGCCTGATGACATAAACAACTAGCCGCCGATTTAAATTATACATGTGTTATTTAATAATATCAAGCAGTGAATTTTTCGTGACAAAATCCGCGTAATATATCTTACCTTGTGAAGCCGCATCAAGGATCTTCAATCCAAATGCCCTAAGAAATGCGGTCAAGTTATCACGAGAAGAAAACACCGGAATGTTTTGTGCCTGACTGTTGCATGCATATAGTTGTCCGGATGCCTTATGTCTATATATGTATATATCATCAATCTGGACAACCGGCACATATTCATTTAAATTCTGTTTCTTGATCCCATAGAATGAATCAAACGCAAACGCATTGTTCAATGCTTCATCTGCGATCTTTGTTCCGTTGATCAAAGCATAATTTGCCGTGTTACGCTTCAGATCGGAAACATTTGAAGAAGGAAGTTCAAGATATAATGCGCCCTTCCTGAAGATCTTTTCGCCACGTCTGATCATTCCTTCAATTATCGGTATAAGGTTATAACCGGCAAGAATAGGATTTGCCAGTTTTTGACTGTTTGATAATAAGATGCAACAAAGGGGATCTTCACCAAGAAGTTCCCTGTTTCGGTTTACCGTTTCATAAAATGATACAAATGCTTCAAATTGTTTAAAAGATAACGTGCGTTTTTCTATGAATTCATCAAAGACAACATAACACACATCCGAAAGATCAACACCGCGCATGTTTTCGAATGTTGAAAGTGCAAGACCATAACCGATCGGCCTTCCTTCAGGATCATCAAAATCATATATAAATGAGTGAGATTTTTCTGTTTTGAATCCTATGTTCCGGTTATGATCAAGATTCCATCTTTTAAATGGATTGCCAAATGATGTGATGCACTCTTTCAATTGAACATCTGTATTCCGAAGATATATAAAAGGTTTACCGGAATTAACTACAAAGGAAAGTGCGGAATAAGTCTTACCTATTCCGCGCCCACCTATGACAATATTGATCGCACCAAGTTTTTTAGTGCTTATGTCATACCATTCGATCATGCTATATCAATCCACTTTATGCCATAGCAAGTTTTATCTTTGCCCTTCTTCTTGTCGGATTCATATTGTTCAACCTTAAAACCAACTTTTCCTAACTTGATATCTTCTATATCTTCAGAAGATTTCAACATATCCTGACATTCACCAAGAAGATGCTGCGGAAGGTTGATGAAAAAATCCATTCCGATTGCTACCGGTGCATCACCGTATTCAGATTTTTTGTTGATGTAAAGTCCCTGAATCTGATATTCCTGATCCGGTCCATCATTCTCATAAAGTTCTTTCAATGAAACGTATGTAAAACCTTCTGTGTTACAATTGAAAATGCTACCTTTGTTGTGACGTGCTGCAAATGACATAATTAATTCTCCTTCCTTTTTCCATACTTTGCAAATGTTGCATCATCCATCGTGAATAATTGTTTGTATGAATCCACGATTTTCAAACCTTTTCTTTCCAGTGTCACGGCATCATACCGGCCATATATTTCATGACGCGTTTTCATCACTGGATCTTCTACCACCGTACAAAGAATCGTTCTTTGCATATTTCCTCCTTCCTAAAATATTCAAGATTAAATATTTCATGTTAAATATAATATAGCATATCTTGATTGTCAAGTGCTTTCTGTAATAGATCAATATATTCATTTGTAACACCTAGTGTATATGTATTATCAACCAGTGCAACATTAGATGCAGTGATGATCTTTTCACCGTTTATTTCTATTTCATGAATTTCATCATCATTATAAAAAGCGGTCAAGTGTCCTGAATCCCTGATCACGGTTCCATTTTTAAAAGCATCAAGGCCATGTTCATCAAAAAATTCGGATCCGGTTTTTTTGTTCACTCCGGCAATGGTTGAAGTTGTGTGACCGTCTTGTGTATATGCGTATTTTTTGCTTCCAAGCGTGACAAAATCATCATATGCACCACCTTTGTTATCAGATGTTTCATGTTCCCATACTCCCATGTATTGAATGTTTCCATCTTTATCTTTTGCAAATGCACCGGCTTCTTTTGCTTCTTCAATCAAAATCTTATTTATCTTTTCAAAATCTTCCTGATGTCCATTGATACATTTTATAGAATCGGTGTCACAATAAACCACATCACGGCCCACGATTTGGATCATTTCTTCAAGTCGTTTTCTTGCCCAAGATGTTACCCAACATGCCTTAAAATATAGAAGAAAATTATTCCTTGATTTGAAATATTTTTCTATGCAATCATTCAGATCACATGGAATTTCTTTAAAATCATGACCGTCATATTCAACCGTATCATGATCAATTCTTTGTGCAAAAAGTCCATATAAACTATTCAAACGATTCTTACTCTTTGTATATTCGTATTCTTGACCGACAATACCGCGAAGTGCGGTTTTACCGGTAAAATATTTCATAATAACGTCTTTATATTCTTTTGCAAGTGGGGCATATCTGGAAGCATAAATTGATTCAATCTTCAGATCTTCAATTTCATATGTCGACATTATGATGTCAAGATCGATATCGGTAATCCACATTTCAATCAGTTTACAAAACAAAATACGGCCATTCTCTACTACAATATTTCTTTCGATTAACTTCCGGTTCTTTCCTCTTCCTTCATATGTGTTTTTTGTATAATGAATGCATTTTGATAATGGTATATATGGAATGCCTGAATCACCTATATAATAAATATTTTTAAATGCCACATGAAAAAGCAGCGCATAATCTGATGTGTCATAATTTTTATATGTACTGATTTTGATCCTGAAGAATGCCGATGTCGGAAATCTGTTTATCATCATACATGCCGGATAAGATGATTGTATGTCATATGAATCAACTTCATGAACATGCTGATCGGCCATACGCAAATTTGCATGCGTGTTTCCGCCACGAAAAGCATCACGAAAATGTTGATACATTTCAGGTGAAAATTTTGCGGATGTGAAAAGATCACGATTCTTTGGATTTTTCTGCACGGCGGTCCTTGCATCGCGCCTGACATATCCGGTTGATGTCATCGGCATTGAAGCTAGTGTATCATCCATCATCCTTGATCTGATGCATTCCACAAGACCGCGTACATCATTATAACAATATGCTTCTTCTTCTTCCGTCATGATATATGACGGAGTACGAAGTTTTGAATAATCATAATCATCACCGGATAATTTGTAATGGATCACTCCGCGTTCATTCTCACAAAACTTTTCAAGTTTCATATTTGAAAGCGCATACGAATCGCGGAATTCAATGCCACCGTCAACAACAACCTTCAAAGGTGTTCTGTTATCTTTGTAAAATCCATCAATCACTTTTACAAAACGTTTAAAAAAGGTGAATTCAAAAAAGAGATTATGCGCCCATATAACAAGTCTACGGTGATTATCAAGATCCATCCGTGTTATAAGATTGTCAAGAAGTGTTTGAAATTCATCCCACGTGCGACCGAAGCACACTTCATCATTGATACAAAATTGCCAGTGATACATGAATGCAAATGGCCTTTTATCAGTGTTAATCGTGCCATCTGCATTACGTTCATATATATTTGTTGTTTCAATATCAAATGCACATGGAATTTCAAGATATTTGATACCACGCTTTTTTGATTCCTTGCATACTAAATTATGCCGGAGTAAAGACAATTCACGGATTGAATATACAGTTTCTTTTTTCAATCCGTCAATCGTTTCAACTTGTAGTTTTTTCATGCTTGCCACCTGAAAATATTATTTTTTTCTATATCCGCCTTTTAATTGATGCCATTCACCTTCGCGATAATATGTTTTCGCACTGGCCCATTCATTAAACATTTCAATCTGATCAGTATCAACCTTCTTCAATTGAAAATCTTTAAATGCACGCGTAAGATCGCCCAAAAGCGCACCGTGTTCAATTGCTTCAATGGCTTTTGCCACAACCGGATCTGTACCACCTTTGTTATTTTTTCTTATATCAGCCCATGCATCTGTGTCGAAGAAATCAAGTAAACCTTGTTTAATTTCTGCTGCATCTTCTCCAAGATCGGCAAATGTGCTTTTTAATTCCTCATTTTTCATAAGAGAATCAACAATCTGATCACGTCTTTTCATTTCGCCGGCTGCGGTTGATGTCTGCCATCGAAGGTATTTCGATGCTTCTTCAATATTTTTATATGCCGTATCAATATCAAGATTACGCGATTGCGAAAAATATTCTTGTTTTGTAAATCCGCCATTATCAAATGTATCAAGATAATTTTTTGCGCGGTTATAAGCCGCGGTTCCTTCAAGGCCTTTTGATTCTATATCGCGCATACGTTGATTTACACGCTTTGCCAGTCGATTATTAAGATCACCAAGTTGATCTTTTGCGCCCTGATCACCTGATAAAGCAAGATTATATATTGCATCAAGTTCTTGTGCGGTTGGTATATATCCACGTTTTGCCATTAGCCCACCTTACAATATTTCATATATTGTTCACGTGTTCCATTAAATACATCAAGATCGCAACGAACACCGGAAAAATTACCTGAAACAGTAAATTGCCATACGGCCCAAAATGGCCACGGTTCACATTGCTTCTTTGTGGGTTTCGGTCCCCATTTTGCAACCCATAGACCGCAACCGAGTGCTGCGCATGCCGGAAGTTTTTTAGTTTCGCTGCTGCTAATGTATATCATCGGAAGAATACCGGTTAAAATATCAACAATCTGCGCCCATGTTGCACACCATGAATCAAGATTTGGCACCGAAAGCGCATCGCCTTCAACATCAAGAGCCAAGATCGAGCGATCCGATATAAATGGTAAAACTGTATTAACAAAGTGTTCCGCTTCAGCTTCAGGATCATTACCCAGATCAGGCCGTGCAAAATGATAAAAGCCATAAAGACGTTGTTTGTCAAGAATCTTCATATAGTATCGCATTTTTGGATCACGGAAGCGCACACCTTCGGTTGCTTTCATGATAACAAAATCCATTAAATTAAGATCATAAGGATTTACCATGTTTGAATTGTAATGGGATATATCAATTCCGTTCAACATGTTTTATTTCCTCCATCGTAAGTGTAAAAAATTCCATCCGGTCAGCAGCTTCATCAAGACATTCTTTTTCAAATAATGATGATGCTAGACCGGTTACACGCATGCATCGAAAAATTATTGCCAGTTCTTCATTTGTTAAATCTTTTGCATTCATTTCTTTTCAATAAAATCAGTCAACTTTTGAATTGCAAGCGTATTATTGTTTAATGCTTCTGTGACCTTTGACATTTCTGATTCATGCATTGCACGTTCTTCTTTCAGATCTTCACGGTTCCGGTCTGTTATATACTTAACGTACCAAGCCATTCCGCCACATGCCACGATCGGAAAACCTACCGTTGTTATGATCGAAACTACATCTGATGGATTCATTGTATCACCTTCTTTCATTATTTACAATAAAATATTTTATATAAAATATTTGACATTGAATGATATTTATAGTATTATGATCTTGCAAGGATATTTTACCATATGAAAGGAGATTTGCATAATGAATCGATTTAAAAAGTATATTAAAGAAAAAGGTGTTAAACTTGAATGTGATTATCCTATGTTACCATTTAACGGTCTTGAAGCGGTCAATATTCATCCTGAAAATGCATGTGTTTGTGAATATTATGTTTTTGCCGGATGGATTACAACACATTTTCACCGAGATGGATCGCAGGAAATAATCGATAAGGATAAATTATTTGGATAAGAAGGAGATAACAAACATGACAGAAATTAAATTTGAAGATATCGCAAAAATAAATGATAAAGGACTTACATTCCTTGATGAAACATTAAGAATATTTGCAAAAGATCTTCCTGAATGCGAATATGACATATTGCGCGATAGTATGATAACGTTGATCCAGTCACAACGAATCGATGCAGGAACTGTTGCTATTGAATATATGCGAAAATAATCGTATAATCAATCCGTAAATATTAACAAACAAGTAGGCATGATGTAACACTCCAAGCCGGTCGGATCTTCCTTGTTGGATCCGGCCGGTATTTTTTATCCACAAATGTTAACAAGTTGTGGATATCTCAACTACGTAAGTAGTGTCCTATAATTACCCACAAACAAACGTTCGTGTTTCACGTGAAACATTCGGCGCTATCCGGTGCTATCTGATGCTATGCGCTGCATGGTCGGAT